>Ga0114999_10007220_pt1 | contig 12647 bp, 11 predicted proteins | sample ArcticOcean_MG_C_3_FD_89820 | JGI IMG/M metagenome (GOLD analysis project Ga0114999, IMG submission 89820) | Marine microbial communities from western Arctic Ocean - ArcticOcean_MG_CB8_126 | ecosystem: Environmental > Aquatic > Marine > Oceanic | place: Arctic Ocean: Canada Basin | collected...
ATCTTCTCAGGAAACTAGCCGCAAAGGGCGGGCTCTTCGGTATGCACATCGGACACTCATTTAACAGTCCTGCATTCTTCGAGTGGAATACCGCCAGGGAGGGATTCTAGAGCTTGATAAACATAATTGGCCTTGGTCTATGATGCTCGTTCCGGTGATGAATGTCGGGCTCTATGAATTGACCAACAACCATATCTGGCGAACCCAATTTCAGTTTAAGACCTGGTATTCTGAGTATGCTGGTGAATACATGGAAGTTGAAATGGAGAATGGCGAGTTTGCTGAACGAGGCTGGATCGATTTCGGGTTTAAAAATTACTACGCTTTACTGAATTGTGGATTTGATTTGAAACCTACGGCTGGTACGGCGTCCGGTGTACATCCTGTTCCTCTAGGGTTCGGGCGAGTGTATGTGAAAGTTGACGGCGACTTCAGCTATGAAAAGTGGTTGGAAGGTTTGGTGGCTGGAAGAAGTTTCGTGACGACAGGGCCGATGCTGCAGGTTGAGTATAAGAGGAATGGAGATACGGTAAATATTTCCGGGACGTTCGATTTTTCCACAGACTATGAAGGTCTGCCTGTTGAGTTAATTGTTAATGGCAAAATACGATCTTTCCTAAAGGTAAGAGGTCATGCGATGGATACACTTAGAAGTGTGTCGTTTGATTTTGACTTTGAGTTGGAGGGGACATCCTGGATTGCGGTGAGGGCGATTGACAATACCGACGAGGGTCGTCCGCGCTTTGCGCACACAGCTCCTGTATTTTTTGATGTACCTGGTACGCCGTTAAAACCCAGACAAGAAGAAGTGGCCTACCTAATCAAAAGAGTGGAGGACGAAATTCTTCGCCATCAAGGAGTTCTCGAGGAAAGTGCGATCTCAGAATACCATCAAGCCCTCAATTTTTATCGAGGATTCCTTGACTAATCTCGCCAGCGGCGGTGGGCCCAGAGGTATTGAGTGGGGTCTTTTCTAATGGTCATCTCGAGGTGTTGGTTCAGCTGTTCCAGTATGGAGCGAACCTCCTCTTCCTTATTTCCGCTCTGAGTCTTTTGAATCAGGTTGGAAGTGGTAACTTCAAACTGCATGGGACCCGTGCGAATACATTCTATGTAGCAGACCGGTGTGCGGGTTACCAGATGGAGCATGGGGATGGTTTTATAGGTAGCCGCCGGATGCCCAAAGAAATCGATCTGCATTCCATAACTCCCGGCGTGTTGGTCGAACAGAAGCGCCAGGATCTGTTTTTCATTCAGGACCTCCATCAGGCGTCCCGGATTACTATCGTACTTTGGGATGGGCCGAAATCGGGCTCGAGCCTTTCGGCTTTGGACGAGTTTCTCGATCCTTGGATTATTCATCTTTCGTGCGATTCCGGCTATCGGTTTGTAGCGTGAAAGCAAGTGGCCTGCTATTTCCCAATTTCCAAAATGACCTGCTGCCATGAGCAACCCCTGGTTGGGATCTTCTAGAACCTCCAATACGTCAGGCTTGATATCGAGTTTCACATGGTCGCGCCATTTTTCGCCCTCGAGAAATTGATCCGACCTGAGTGATTCGAATACCAGCATGGAAAATACCTGGATGGATCGCTTGGCGATGGCTCTTGCACGCTTAGGGTCGGTTTCAACACCGCTACGCAGTATGTTTTCTTGAGCCACCCGACGTCGCCTGAAGTCTGCCCACCACCAGAGGTTGGCTGCTCCTTTTGAGATCAGACAGTTTAAACTATAAGGAAGGTGATCAAAGAAAAAGAGTAACACCCTGGCCAAGGCGAACTCGATTAAATGAAACAGTGCCTTCAAGCCCCTTTGTTGATCAGTAGGGTTGTTATGTCACCCACGGTGCGAAAATCGACGAGTTCTTCTTGTTCGATACTGATACCAGTTTCCTGTTCGATATCGTAGAACATGTCCAAGATCGTAAGTGAATCCAATCCGATTTCCTGCACCTTTGTCGTGGTACTGAAATTACTCAGGTCGATGGGATCAGTCGCGCATCCTTCGATGATGATTCGCAGCTTAGCAATAAGTTCGTCTTCTTTTGATGTGTCGCTCATAAAATATTTAGTTGTGTGGTCCAAGGATTAATACCCCATTTCCTCCGCCGAATCCGAAACTGTTTTTCATTACAGGTCCCGGCTTAATGGATACTGGGTTGGCCCCAATCAGGTTAACATTACATACGGGGTCGGGATTTTCTAAATTTAAATTTCCTGGTACCAAGCCATGCTTTAGTGAAAGGAGGCTGGCGATCGACTCGAGGGCTCCGGACGCACCTAGGCTGTGCCCAAAATAGCTTTTGTTTGCGGAGACGGGAACTTGGTCTACCCCATTTCCCAAAACGGTTCGAATGGACTGACTCTCGCAACTATCGTTTCCTTTAGTGGCCGTTCCATGGCTGTTGATAAAACTCAAGTCTCCTGGATTTATTCCTGAGTCGTTTAACGCCATCCGCATGGCCTTTACTTGGCCATCGACGTCCGGGCTTGTTATATGTTTGGCATCCGAAGATTCACCGTATCCAAGGATTTCACCTAGGATAGGTGCCCCACGAGCTGTCGCCTTTTCATACGATTCGAAAATGAGGACACCGGCCCCTTCTCCCAATACAGTTCCTTCTCTGTCCACGCCAAAAGGTCGGCAGGCTTTGAGTGGGTCTTCAATTTTTGAAAGGGCAGGGATGTTATTCCAAATACCAAAGTAGAAAGGATTGAAGAAGGCATCTGCGCCTCCGGTAAGCACGGTGTCCACGTAGCCATCTCGAATCATTCGGAATGCCATGCCCATGGCATTGGAAGCAGAGGTGCAGGCGGAAACAACCATGTAATTGGTTCCGGTGAGTTTAAACTGAAGCGAAAGAGCGGCTGATATGGCGTTATGCATACACCGAGGCACAGTAGTTGGTCGTGCCCCTTTGGGTCCTTTTTCTTCAAATAACTTAAAGGCGTTGTACAGGCTGTGGTCGACTCCGGCTCCCGTTCCGAAAACCACCGATATGTCCTGGTCCTCCAGTTCGGCCTCGGAGGCGTATAGACCCGCCTGGGTCAGAGCATCTCTTGCCGCTACTATGCTCTGATCGAGAGTCCGGTCTACGGGTCGGCGTCTGAGTAGTTTAAGCTGTTCCTCTACCACCCCTTCTGGAACTTCTGCACCAATCTTTACTTTGCATTCGCTAGTATCGATGGAGCTTAAGGTGTCTATCCCCGTTTTGCCAGCAATCAGGTTTTGCCACACGGTATCCTGGTCCAATCCTATTGAAGATACGATGCCCATACCCGAAACGACTACGCGTTTGCGGGCGGAAGAACTAACAGACTGGTCAGGATGAGTCATGGGTTATCAGGAAAATTGAAATAAACGCCGGAATAGAAGGCTGATATTTCTAAAAGCACAAGGTTCTTTAGATGGCCAAGATAAGGCCTATTTTCACTAAATCACCGAGAATTGCATGAGATACTCATAAATGGGGGTGCAGTCAACCAGCAGAGGTTGAAATTCTTCAGGGAACGGCTCTGTCTTTGGTTTATACGGCTGAAATCCGGATGACCGATGAATGTTGTGATACCAGTGAGGAGCCCAAACTCCCTCAAAGTCCTTGGGTCCTTTTTCCCAAGACAACATGGCTGAATCAAAGGTTAAGCCCAGGGAGTGACACAAGATACGCAGCGCTTTTTTCGGATCTTCCAAGAGGTTCTTCGAATCGATCACGTAAGGAGTCTCTCCTTGTGAAATCAGTGTCTCGCAGATCTTTTTCAACTGCGGATAGCCGGTATCCACGATACTGAAATTTGGAATCGTTTTCGAATACGAATGCAACATGTCCCGTGGGTCCCGGGTAAGAATAATATTTCTTAGTTGTTTTAAAAAACTCCAATCCAGATCGACCAGATGATGGGCCATGTTCTTGAAAAACAGAATGGGTTCGTCTGATTCTTGGAGTATGATTTCCTCAACGACCTGGCTCCCATCGTTATTTTGAGCCTTTAAAATATCTTCAGCTCCCGGATGGAATGAGTGAGCATGCGTATGGGCTAAATAGTGTGCGTAGAGTGGTTCGTCATAGACGACGGTGTCATCGCGTTGAGCAAACGCATACATAATCGCCGTCGATACATTGCGCGGCCCCGACCACAGTGATATTCGTACTGGTGAATGGTTTGTCACTCTTTGACCGATTGGATGTATTGCCGGATAGATTCTTGGTACAATTGTGATAAGGTTTGGGTGAGTGAACCTGGGATAGAGGTGGATTCGATGCTTTGTCCATCCACCTCGGTAACCGGAGTCAATCCGCCAAAGGTGCCCGTAACAAAAACTTCATCCGCACTGTAAACGTCCATGAGGGAAAAGTTTTTTTCGTAAACCGGGATGCCATTCTTGCGGCACGTTTCGATGACCTTGGCCCTGGTTATTCCATTCATGCAGTAATTCCCTGTGGAGGTCCAAACCTCATCGTTGCGGACAATGAAAAAATTGGTCGCATTGCAGGTAGATACAAATCCATTAATGTCGAGCATCAGGGCTTCGTCCGCTCCGGCGTTGAGTGCCTGACTGAGTGCGATCACTTCGTGCAACTTGCTATGACAATTGAGTCGGGGATCCAGGTAATCAGGTGAGCCTCGCCGAATCGCTGAGGTATATAAGCGAACTCCTTGTTTCGATACCTCCGGGTTTGCCGTTTTGAACTCGGGGATGATGACGATATTGGGCGGGGTGGTAGTTAGTCTCGGATCTTGAGAAGGTGTTTTCTTGTTTCCTCGAGTGACCATCAATCGCACATGGATACCGTCATCCATATGGTTCGCATTCACAGTTTCGTGTAACATCCTGGTCAGGTCTTCACGTGTTTTACCGATATCCATGAAAGCCATACGAGCGCCTTCGTAGAGACGATTCAGGTGATCGTCCAGATACACAAATACACCTTCATGCAATCTTAGGCCTTCCCAAACGCCGTCACCTACTAAATACCCGCTATCGAAAACCGAAATCCTGGCCTCATTTCTAGTAAACAATTCGCCATTGATATTGATCAGGATGTCCTCATTTCGTGGGTCATCTAAACTATCGTGTGTACCTCGATTCATGGATTGAAGTTAGGGATTCTTCAAAGCCGAGTGCAACCTATAAGAAACGCTCTGTCTTTGCTTATTAATTCTATTAGCTTCTGGATTATACGCTCATGAGCATAATAAATCTTCCATGTTTGGGCCTTGTGTTAGAACAAGTTGGATTTAGAAATGTCTGTTTTCACAAATACCCATGAAATCAATTCTTTCCCTAATCCTTTGTTTTACGCTTTGGCTCTGCCTATCAGTAAACGGTGCGAAACAACCTAATATCCTCTGGTTGAGTGCCGAGGACATCAACGCTCACTTTGGCTGTTATGGAGATCCCCATGCGATAACGCCTTTCATAGACAAGCTTTCGACGGAAGGTATGCGCTATACTCATGCTTTTACAACTGCAGGCGTTTGTGCTCCGTGCCGTAGTGGAATTATTACTGGCATGTATCAAACGTCGATTGGCACGCAACACATGCGTGGCCATTCTCAAATGCCCGAGGAGATAAAACCTTTTCCTACTTACCTGCGTCAGGCCGGTTACTACTGCACGAACAGCAGTAAGGAAGATTACCAATTCGTGACGCCAAAGGGGAGTTGGGACGAATCCAGTCGTAATGGCCATTGGCGAAACCGTACAGACGAAGATCAGCCCTTCTTTTCTGTGTTTAATTTTACCGGTTGCCACGAGAGTGGGATTGCCGGGACCCAAAAGTATTTGGAAATAACAAAGGACCTTTCTCCTGATCAACGCCAGGATGCTGATGCCCTGACAACGTTTCCTCCTTACTACCCAGAGACGCCCCTTGCGCGTGAAGATTGGAAACGGAATTACGAGCTTATCACCGCGATGGATGCTTGGGCCGGAGATCTTATTCAGCAATTGAAAGACGATGGACTTTACGAAGACACCATCATTTTTTATTGGTCGGATCATGGAGTAGGTCTTCCTCGTGCCAAACGCTGGCTCTACGACTCGGGTACGCATATTCCGCTAATTGTTCGAATTCCTGAAAAGTATCGATTAGACGGGCAGGGGATTCCATCTACTGTGACCGACCGTCTGGTAAGCTCTATTGATTTTGGACCCACTGTTTTGAACTTGGCTGGCGTAAGTTTGCCTGGATATATGCAAGGAAAAGCATTTCTTGGAAAAACCCTGGAGCCTGCCCGAAACTATGTTTACGGCGCAAGGGACAGGATGGATGAACGGTATGACATTATCCGTATGGCGCGTGACCATTGTTATAAATATATTCGTAACTACGAGCCGTTAAAAACCTTCTATCAATACATGAATACCCCTGAGAAAGGGGCCACCATGAAGGAGTTGAGAGACCGTCATAATGAAGGAACATTGAGACCGGAAGCCGATTACTTTTTCTCACCAACGAAGCCTGTTGAAGAGCTCTATGATACAAAGGTCGATTCAAATGAGTTGAACAATCTAGCGGATGATCCGGCTTACGAGGCAACCCTTAAGCGCCTGCGAAAGGCTCACCTCGAATGGGTGAAAGAAACACGTGACACCGGATTACTTGCTGAACCGATTCTTGTCGAACGTGAGAAAATGGTTGGCCATCGTTATGGCATTCTTCGTCAAACAGCGGACTCGAGTTTGTCCGATCGTGTAGCTGATGTAGCCGCCGCCGCCTCAGGAGGGATTGATTCATTACCGGAACTTAAGACCGCCATGAACGATCACGATGCTGCAGTGCGTTATTGGGGTGCTGTAGGCATAGGCAACATCGGACTCTCTGCCTCCGATGCGACTTCCTTGATGAAGCAGGGATTAAAAGATGACTCTGCGGTTGTTCGTATCGCCTCTGCCAGAGCTTTGGGACGCTTGGGTCACTCTGAACTTGCTCTCCCAATATTAGTAAAAGAACTGGATGCTGGAGAGCAATGGGAGCGATTGCACGCCGCAATTGTTTTGGATGAAATGGATGAACAGGCTATATCGGTTTCCGAAGCCATGCATGCCGCACTAGTTCCAAGAGAGGAATTGTACGCAAAAGGTAAATACGTCGTTCGTGTAATTAATCGCGCCTTGAATCAGTTAGAAGGAACAAGTCGCAAGGTTAATTGATACTTTTTCAAGTTGTTTCGACATGCGTTACGGGCTCTTTATTTTTCTTGGAAGTTTTTCAACGGCCATGGCTGTGACTCTGTATGAGTCGGAACCTATAAATTATTATGAAGCACAAGCGGTGGATTCAGTTGCCAATTATTTTTCAAATGGCGCCGTCGATTGGGAACGGCAGGGATACTCAGGTTATCTGAACGATTTTCTAGCGACCTTTGATATACCCAAAGAGTCGCAGGTGCTGGTTTACTCAAAAACCAGTTTGCAGGTGAGTCACATTCGGCCTGAAAATCCCCGGGCCATTTATTTCAATAAAGACATTTATGTAGGTTGGGTACCAGGTGCAGAGAAACTGGAAGTCATCGCCTCCAGTCCTACTACGGCAAACAACTTCTATTCGATTTCCAATTCTGCTGAGCGCCCTGATCTGATCCGTGAGACTCACGATTGCCTGAGTTGTCATGGTGGATCGTTTACCAGGAATATTCCTGCACCTTTGGTCCGTTCTGTGTTTCCAGAAATTTCGGGTCAGCCGATATTCAAAGCGGGGACCCAGGTTGTGGATCAAACTACGCCATTTAAAAACCGAAGGGGAGGGTGGTTTGTCACCGGACCTCCGGATTTGCACCAAGGTAACCGGGTATTTACTGAAACAGAACGAGGTGCAGACTCGGGAGTACTATTCGATATGGCGGATATTCGTAACAATGGATACTTGATGAAAGGAAGCGATACTGTGGCACTCCTCATTTTAGAACATCAGTCAGAGTTGCATCGCTTAATTGCGCACTTGTCCTTGCAGACAAAAACTGCGCTCTTTAGTCAGAAAAAATTTGACGAATTGTTAGGACGCACCGAACGCCTTTCCGAATCCACCAAACGACAAATCAAATCAGTAGCAGATAAGCTGTTGAAATATATGTTCTTTAAGAATGAAGCCCAGATTAGTGGCATAAAACATGGGAGGTCGCCTTACGCTAAGTATTTCGATGGCAATGGCCCTAAAGACAGTCGCGGTCGTTCCTTGTATGATTTGAGGATGAACGGTCGCATGTTTACTTACCCCTTTAGCTACATGGTTTATTCAGATGCCTTTCAGAGTCTTCCCGATGAAGCCCTGGAATACATAAAACAGGAACTGCCCTTTATCCTTGATCCAGAGAATGAATACGAAAGCTTCGAACACCTTTCCAAAAGAGACAAAGTCGCGATTGCACAAATACTGAAGGAGACGACTGACTTGTTATAGAATAAGTTCCTACCAATTTACTCCAGACTTGTCGTCGTATTCTTGTTTTAAAGTATCGTATTCCCGCTTGTTGATCACTTCCCCCTCAGGGTAAAAGCCTTCCTTGAAAGCTGCAATGATGGCTGGTTGTTTGTGGCTTGAAGGATATTCGCTTTTGTATGTTTGAGACTGGGGAATCTTCCATCGCCTTTTTTTAAACTGATTATGGGGCGTACTCACCTCAAGGTCCACATGCACTTTCCAGGCCTTGGTCTCTCCGTATCGATTGTTCTTCGGGGTAATCGTTGGATCTTCGGGAAGCGCATAGAGCATTTCTTCCTCACTATCGTGTATGTAAATATTCACTGCAGTTTTTAATAATTTAATCGATGGAAATCTCAGTGAAGTCTTTTACAGAATAAGCTAGGTTAACGAAATAATCGCCCCAGCCACTTCAGGGAAAACTCCCCATTTGTTTAGCTCTGTAAAGCTAACGAATTAGATGTAGTTAAGCTAGGTTCTTATTGAAAAATGCTAAGGTACGATCCCACGCTAGCTCAGCGTTAGCTTTATCATAACGTCCGGTAGAATCATTGTGAAAGCCATGATTTGCACCTGGATAGGTGTGCGCTTTGTAATCGTTTTTATTGGCTTTCAAATCGGCTTCATAGTCGGCCCATGTTCCATTTACGCGCCTGTCCAATTCTCCGAATTGCAGCAGAAGGGAGCATTTGATATTCTTGCGAATCTCTTTAACTGCCGGGGTGCCGTAGAAAGGTACTCCAGCATTCATTTTGTCACCCAACTCTGCCGCTAACATATTGACCACATAGCCGCCGAAACAAAATCCAACGGCTCCTAATTTTCCAGTGCTCGATTCGTGATTTTTGATAAAGTTAGCTGCTGCAATAAAGTCCTGCTCCAATTTACCTTTGTCCATCGATGACTGCATACTCCGACCTTCATCATCATTTCCGGGATAGCCACCAAGAGGATGCAAGGCATCGGGTGCAAATGCTATAAATCCGGCTTTCGCAACCCGGCGAGCTACATCTTTAACGTATGGATTGAGGCCGCGGTTTTCGTGAACCACCAAGACTACGGGAGTCTTACCTTTCAAAGCTGTGGGTGTGACCAGGTAGCCACGCCCTTCCTTATGACCTTTTGGTGAAGAGAAAGTAGCATATTGGGCTTTGATCGCCTCATCGGTAAATGAGACCTGTTCAGCGATCGCATAATCCGGCATCAATGCTGGCAAAAGCATTCCCATGGTGAACCCGGCAGCTGCCAAAGTAGACAGGCGTGCCATAAACGTCCGACGGTCAATAAAGCCATGGGCGTATTCATCATACCAATCAAAGGCCTCCTGAGGAATGGGTCGTATTTTTGTTTCGGTTTTAGTTTCTAAATTGGACATGGTTGTTTCTTTCTCTTTGGGGTTGTTATCGAAGATGAATGGATGAGCCGGTGTCTCAGCTCGAATCATGAATCGAAGTGTTAGAAATTTTTCTCCTCATTGCAATCAGCCTGTTAAATTTTTCTATCTTAGCCCGGATTGACCTGAACTAGGTCGACGGAATTGGTCGATACTATGACATGAAGGATATGATGACCTGACTTAGTCTCTCAGTATCAATCGTCACTTCTGTGTTTTACATATCGATGCTACAGAGGTCTGTGGCTGTCTTAAGGACCATTTCTGGCTCGATGGCCGAATTGGGCTCGATAAGCCCGAATTAAGAGCGGATCCCATTTCATCAAAAAAGGCTGACGGATAAACGATGGCCGGTTTCAGAAAGCTTGATGTTTATACATGGAGAGGGAAGCCCAGTCCCACGGTGAAGTGGTCCTCCTCTCGGGCATCCCCTTAACAGCTCGGTTATAAGTAACCTCTTGAATAAAGACGAATTAGACTGAAGCTTATTTCCTGATGAGCTTGAAATATGGGTGGGAGATCCCTTTTGTCTTCCGAACTCTGATTCACGACGCATTTAAATTATGGAAGGAACCCTGAATCTATTTAAACAACCAAAACGTATTGTAGGTTTTTTAGTGACGCTGAGTTTAGCCTGTCTGTTTTTCTACTTCCTTCCTCAGAGGACATTCGAAGGTCAAGATTTGAACGGACAATGGTTTAGTGTCCTACCCCCTATAATGGCAGTAGCTTGTGCGCTTTTTTTTAGGAATTTGGTTGTCGCCCTGTTAGCGGCATTTTTTACGGGGACATTTCTTACTTATGGTCTTAACCCCTTTACGGCCATACCGAAAGCAGTTGATTCCTTCTTATTGGCAAACTTGAAGGAAGGATTCAGCATATTTATTTTTGTATTCTTATTTGGATTGGTGGGAATGATCCATGTCACTTACAGAAGCGGAGGAATTCATGGATTGGCTGAGAAATTAATGGTTTTGGCCCGCGGTAGGCGCTCAACAAAAATAGCCACGTTTCTTGCTGGATTGGTAATATTTTTTGACGACTATTCGAACACAGTTGTCGTTGGATCCACGATGCGGAAACTTACAGATCGTTACCGAATCTCTCGTGAGAAGCTGGCTTATCTTGTTGATTCAACTACTGCTCCCATCGCTGGATTGGCTCTTCTGTCGACCTGGATTGCTTTTGAAGTGTTTTTGCTCAATGAAGTTGCCACAGATTTAGAACTTTCTGAAGGGGGATACGCAATATTCATCAAAAGCGTTCCGTTTCGCTTCTATTGTTGGGGTACGTTGATGTTTTTAATTATATCCTCCATAACTGATAGAGATTTCGGTCCTATGCTAAGTGCGGAAAGGCGCTCAGCCGAGACTGGCCTTGTTCAGCGCGAAGGTTCTAAACTAATCATACCCGAAAAAAATCAAAACATAGAGCCAGACCCTAATCAGCGCCATCTGGCTAGAAATGCTGCTCTGCCAATAATTTGGGTGATCGGAACTATCTTTGTCGGATTATTGTTGGTGGGTCGTTATATAATGCTCAGAGAAAATTTAACTTTCTCTTTTGGGTCTTCTGCTGACTGGCGTGATGCTTTTGGCTATGCTGCTAACCCGGATTTCAATCCCGGAGGGGCGATGTCGATTCTGGCAATTGCTGCAGTATCAGGGGGGATTTGGGCTGTAATACTGGCCTGGGGAACCAAGGTAGTTAGACCAAAAGATTCAGTGAAAGCCTATTTACAGGCGTTTTCTACGTTATGGATGGCTGCCTTTATTCTAATCATGGCTTGGGGGATGAAAGAAATCTGCAGTTCGGGTCTACATACCGACGAATATCTCATTTCACTGCTTGGAGACAGACTGCCGGTCTGGACCCTTCCATTAGTGACATTTTTTCTAGCTTCTGGTATGGCCTTTGCGACGGGAACTAGCTTTGGTACCATGGGCATTCTCATTCCGGTCATCCTGCCGCTTGCCTATAGCCTTGGCGCGTACGATGGAGAAACGATTCTCTATTTCTGGCTAACTTCAGCTGCTATATTGGATGGTGCTATCTTTGGGGATCATTGCAGCCCGATCAGCGATACAACCGTACTATCGTCGATTGCCTCCGGTTGTGATCATATTGACCACGTGAGTACGCAAATTGTTTATGCTTTATCGGTTATGATTATAGCGGCCGTAACCGGGTACTTGGCCATTGGCATGGGGTATCCTCTCTGGTTCTTTTTTATCGTTTTCCCATTATTAACGCTTGGAGTATTCTTTGTCTTTGGAAAAAAAATCGTCAATAAATGAACTTATATTGAATCTTTAGAGGATTCGACCCTCGTATTAAAACGTATGCGCATTAATAGGAAGCCACTAACGCTGGTATTCTTATTCGGACTGGTTGTATGGCTTCTTATCCCTCAATCGTATAATCCTTCATCCGAATCTGGGAACGGACCTGGGGCAGTAAATTTACCTCAAGCTTCACGCGATTCCCTTGATAAAACCGCAGCCAACGATTCCGACTTGTTGGAAGAAAAGCTGAGATTCTGCTTATTAGGTGAATTGGAAAAACTGAAGCGGGTGCATGGAGAGCTTGAAGGTCAGGCTGCGATTCATGGCATGTTTGAATCTTTAGACAACGAACAGCCAGCGATTGTGGCAAAGGCGATTAAGTCCGTACTGGAAAGTGGCGAAGATGGATTTGCATTTGGTCGCTTCTCACCCGGTGCAGATGGCCTTTTAGATTCCTATCCAACATTTCGGACAGCGCTTCTGGATATGTTGGAAAAAATGGATCCGGCATTGGCTGTGGAAGTCGGCAAAACCATTTTAAATACAT
>Ga0114999_10007221_pt1 | contig 12645 bp, 8 predicted proteins | sample ArcticOcean_MG_C_3_FD_89820 | JGI IMG/M metagenome (GOLD analysis project Ga0114999, IMG submission 89820) | Marine microbial communities from western Arctic Ocean - ArcticOcean_MG_CB8_126 | ecosystem: Environmental > Aquatic > Marine > Oceanic | place: Arctic Ocean: Canada Basin | collected...
CCGATTGACGCTGTGGTGGTGGCCATGCACAAACCCGGCTTTGTCCTTTTTGGGCGCCCATACGTAACTCCCTTCAGTTTCTTCTTTCCAAGTTCCACCTTGATTGACCCACCAAACATTGAGTTGTTTTTGTTCTCGGAAAAATTGCTCTATCAGTCGACGGTCTGCACCGGACGCCGTTGATGGGACACTTGAAGTGATCAGGTTTCCTAATTCGGGATCTCCGCGATTGAGCCAACCCCAAATGAGACCGTCGAATTCAGAAATGTTATTGAGCTCCAATCCTCTCCAACATTTGTCGGCTACCGTACGTGGATCAACATCACGTTCTTTTGCAACTCGTTTAACAACCTCAGATCGGATTGATTGAATTCCAGCGAGCGTCAACGGATTCCGCTCTTTTATTCCTTCGAGCACTTCAACTATCTGGCCGGTTATCGCTGTTAATTCTGGGTTATCAGGCATATTCTCGACTTAGTCATAGTAGGGTGGACGATGTACCAGCACTGGCAGGCATCGGTTCTGTCAGAACTCAGTGCTCAGGGCAGAATAGCATCAATCCTCATTGATCTCCGAACAGGTGAATCGTCTGATGGTGCAAGACAGGGAGTCTAAAATGTTCAAACGATCTCGTAACGAGTTTATCGTGGGGTTGTTTTTGGCCCGTTGTGGCGACAATGCTAATGATAAAGACGTCTTACTTGGCTTCCGCAAAGGTGGCCCCCCAAGTGTTTTGAAGGTTCATTCTTGGGAACGTGCATATGAACTGTTCTGGCCGGCACTGGGCGAGGGACGATCCATACAAGTTTTTGTACGTAGTTTGAAAAATGTACGAGATCACTATATGGAATTAGACCGGTTTGCGTACCTCGAAAAAGAACTTAATTCCCCTCCGGCTCCTTTGACCAAACTGGGGCAAAGTGTTTTAGAGCAATTTGAGTCTATGGATGATGAATATCTTTTTAACTATGTGACACCGTTGCTTGCAAAAGATGGTGATTTTTTCTGGACGCCATATCGGGTAATTGAGAAGGAGCATCGGTGGGTCGATTGGTCTCAAAGCGTTGGTGAAGATGCATGGGATGGCGTATCCACAGGCAGTGCCCTTATAAGAAACGAGCAACTAATCCCTGAGCTTATACCGACTCATAGAGATAACGGGCAGAGGTGGCATCAATTTGCATTGTCATTTCCGGCCTATGAGATATTCGCGCCAGGGGATGACATAAGAGATTCAAACTTTGACGTAGATTTTTCGAAAATCCAAGAAGTGTTTTTCGATTCAGGCTGGCTCCCGGATTCACTTAACATCCTAAGAGGCAGTTTGTTTTTTGAGCAGAGATCAACACATTGGCAAGACAGGGATTTCGAATTTCCATGGACTGCTGTCTTGGTTGAGGCAATAAGATTAGTCGTGAGTGGAAATCCCCCGACTGGGCGAGCACTAACTAAGCTTGGATTACCGGTACCCGGGCTTGCAACCTATAGTTCAGTCGTCTGTTTGGCCTGTGATGCAAAAATTGAGAATACAGAGTGGAAACACTGTCCAAAGTGTGGTGGATCAGTAAGCTCGCCCAGGGGATATTGTTGGCCCGATTGGGCTGATATACAGCGAACCAAGGAATAGGCAAATTTGTGACACCAATTGGGGTTAATGCCAGTTTTAAAGGGCAGAATTCTCCAGATCCCTCGACTCCGCTCTATTGGGTCAACATTGGAACAAATAAACAAAAAAGCCCCCGCATTTCTGCGAGGGCTTTTTCATTATTCACAGTTTGGTGGAGCTTGAGGGACTCGAACCCTCTACCTCCTGCTTGCAAAGCAGGCGCTCTCCCAGTTGAGCTAAAGCCCCAAACCGACTAACCATTGTATGACCATTACTCCGAAAAGTAGTGAGAGTTAACTACAGAATTTCAGGACATACAGAAAATCCTTCGCAAATATTTGCCAAAATTCAGCACGAGCGCGACCAGTCGCACATTGGCGACATGCACCGGGGATTCGTTAATGGGACAAGATTCACGCTCGCACCAACACGCCAACGGCCACCACCGTAATCCGACCAGTGCCCACCAAGCCTTCAGAAAACGCACCACTCTTGCCCAAAAAGTCGTACAGTGTGCCCGCGCCACGAGCGAGCGTTACAAATCGAAACAACCAAACTCGCCCCTGTTTCAGTAAAAGTGCCACTGGCACCGAATTCCCGATCCCAGACCACACGGGCAGCTACAAATAAAGGTCGTACGCGACATGAAAATAACTGACATCACCTCCACTCCGCTCAAAACCGGAAAATCTCTAGTACGAATCCAGACCGACGCCGGAGTCGAGGGCTGGTCTGAAGGCCCCGGCAGAAACCCAGGCGTACCCGGACGAAACTCGTCAGTCTGGGAGGCCTACCTCGAAAGCATAATCAAGCCAACCCTCATCGGCGAAAATCCCCTCGATATCGACCGACACTGGGAGACGCTCACAATGGGCAAAGACGACCGTCTCTACAAGCTCCCAGCAGGCATTGTCGGCGTTGTCGACGTAGCGCTCTGGGATCTGCTTGGCAAAGAAACTGGCAAACCCGTTTACACCCTCATGGGCGGAGCAGCCCGCACCACGATTCCCCTCTACTGGAGCGTCGGATCAGGCTGGAAATTCACCCCGCATCAGATGCTCGATCTCGTCATCAAGGGCGACGAAATGGGCTTCAACGCCTTCAAGATTCGAATGGACTGGAAAGGCTGGCGACAGGATGTCGACCCCGCCAAGGACTACGCAATGTTCAAGCTCGTTCGCGAGTACTTGTCCGATGGCCGGTATCTGGGCTTCGACGCCAACAACGGCTACTCAGTAAGTACCGCTATACAGCAGGGACGTAAGTTCGAGGACCTCGGTATCGACCACTTCGAAGAGCCACTCCCGAGGGAGGATCTACCCGGACTCAAGCAGGTAGCCGACGCTCTCGACGTGGCAGTTTCCGCCGGCGAACAAGACGCCTATCGATGGTGGTTCCACCAGCTCGTGCTGCTCGGCGATCCCGACATCCTCCAGCCCGACATTCTCAGCGCTGGCGGGCCGTCTGAAGTGAAGAAAATTTTCGACCTCTCAACGATGTGGAACAAGCCGGTCATGCCGCACAGTCCGCAGGCCGGAATCAATTCAATGGCGTCACTGCACACCTACGCGACCGTCCAGAACGCAACGCGGCCACACGAGTTCTCGACCGAGTTCTCCGGTCCGCTCGACGACGTAACCGAACTCTACGGCGAAGGCGTAATTCCGAAAGACGGAAACATGATCCTCTCCGATCGCCCCGGCCTCGGCATCGAACTAAACGAAGCCGCCGTAACCAAACTAACGCTGTAGGAACTTCCGCTTATTACTCCCTCTCCCAGCGGGAGAGGGCTGGGGTGAGGGAGAATCGCTCCACCGCGGCGAATGTTCGCCGTCGTCACAAATCGTGAACTAGTTCAGTGCGATTGGCAAAGCAGCCCGACTCAGCGCGACCCAGCATCCCCATAACCCTCAGCAAGCAAGCAAGCCGCCTTCTGATTTGGAGCCAATCCTCGCAACTCGGGATCAGTGTCCGCACACGCCTCGGTCGCTATCGGACATCGAGTGTGAAAACGACAACCCGAAGGCGGATTCATCGGGCTCGGCAAATCACCCCGCAAGATAATCCGTTCACGCGACCGCTCAACAATCGGATTGGGCGTCGGAATCGCCGAAAGCAACGCCTGCGTATACGGGTGAAGCGGATGCTCATAGAGGTCTTTGCTGTCGGCCGTCTCAACGATCCGACCCAAATACATCACAGCAACCCGGTCGCTGATGTGGCGCACCACTGACAGATCGTGGGCGATGAACAAATAAGCGAGGTTGTACTGCTCCTGCAGATCCTGAAGCAGATTCAATATCTGCGCCTGAATCGAAACGTCCAGAGCAGAAACCGCCTCGTCGAGTATCAACAAGCTCGGCTTCGCAGCGATCGCCCGAGCCACACCCAGTCGCTGGCGCTGACCGCCACTGAACTCGTTCGGGTACCGTTCGGCCATTGCCGGACTCAGCCCTACTGTCGTTAACAGCGCAGCAACCTGTTTGCGATAGTCGTCACGAGACTCGGTAAGCCCGTGAACCTTGAGCGGCTCTCCGACGATATCGCCGGCCCGCAAGCGAGGATTCAGCGACGCGTACGGATCCTGGAATACCATGCCCATCTTCCGACGAACCGGTCGCATCGCTTTCGTCCCAAGGCCGATCAATTCCTGACCCTCGAACTTGACGCTCCCCTGCCCGGCCGTTCTCAGTTGAATCACGGCCTTCGCAGCGGTCGTCTTGCCCGACCCGCTCTCGCCGACCAGCCCGAGCGTCTCGCCGGGGTAAATATCAAATGAAATCCCATCGACCGCACGTACCCGCGCCACCTCGCGCTGAACTATGAATCCACGCTTTATCGGAAAGTGAACGCTCAGGTCCCGAACGCTCAATATCGGTGCAGAACCCGAATCAGCGTGACGAGAATCAGTTTCGGAGACAACGGTCGTAGTCATGGAAGAACCTTTTCCACAGAGTCCGCGACTGCCTTTGATTCAAAACACGCCACCATCTGTCGATCTTCAACCTGCTCCAAAATAGGCTCTGAGACCGCACACTGCTCTGTCGCCCAGCGACAACGAGGCCTGAACGCGCAACCGCTTGGCAGGTTTGCCGGATCTGGTATCTCACCCTCGATCGGATCAAGACGGTCTGACGAAGGCCGATCCAACCGCGGCACCGAATTAAGCAATCCGACCGTGTAGGGGTGGCCAGGGTTTAAGTAGACATCTTCGGCTGTCCCCGACTCGCGAATCTTTCCCGCGTACATCACATTCAAGCGATCGGCGTACCGGGCAATAATTCCCAGATTGTGGGTGATGATCAACAGCGCAGTTCCCAGCTGCGATGTCAGGTTCTTCATCAGCTCGAGAATTTGCGCCTGAATCGTCACGTCTAATGCCGTTGTCGCCTCGTCAGCGATCAGCAATTTCGGCTCGCAACTCAACGCAATGGCAATCATCACCCTCTGGCGTTGTCCGCCACTCATTAGGTGTGGGTGATCCTGCAGCCGACGCCTCGAATCCGCGATACCGACCATCTCAAGCAGTTCAGCAGCACGATTTTCAGCCGCTGCCCCTTTGAGACCCAGATGCACTTCGAGCGGTTCTGTAATCTGCCGACCGATCGTCAATACCGGGTTCAACGACGACATCGGTTCCTGGAAAATCATTCCAATGCCTGCGCCACGAACTCCTTGCATCTCTTTTTCCGAGAGCTTCAGCAAATCCATGCCCTCGAACAAAACCTCCCCGTTTTCTATCTCACCCGGGGGATTTGGAACCAGTCGCATGATCGAAAGAGCGCTCACACTCTTCCCGCAGCCGCTCTCGCCAACAAGACCAATCGTTTCGCCGGAATGCACGTCGAACGACACCCCGCTAACGGCAGTTATCTTGCCATCGGGAGTATTAAACGAAGTACGAAGATCTCGCACCTGAAGCAACGGTGACGAGGTTGCCGCTGAATATGAAGAAGAATCGGATGTCATAAAGCTCGCTAAAGATTGAAGCACAATCGTACAACGTACCCAACGTTAACTGGACATACCCTACAAAATACGACCAAGAAGTTCTGGTGGACTCACCCCACGATACCCGCCACTTGCCCGGCTACCCTCCTTCGGGAGGGACTGAGGGAGGGTCCGCCTGCGACGCGCGACCAAGTCGTTCTACGACGCCCGGAGCCATAACGCCACGCGCGACCAAGTCATCCGACGACGCCCGGAGCTATAACGAGAATACGACGCGCTAACAAGTACGCACGCCCCCGGAGCTAACAAAGCGCCCGGTCCCCCTTCCTTCGGGCCAAAGGCCTTAGGCACGGGCTAGCGGAAGGGTAGATTGCGACGCGGAGCCGAGTGACGAGTCACGAGCGCGACTAACACAGCCCGCGACCAAGTCGTCCGATGACGCCCGAGCTAAATGCCGCGCCCGAGCCAAACACCACGACACGCTACCGCCTGCGGCGAACAATCCTGCGACGGCGGATAACCTTCTTGCCCTTGCCCGTCGAACCACCGCCAATGACGCTCGCAGCGAGTTCGGACTTAGATGAACTGGAATAAACATCGAGAATCTGCTGAACTGCACTAATCCGAGCAGCAATAAGTTGCTGCGTGCTCTTCACCATTCCCTGGCGAGCTTTAAGATTCGCCGAAACAATCTCCAGCCGTTCACGCTGATAGCCAAAATCCTGCTCAAGCTCGTCAATGCGAGGAGCGAGTGCGTTCGCACCCGACGTAGCGGTAGAACCACCACTCGACTGCTTCATCGACTGCTCACGCCCAGTCAGGTACACAACCTGCCGAGTAGCAATCTCCACTTCAGATCGTAGCTTCTCGATCTCAAGAAGAAAGTCGTTGACCTGACGCGCCATATCGGCAACCCGAGTCGGCTTGCCCTTCGAATCGCTCTCGCCAATTCGCTCGATAATCTCATCGATCCGAGGATCACGCATTAATGTTGGTCCAATTATTCGTCTCGTACGCGCACTGCTCAGCGACACATTGAGACTTTTCCACAACTTGAGAGTGTCACGACAGCCGACCATGGGGCTACGAGTAATACCCCATTTCGAATGTTGGTGTGCACAGTCACCATTCCACCAATATGAATTCACCATAGAGAATATCGGGTTTCGAAATTTCAAATCCGACGATATTTGGTTTACGTGTAGGACTATAGAACTACGCCATTACCAATCTGCAACCGTCATAGTGCGCCAATCTTGAATGAATGACTGAATCCAGCGATAAAAGCACATCAGCCAACTGGGATTGGCTAGAAGTCTTGCCGGCCCCAGCGCTAGTGATTTCCGCGGAACGAATAGTCCTCGCTGTAAACACAGCAGCCGAGGAGGAGTTCGGCTACCCGAAAGCCGACCTCATAGGTAATCCTGCCGATTTTCTCGTGCCCGCGTACGCATGGCCACCCGGCGACGGGGGGCTCAACCTTAGCTTCGCAGCTGAAACCGCTTCGGGTGCCATCAATCCGGTCGACGTTTATCTCGGCCCAGCAAACCTCGCCGGGCAGGACGCCTATCTAGCGATGGTCGAAAACCTCGAACTTGAAGTGGAAGAATCGGAAGACGCCGACTCCAACGTTCGAGAACTGCTCTCCGACATCGGTCGCATCGTCAGCTCGTCACTCGATATTCAGTCCGTATGTGAACAGTTCTCCATGGCTGTAATGCGATCCGTCCCCACGGAACGTGTTGCAATCTGTGCCAATCACGACGGCTCGAACAACTATCAGATCATCCATGCCACACCCGCACCGCCATCAGGACAGGGATCGTCCATTAATTTTGAAGCGGATGCCGTTCTCGATGCGTTTGAGACCTACGCCCCTGTACTTGTGACCGCCGATGAACTTGAAGAAATCGTAACTGGCGATCTCGAACCGCTGGGGTGGATTGGAAATCAGACCGAAGCGGTAGTAATCGTCCCTCTTATGGCAGGCTCTGCCCGAATCGGCGCACTGGTCCTCGCAAGCTCCCGCGCCGACGCGTTCTCGCTCGATGATATCGATCTGCTGGGTCAGGTTTCTGGACAAGTTGCAGGAACAATATCCAACCTTCAGCTACACGCCGATCTCCAACGTGAATCCGACGAACGGCAACTCCTTGCGAACGTCGCTCGTGAAGCCAGCTCGGTAGTCGAATTTTCCGCGGCGATCGGTCCGATTGCAGAAGAACTCTCACAGAACCTCGACTTCGACACTCTGGAAATAGCCTCAATCGACCGGTCTGTAACCGGTGGAGCGCTTCGACTCACGTGGCGCAGCGACGATAAAACCCACCCAGTAAACGAACGGTTCGCTTACGCCGGCTCGATCGAAGAAAGTGTCGCACTGGAAGCACATCCACTCGTTGCATCCGGAGATGAACTCACCGCACTCAGAAATCACTACTCATCCGCCCAGCTCGAATCTACCCGCTGGGGCTCAATAATCACCGTCCCCATGACCATGCTCAGCCAGGTCGTCGGAACCCTCACCCTCCGCTCCGAATCGGAGCAGGGATATCCACCTGAAGACGTCGAACTGCTCACCCGCGTTGCCAATCAACTCGCAGGAGCGCTGCAATCAGCCCGCATGTACGGCAGGCAGCTAAAAGAAGCCGAGATAAAGCGCTCACTCGCAGCAATATCGGTCGCAGTCAGCGAAGACCTCGAACTACAGCGAGTATTCCAGCGTGTCTCCGATGAACTCGCCGTACTCGTCAAATACGATCATCTGGCCCTCTCGAGCATCGAGAACGACGACCAAGAATGGCAAACGTTCTCGATCGGTGTCGATTTCATCACCCCGAAACGAACTTCCAAACAGAAAAATGAAACCGACACATGGTCGGGTCGTTCACTCGGCGCAAGACCCCGAGGCAAACTCGGCATCGCCATGAAGGCCGCCGGTCTGAACTCACTCATCGAAGTTCCGCTCGGCACGCAGGCGTCTGGGCACATCGGCTATCTCACAATGATGTGCAGCGATGAAAACGCCTACAACGACAACGATCTCAGCCTCGTAGCTCAAGTCGCTGCCCAGGTAACTCCCGCGATCCAAAACGCCATGTCGCACGAACAAGCACTGGAACTCGCCGAATCACGCGAAAAACAGTCGCTGGCCGAAGCCAAGAGTGTCGAACTGCAGAGAGTCAACGAAGCGAAAAGCCAATTCCTCGCCATGGTTTCGCATGAACTACGCACGCCACTCACTTCGATCTCGGCCTACACCGATTTGCTCGAACGAAACCGGTTAGGCAATCTCAATGAAAAACAGGTGCGCCAGCTAGGCGTTGTGAGCCGAAACTCAGCACATCTCAGCAGGCTCATCTCCGATCTACTCGACATCTCGAAAATCGAAAGCCCCGAGTTCACGCTCACTAAATCCAACTTCGATCTCAGCGAAGTTATCGTAGAGCTAGTCGAAAGCCTCGAACCGCTCGCCGATGCCAAGCAGCAGGAGCTCACCGCCGACATCGTCGATGGGATCGAACTCGTTGCCGATAAGCAAAAATTAACACAGGTCATCTCGAACCTCATCGAAAACGCGGTCAAGTACTCACCCGCCGATGCCCAGATCAGCGTCAACACATCACTGTTCGACGGTGAAGCTGAAATCGTAATCAAGGACAACGGTTACGGGATTACCAAGACCGATCAGGAACAAATCTTCGAAGCGTTCTTCCGGTCTCGAACCGAAGAAAATTGGGAAGTCCCCGGAACCGGACTCGGACTCGCCCTCGTGAAACGCATCGTCTCGATGCACGGCGGCACCGTTACTCTCGAGAGCGAGATCGGCTTCGGCTCGGCGTTCACCATCGTTCTACCGATCATTACCCTCAAAGCCGCTGGCGATGCTAGTCAAAAGCGGGCGAAGCCCAAACTGCATACGGAAGCAGATATCGCCGAAGCCACGCTTCAGGCCCGACGCGACGCCATGGCGCAAGACTCCAATCCTGAACCCGACACCGAAGCAGCCGCCTGAGCAGCCAATCGGCACCTAGCTGGCGCGAATACATCTGCATTCGACCCTCCCTTCTTTGAGCCAAAGGCCGAAGGCACGGGCTAGGGGCATCTGGCCGCGTATTAGCAAATGATCTAGCGTTGGCGCGAGCTGGTCCGGCTTCCCTCCTTCGGGAGGGACTGAGGGAGGGTAGATTGCAGCTCGCGACCAAGTCACGCCAGTGACGCCCGGAGCTAAACGAGATTACGAGCGCGACCAACGCCGCGCCCTGTCCCCCTTCCTTCAGGCCAAAAGCCGAAGGCACGGGCTAGGGGCCACGCCACAGACATGAGCGACCCAAGTCACGCCAGTGACGCCCGGAGCCGAGTGATCAGATCACGAGCGCGACTAACGAGATTGCGGAGCCAAGTGACAAGTCACGAGTGCGACTAACGCCACGCGCGACCAAATCGTCCGACGACGCCCGGAGCCCAAGCCAAACTAAAACTGGCTAAGCCAGCAACAAACAAACCATCGAAACCAACCACCCACTGCAACATTTCGCATATCCTAGATACCCGCGTTCCCGGGTCGTTCAATGGTAGGACAGGGGCCTTTGAAGCCTCTAATCCTGGTTCGAATCCAGGCCCGGGAGCCAATCGAATACAAGTTCAAGTCGGCTTCTTCGGTAAATCACCGGGCTGCCGACTTTTCGCGTCTGACAGCCACATTGACAGCCACCGGGTTGAATTGACACCAATTGGACACCCCAAATCAACCATGAATCACGGCTTCCCACTCTCGCCCGCGACTACTCAGTAAGCGCGGCAGCTGCACCCGGAACGACCGACGCAGCAGCAATCTAGGCGATGCGCTCCTGCTTCCAGCCTATAGACGACGCTAGTCTGAGTGACGGCTAGCAAGCTTGTATGAGGGCGACGGTCGGTAGTCTGCGTGGCAGGGAGACCGGCTAGGCGTGGCTAGCCCCCCCCCGTGCTTCTTGCAGACCAACATGGTGGATGGCGGTGGTGGGGTGTGCCGGGTTTACTGGGTCGAGTTGCGGTTGCTTGGTATTAGCGTCGGTTGGGCTTGCAGTGAGTGTGCGGTGGTGTGATGCCTTTGGTCAATTCCCGGGTACTTCTTATTGCTTTGTGTTGGTTGGTGTTGGTGAGGCTGTATATATTCCGCGCAAGATTTTCAATTGAACGATGCTGTTCTGCCCCGCAGCTGAGTTCTGACAGAATCGCGTGTAGACGCGGGCATGTGATGAGCCGAAAATTGATATTCGGTTGGGCCACGAGCCTAGTCACGGAAGAATCAGGTTCTAGAAAGTAACTAACATGGCAGACCCACAAGAACGAATCGCCAGCGGTGTTATCGGAAGTGCTTTGAAGGCTGCGAAAGCCTCCACCAAAGCCGCACAAGCTGCTGAACAACAGATCAATGCGTTTGCATCGTTTGTCAACGACACACCAACGGCAGAAGAACTGTCGAAAGTTCCTGATGTCGGAGTCAAAGAGATGGTTGCGGTATTAGGTGTAGCGAGACTTGGGAGTTTTACTAATACTGCGATTGAGCTTGGTGTCAGCCAACCCGGACTAAGTAGACAAGTTCAACGTGTCGAAAAGGTCTATGGCTTTGAAATCTTCGACCGACGTGCGAAAGGCGCAAATCTAACCCCAAAAGGTCAGTTGGTAATCGAAGCATTTACCGAAGCCATGAGTGCCATTGCTCGGTCGGTTAAAGCAGCAAAACACCTGTCCAGAACTGAGTTCTGATAGAGCCGGAGAAACGAGGGTCTAGCGTGAAGGAATCGAATTCACGTCTGCAAGCTTTAGAAGCGAGACGATTGGAACACTTCCAAGAAAGCATGGAACTGATGCTGCAGCGATTGAGCAGTGAGCCGTGTCCGGGATCTCCTCGTTTCAAAAGAAGTGATGCGCGAACCGCCAGTCGTCCAGACAGAGCTTTTTGTAGCCTCTGTGGTGGCCGATATCGTATTAAGTGGGACGACGAACTAACCGCCAAGTGGACACGTTCGCATAAGAGCAAGAAGTAAATGTTCTCTCAGAACCCAACGCTCATCCGTCGATTCGGCCGACCTGAATACCTAATCGATTGATGTTCTCAAACTTCACCCCTTCCGCTTATCCAGTAGCTTCAGTTAACCTCGAAGTGTTCGTTTGTACTCTCACGGAATGAGGGTGTACTCAGTTCTCTGCGCCAATCAAACCGTCGGAACAAATGATTCGCACAATCTCGGTGTCGGGCTGAGCGACCGAATCCTCAGCTTCAGGCGGATTGAGGCGGAACCGATGTCGTAGGGCTTCAAGGCGAACGAGAAGTTGATCTCCGCTCAAACTGTAGCGCCGTACATCCTGAAGGGCCGATTCGACCGGCCCATGCAGTGGTCCAAGGAAAATTCGTCGTAATAATTCGATCTGTCGAATCTTCTCAGAATCATCATCGCTCACGGCCAATGCGATTGTGAGCTCTTTCGATAAGTGTCGACGGAGTCGGGTGTCGCCGCGTCGGCGTGCTCTTCCTAACCGGCTTGCCCTGTCCAATCTGAATTGTGCAACTGCTGCCATTACGCGTTCGTTTGTCTTGGCTGGTAATTCTGAGGCCGGGGTGTTTGGCTCGCACTCTGCAGCGCGAATAAATTGTGCCGCTGTAATTCGACGTACTTCGAGCTTGTCATTGACAGCGTAAGCCGCTGGCAGATCTCCAGTTTTCAGCAAGATAATTGTTTCGTTGATTTGAGGTTCATCGAACGGGGTTAGCAATCCTGCTTGTTCCGCCGATGAAATCAATGGCATTTGTGCCCCATCTAGCTCGAGGACACTTTGGGCAAATCGTTGAGCATCTTCAGTATCGTCAGATTCAACGCCTAATTTTGATTGAATAGTGAGGGCTGATCTGATGCCATCAGGCAGATGCGTGATCGTCTCCCATAAATCATCATTCTCTTTTTGAATCCGTTGCAGAATAGCTGACCTGCCCCCCTCAAACGTGTCCATCTGAAAGATCAGATAATGGACAAAATGAAGGGAGGCAGAAATGCCAAGAAAAGGTCATAGCCCGGAACAAGTACTCAATAAGCTCAGGCAAGTCG
>Ga0114999_10007222_pt1 | contig 12645 bp, 12 predicted proteins | sample ArcticOcean_MG_C_3_FD_89820 | JGI IMG/M metagenome (GOLD analysis project Ga0114999, IMG submission 89820) | Marine microbial communities from western Arctic Ocean - ArcticOcean_MG_CB8_126 | ecosystem: Environmental > Aquatic > Marine > Oceanic | place: Arctic Ocean: Canada Basin | collected...
CCACAAGCATGGATTCGATCCCTGCCACCCGTAATGCCTTTGAGATGCCACGGTGATAGGCGTCCCGCGCATGATGGCGTACACGGCGCTCGGCCTCATCGGTGCGCCACACTCGAAAGACCCGAGAGGCGGCACTCGCCATCTCCCAGGATCCCTCAGAGGGATGGCATGCAGCCTCCAGCGTCTCCGCTAGCCTTTCCGCAAAGGCGGCCGAGTGATCAATAACGTCTCCTGCTTCGGGTTTGGCTTGTCCCAGGTTTAGGCCGGTCATCGCTTCCGTAGCGGAGTAACCCGCCCCAAAAGACTCTTGAGCCAAAATCACAAAATCGCCGTATAGGCCAGCCGCTAGCTCACCGGTACCAAGCTCCCAAGATTCCTCGTCAACCCGAATGCCCTCCAACGCGATATTTTGCGCTTCAGTCAGCTGGCGCTTCACCGAACGCAGGATACGATTCGTGATAGGAAGCAGGAGCTGATCTGCGAGTTCGAAAACATCTACGTCCGGTCGAACGGGAACGGACACACGGTCCGTCTCAGGCGCTGGAATAATTTCAAGCACTTCTTCCTCAGCGGTTGATACCTCTTGAATGAGGGTCTCGCCGGTCCGAAGACTGGCGAACAGCCCATCTAGCGCATCCTCGACGAGAGCCGGCGGACCCGTGGCGTCGGTAACCGCAAGCTCATCGAAAACCTGGGGAGGCCTTTCATCGATTTCGGCTGATTTGGTTGATGCAATCGCGTCGGGTGCGTCAACCGCTGCCGTATCGGAGGCCCTCTGTTTGCTGACTCGCTGCACCGCGTCTTCGGATTCCTGTTCTTGGTCGGTCCGGACTGCCGCATCTTGTGCAACTATTTTGGCTTCTTCCGCCGCGACCGTGGCGGTTTTCATCCGGCGAATCTCATCGGCGATTTCCTGAGCGTCGATCTCGTCAGCGTTGAGTTCCGGTTTGACTGCAGGGATCACCTTCACCACATCACTCGACCAGGTCCGATCAGGGTCTGGTTCCGCAGGAATGACCTTGACGGAGGACACATCCGCGAAGTTCGGTTGGGGTTCCGGAGTAGCCGCTTCAAGAGAGACACGCCTCTGCTCGAGATCAGACTCAACTTTGGCAACTGTGGCTCGCACTGACTCGAGTTCCGTGAGCATCTCGTTACGTCGAACTTCCAAGGCTCGCGCTCGTTTCTGGGCTGCTTCAGCGGCGGCGTTAGCCCCCTCCAGAATCTGCTCTCGCTCAGCACGGGCCTCCGCCAAGAGTCGTTCAGACTCCATCTTGGCTATCCGCAGCTGCTCTTCAGTCTCTCGACTAGTTGAGACCTGCAATCGATAAGCATCCCGCTCCGATTGCCCAGTAACTGCCAGAGCCGCTCGCTCCGCCTCAGCCGTGATCTCCGCCTTTTCAGCTTCGGCGTTAGAAGCGAGAGTTGCCTCCAATTCTTGAGCCTGCGTCAGCATTTGAGTACTAGCTGTCCAGGCGTCAGCTCGCATCGCTTGCGAATCAAGCGCAGCCTGTGTTCGTTGCTGCTCCACTTCAGATGCGGCCTCGCTCCGCCACCGAGCGATTTCCTCTTCGGTCCGACCCCGAATGCTATCTGCTGCCTCCTTGGCGGCGTTGAGAACCTGGCCGATCTCGTGCGAAAACGCGTCAAAATCGGTCTCTAGCCCGCCAACCTGGGCCAGCCGGCTGGCCAGGCGATCTCGTTCCTCGGTCAACCTGGATATCTCAGTACTCAGCGTGTCGAGATAGCTAGTTACCTCGATACGATTGAAACCGCCTATGGCGGATCGGAAGTTCTTCTGGGAGATGTCGGCAGGACGTGGAGGCGTCATGACAATACGATACCGTCACCAGGCCTCAAAACCAGCGTTTTCCCTAGCGATTCGCCAAAATCTTCTGCCTAATTCTTGGGCTCGAGAGATCGGAGGAAGTCCAGTGCGCCCTCCAACGAGGAGATCTTTATCAGGGGAACGTCCGTCTCTACTGTCTGTGCGTCTTCGTAGTTACCCGACGGCACCAGAATGTAGTCAGCACCTGCTTCGGTAGCAGCGATGATCTTTTGGCGTATCCCTCCGATCGACCCAACGCTTCCCGAAGCCTCGATCGTCCCAGTGCCAGCAATTATATAGCCACCGCTGAGATCATCTTGTGACAATAAGTCCATGATCGTGAGGGTGTACATGAGACCAGCGGACGGACCGCCGATATTGTCGTCATTAATCTCGACGGCAATCGGCGAGGCATAAGACCAGTCTGCCGTGGAGGCGAGGAAGCCGACCATGGGGCGAGAAGGGTCGTCGACATGCTCGACTAACGTCACCACCTCTGTGATGTCGCCCCCACCTCTCCGCAGGATCAATTCGACCTCATCACCTATGGACTTCATCGAGATCAAGCCGGTGAGATCCGTGGAGATGAACACATCAACGCCGTCCACGCTCGTAATCACATCGTTGACTTCGAGAATCCCTTCCACCGGTGAACCTTCAGAGAAACCTCCGACCAGCACGCCAGAGCCGCTGATCTCAACGTCATAGCCCAGTTCGTTGAGCGCCAGATAAATGGCGATAGTCTTGGACTCGTCCATGTTGGCTCGCTGGCGTTCTACGTATTCCTCTAAGTCTTGATCAACCGGTCGAATGCGCTCGCGCTGGTAGAGGTCCACATCTGAGTCAAGAACGGCCACGACATACTCCAGGGCTGAAATCTCACCGACCTGAACAGTGAGCATGTACAACTCGCCCGTGACTGGATCAGGGTCTTCGACCTGCACCAGCTCATCAATCTCATAGACCGGTCCAGGGGCAAAGGCGTAGTAGGGCACTGCAATCGTCATGGACGCCGCCACAAGAACCCCAAGCAAGATCATTGCCCCAGCCAAGAAGAAGGGCCATTTGGGGATCATTGCCTTGACTCCCCGCTCCGTCTCAGCGGCTGCGGAAATTGGCAACAACACGGAAGCGTCGACCCCCGGCGACAGAATGGCGCCATCGCGGTCGGACTCACTAGATTCGCCGTCGGGTCCGGCGTTCTCATCGTCGTGATTCATGGGTCGCCATGGTACTCGTCATTCCCACCAAATAACTCTACAGCCACAGCTCCTCGCCAGATCAGCCTCCCGATACCTGTAACGAAAAGCGATACGTCTCAGGGGGAGCCGCCAGAGTCACCGGTAAGGCGCCTGGCGGTGCGGACCGCCAAGCCCACCTATCAGGATTTCTTCGTGGGCCCAGCGGCGGCGGCACACGACTTTACGGCGGCTTGCGCCGGGTAGTTTGCGAATCAGGGAAACGCAAGTAGAACATCGGGGGCTACCGGCCGGAAGCCCCCGATGTTCTACTCAAGACGGCTTCTTAGTCTCGGTCGTCGAGCAACTTCCATAAACCGGGTAGGAGTGTGCCAGCCAGCGCGATTTTGAGGAGATCCCCGACCACGAACGGCGTGAATCCCCAGGCGAGACCCTGGGCGAGATCAACATCGAGTGACCTCATGAGCCAACCCACTCCCAAGATATAGATAACCACGGATCCGGCCAGAATGGCAGGGATAGCGGTAAGCACCTTGCGGTCTTGGCGACTCTCCGCCAATTTGCCGACCAGCCACGCGGACACCACAAACCCAACCAGATATCCCGCGGTTGATCCCGTGGCTGCCTGCCATCCGCCGTCGCCGCCCGAATAGAACGGCAGACCAATCGCACCAAGAATCCAATACAGGCCCATGCTGGCCGCTCCGTTACGGCTACCAAGAGTTGCGCCCGCCAGGACGACGCCCAGCGTCTGGCCCGTTATCGGCACTGGTGTGAATCCCAACGGGATCTCCCACTGAGCGAGGCCGGCAGTGAAAAACGCGAATCCGATGACCGACGCCATCGTGGCGATTGACGAGCGAGGCAGGATTCGAGAGCCGAGAACCGCGGGATGAGAGAGCATACAATTTCCTCCTGAAAAGATCTACGAGATTGAACTACGTGAGCAGATCCCACGTTACAGGCCGATTACCAGAAAGGCACGTTAGCTCTCAAGGGTGATCCGAAGTCCTAGGCGCCTTCTACCCATTCCGCTCCACCCGGCCAGTGCTCTTTCTTCCAAATCGGTGCCCGCGCTTTCAGTTCGTCAATCAGGAATCGAGCTGCTTCAAAGGCATCTCCTCGGTGGGCTGAAGAAACCGCAACGAGCACGGTGGTGCCGCCCACAGCTATCTCGCCCACGCGGTGTTCTACGCAGATATGCAGCACGTCCCAACGAGCCCGTGCTTCGTTAGCGACATCTACGATCTTGCTCTCGACATGCTCGCCGTACGCCTCATATTCAAGATGGGTGATGTCACTCTTGCCAGGCGAATGGTCTCGCACCATGCCAGAAAACAGGACGGCCGCTCCCGCACGATCGTCTCGCACCCTGGCGTGCACGGCAACCGGGTCGAGAGCGTCACTCCGGACGGCAATACTGGTTGTCAAGTCGCTCATACATACACCTTAGAGAGGCCTCCGGTTTCTTATTAGCCGAACCTGGGGCCGCCTAATGATCCTAGGATCAAGACTACATGCAAGAACCTCCCACAAACCCGACCCTCCGTCTTGGGGTCCGGATCCTTTCTCCCTGCCAGCCAAGCCTGCACAGCCACCCGATGGCGGCAAGGCTATTCCCGACGAACCGGCACGTCAGCCACGACAGCGGTCAGCTTTGAAACAAAAGGGCCTCTGGATTATCGCAGTCGTTTCCGCAACGGCGGGAGCGGGGATCGCATTGGCGGGACTCTCCTTATCTGGGACCTTTCCTTCGTCAGGCATTTCTACTGAGTCCGCCGTGCCACCCACTACAGTTCCTATGACCACGGCGACCGAGATCGTTTCCGAGCCATCCTTCGAGGCACCTCCTTATCTGGTCACAGCCAGAACCGAACAAGGCGCGGACGTTGGAGGGGTCGCCATCTCCTCCGAGCATGTCGCCTTCCCCGCCTCGGTCGCCATGTCAAACCCGCTAGAGGTCGTTCTGCCCGATGGCGCCGCATGCGAAGGGTCGGTGGCCGGCACGGATTACCTCACCTATATCACGGTCATCCACTGCCCCGGCGCGTCGCTCACCGAGGTGCCCGCCGGTGTCCTCGGAACCCCCGACAATCCATGGACGGCTATAGATCTAGCATTGAAACTGCGGAGCGATGTCGTCCCGCTCGGAACGGATCAGCGTTTTGTAACGGCGTCGGGGATCCGGGTGTTTGGGATGATAGAAATTGGCGTACCTCTTTCTGATGGCACCAGCCTTTGGTCCCAGGAGGGTGATTTGATAGGGCTGACGACTAACTCTTTCTTCCGAGATGACTCAGTGACACCTGGCGAAACACTGATACCGGTGATTGCCGCCATTCCTGGTCACATGCTTATCGCCATCAGTCACGACCTGATCCGGTCAGGAACCGTCCGACATGGCATGATCGGAGTCGAGACAATCGACTGGACACAAGCTGGCTCCATAGACCCCAGCGGGGCGCAGGTGTTGGCAATCGTCCAGCAAGAGTCAGTCCTCGAACGGGGAGACGTCATCTTCTTGATCGACGACCACGTTGTTACTTCCGCTAATTCCCTCGTAAGTCGCTTACGGCTCTATCGTGAGGGCGACACTATTTCTCTCACTGTCCACCGAGGAGCCGAACAATTGATACTTGAACTACAGCTCACGGGAATATCAGAGTAAGCATGAGCGATGACATTTTCAGCCAACTGATAAACCTCTTCAACGAGCCGGGTCCTATCAATTGGAAGCTGGCCACAGAGGCCGCCAAGCAGATCACGGGGAACCCGGAACCCGTCGATCCCTGGATAGCTGAGGAATATCAAGAGTTGGCTCGATTGGCACAACTCCAAACGCAAGCCGCCACGCCGTTGCCAAGCGGAGGCCTCGATGCCCAACCGGTCGATCGACGCACATGGGCGACCGAGATCATGGAACGCTACGCATACCTGGTCGAACCAATGACCGACAAGTTCGAAGGCTCGTCATCTGACCCCATGTCGATGATGATGAGCACCATGGGTCCAGCCCTATTAGGGCTCCAAATCGGTACGACCGTTGGCTTTTGGGCGCACCGGGCACTTGGCCAATTCGATATCGGGTTACCAGCCAGCGTCGGAGAGAGAGCTAGTACCGGGACCCTGTACCTCGTCAGAAACGTTGAAGACTTCGCCTCGGATTATGAACTCGAACCGCGTCAGGTTCGGCTCTGGGTTGCGCTGAGAGAGACCTTATATGAATCCATGACCCAGCAATCGCTCGTCCGCAATTACCTCGAGAACGAGTTCGCCAACTACCTCGGTTCTCTGTCGGTGAACCTTGGACAGATGCAAGAGAAGATGCAGGGGATCATGGACCCCAGTCAGTTCGAACAACTCATCGGTGGCGACGAAGCTCCTAGCCTGTTCGGGAGCGATCCCGAAGGCGCTAACAAACTCCGTGCTTTCATGGGATTTATTGACGGATACGGAGCGTTTTTCGTCGAACAGGCTGTACGCAACCTTCTTCCCGACCTCACCGCCATCAATGCCGCTTGGGATCTCAGGAGATCAGAGCCGCGGCACGGTGAACAGTTAATAACCAGGGGCTTGGCTCTAGAGCTCACCGATGACCTGGTTCGTGATGGACGCAATTTTTGCCGTGAGGCCAGCCAGCGGTGGGGTATCGAATCCCTAGACAAGATCTGGCACGACCTAGATCTGCTTCCAACGCGCGAGGAACTAGCCGACCCTATCGGCTGGGCCGCTCGGACTCAGCTACCAGAGCTGTAGAACCTAGAGCGCAGCCAGGGAGTCGTTGTATCTAGCCAAGGCATCACGAGTAATGCTCCAAAACCAGCCGTCGGGCGACCCGGGTGTGTAGTTTCCCAATCCACGCCGCACCCGTAGGGTGCATATCCTGCGCAAGGTCAGCGGCTTCATTAGGGTTGCCTGTAAGTCGGTAGGCAAAGTTATATATTTTTCGACCATGAGTTCTTCCCACGAAATTGGTGCCTTATCGGTCGCGCGACACCCAGCCTAATTCGTGACCCAGTCTATTAACTTAACGACGTGGGGAATAGAAAAGTTCCCAATGATTGCTAACTTTGTGAGATCGCAATAAGAGAGAGCAACCCCCTTAGGCGTCCGCGTCTTTCGTGACATTCAAGGCAACGTCTGTAACGTCGTCGGATGCGCCTTCCTCAATCCCTTTGCGGAATTCTTTGGCTGACGCACCGAGCGAGCGAGCGAGATCCGGCAGCTTTCGCGCACCGAACAACAGCACAACGACGACGAGGATGACAAGGCCTTCCATCCCACTGATTTTTGGCATATGGTTCTCTCTTTGGGCGGCAAAGTCTAGTCCTCATTTTCCCTTAGGGGGGCGCGACTCGTCCGATTGGCTCCTCGAAGAGATACCTACGCCTCTAACGTCAGGCAATTATCGAAGGGTTCCCGCCAATTTTCTCGATATATACGTGAGCGTCGCCTATTAGCTGAGGGCCGCAGAATCGACAAAGTTTTGAAGGCGCTCGCGAGTGATAAACTGAATGCGGCGCTCGTTGCGCTCCATCTCATACACCACATAGGGCGAGAACTTGTCCGATACCAACATGCCGCGATCTGCTTTCGCCTGCAAAAACTCAAATATGAATTTTTTGGCCACACTTTCATCCAATTCGGGGTGGTCACCGTCTTCGTGCGGGACCTCGAGCACGTATGTGCGGGCACCTGCCTTGTTCGCAATATATGCATCAATGCCAACCGTCTCCAGCTGGTAGCCGAACACGGTCAGAATCCCGCGCACTAGCTCACCGGAACTCATCGAGGATGGATCAACGCCTTGACCTCGCAACCCAAACTCAACGACTTTCGGCAGTCGGAGCTCATCGCCAATCGGCCCCAGATCGTCCGACCTGAGGCTGCTAGCAGCCTCAGGTCGGATCACGTCATTTCCACTTTCGAACTGTTTCTCCATCGGATCGAAGCCCAGGTGACCGATTGAGAGGCTGGGTGCGGCCTCTATCGGGGGAGGCAATTTACCTCTCGCTGGAAGCTCCATTCGTCCTGTTTCGAGGGGTTCCACGCCTCGCCCGGCAAGCGCCACCACGTGCGTCACATCGCCAATCGGCAATCGGTGTTGTTTCTCGCGGGTGACCTCAACCGCCTCGGCCACCAGAAATTCGGACAAAATATCGTCAGCACCGTCAGATCCCAACGGGACATCAAACCATACGTGGGCTTCCAAGCCACGTATGTGGAATTCAACAAGCTTCGGGCGGGGCCGCTCTGTTGCCACAATAGGCCTGTCATCGGCCACCAACTCCATCCGCGTCTGCTCAGTTCTGCGCTTCCGGAACATTCCAAATGCTAACAGGACAAAGGCGATGGAGAACAGCGCTATCGCTAGTTGCATCATTTCCCTTTCGAGTGCGCTTCCTGGTTACGATTCTAGGCGCTCGAGCTGCGGCTAGAAATACCCAGTCCAAAATTGTGAATTAGCCAGCTTGGCGTCGGAGATCCTCGACTGCTCGCTCTTTGCGAATTTTGCGGCGTTCGCGCTCTGACAAGCCGCCCCAAATGCCAAACTTCTCACTTTGCTGAATGGCAAATTCCAGACACTCGACTCGTGCGTCGCATGCCATGCAGATCGCTTTGGCTTTTCGGGTCGAAGCGCCACGCTCGGGGAAAAACAAATCTGCGTTAGCGCCTCTACAGCTGGATTGGTCTTGCCAGGACAGATCGTACAGGTCAAGCGCCTCAATAAGTTTTCTTTGCAAAGGGTCGACCCTTTCACCTTTGTAATTACAACAGTGTAATTGTGACCGCCTTCGCGGGCGCTGTCAAATCAGATTGTGGGATTATTCATGGAGGGAACGAAACGCCTCCCCTGAGAACACAGCCACCAAGGACACGCCTAGATTGTACCTAAGCCAAATCGGAACTCCGCCGTCGACTCCGGCGGAGTTCAGACTGGCATAATGGACAGCAGTCAACGAAGGGCCCGTGAGGTGGCAATAGTCAAAAAAGCCGAGCGCAGGAAGTTTCCCTGGCCGCTCGCTTTCTACCAGAGTGATGTCGGAAAGAAGTGGGCGATGGCCCTCTCCGGCATTGCGCTGTTGGGGTATGTGGTGGCGCATATGGTTGGCAACCTTCACTTATATCAGGATGCCTTGCATATGAACGAATATGGCGAGTTCCTGCGTCGCATGGGTGAGCCAATCTTCCCGCACTCGGTCCTCCTCTGGATCCTGCGCATTATCTTGGCTGGGGCATTCGTTGTGCACTTACAAGCAGCCTGGAGCCTCACGAGGACCAATCGCGCGGCACGGCCCACGGGTTACCAGGGTGGACGAAAAGGCGAAATGCCTGCCTACCTCCAATATGCGTCACGCACCATGCGTTGGACCGGAGTCATAGTGTTGCTCTTTCTCGTATGGCACCTGCTGGACCTCACGTTGGGCACACCTGGCGTTGCCACAGAAACATTCATCGCGGGCAGGCCATACGAAAATGTGGTTGCCAGCTTCACCCGCCTTCCGGTCGGGATCCTGTACGTCGTTGCGAACATCGCCCTTGGGTTCCACATCATGCACGGTGCGTGGAGCATGTTCCAGAGTCTCGGCGTGAATAGCCCTCGTATCAACGCATTTCGCCGAATCTTTGCCGGCTCCATCGCGGCGATCGTAGTCATTGGAAACATCAGCTTCCCGGTCATGGTGATGACCGGGGTAGTGAATTAGGAGATACTTAGTGGAACTAGACGCAAAAATTCCCGAAGGGGAAATAACGACGCTTTGGGGGCAGCACAAGTTCAACATGAGCCTCGTCAGCCCGAATAACAAACGGAAGTTTGACATCATCGTCGTGGGAACCGGTCTAGCCGGGGCCTCTGCCGCAGCTTCTATGGCGGAACTGGGCTATAACGTCAAGGCCTTCACATTCCATGACAGCCCCCGGCGAGCCCACTCTATCGCCGCGCAGGGTGGCATTAATGCTGCCAAAAACTATCACGGCGACGGTGACTCGATCTTCCGATTGTTCTACGACACGGTGAAGGGCGGCGACTATCGATCCCGCGAAGCCAACGTGTATCGGCTAGCCGAAGTAAGCGCCAACATCATCGATCAGTGCACTGCTCAGGGCGTGCCATTTGCGCGCGAATACGGCGGACTACTCGACAATCGCTCCTTCGGTGGAGCACAGGTCTCTCGCACGTTCTACGCGCGAGGCCAAACTGGACAGCAACTCCTGCTGGGCGCCTACCAATCTCTGGCCCGACAGGTCGGCCTTGGCAACGTCGACCTGCACACGAGAACCGAGATGCTGGACGTAGTAGTAAAGGACGGACGGGCTGTCGGTATCGTCACCCGCAATCTCATCACAGGCGAGATTGAAAGTCATTCCGCCCACGCGGTCGTGCTGGCCACGGGCGGTTACTCCAACGTCTTCTACCTATCCACTAACGCCATGGCGTGCAATATGACCGCCGCTTGGCGAGCCCATCGGCGCGGAGCAGCATTTGCTAATCCGTGTTTCACGCAGATCCATCCCACGTGCATTCCGTCTTCGGAAGAGTTCCAGTCGAAGCTGACGTTGATGTCCGAGTCGCTAAGGAACGACGGTCGCATCTGGGTGCCAAAAGAGGCTGGGGATGATCGGCCAGCAAACGAGATCCCGGAGGATGAGCGGGACTATTTCCTTGAGCGTCGGTACCCGACCTTCGGAAACCTTGTCCCGCGCGACGTAGCTTCACGTAACGCTAAGAACATGGTGGATAAGGGAAAGGGCATAGGTCCACTGAAGAACGGGGTGTACCTTGACTTTGCAACAGCAATCGAACGGCTGGGTGCCGACACGGTCGAAGAACGGTATAGCAACCTCTTCGAAATGTACGAGCGAATCACCGATGAGAACCCCTATAAGGTGCCCATGCGGATCTACCCCGCCGCCCACTACACCATGGGCGGTTTGTGGGTGGATTACCACCTGATGACGTCGGTGCCTGGCATGTATGCGATTGGCGAAGCCAACTTCTCAGATCATGGGGCCAACCGCCTTGGGGCTAGCGCTCTCATGCAGGGGCTGGCTGATGGGTATTTCGTGCTTCCCTACACAATTGGCGATTACCTGTCAGGAATGTTGGGAGACCCAGTGGTTCCCACGGACGACGCCGCCTTTGTAGAGGTAGAGCAAGACGTCAAAGATCAAATAGCGTTCTGGATGAACGCTCGGGGCACCCGCTCGCCTGACTACTACCACCGCCAGCTCGGAAAAATCATGGTGGATTATTGCGGAATGGAACGCACCAAAGAGGGGCTCGAAAAAGCTATCGCCGAAATCCCCGCCCTGCACGCTGAGTTCCGCCAGAACGTACGGGTGCTCGGATCCTCCGACGACTTTAATGAGACCCTCGAGAAAGTTCAGAGGGTCGACGACTTCTTCGAGTTAGCACTCCTGATGTGTATCGACGCTCTAAGCCGTGAAGAATCGTGTGGAGGCCACTTCCGGACTGAATCTCAAACCGAAGAAGGCGAAGCGCTCCGCAACGACGATGACTTCGCATTCTCGTCGGCATGGGAATGGACTGGTAGGCCAGGAGATCCGAAGCTCCACAAGGAACATCTTGAATTCAATCACGTAAAACTCAGCCAGAGGAGCTATAAGTAATGGACGTGCAACTCAAGGTTTGGCGCCAAGCCCATTCCAACGCTCCTGGCGATTTCGAAATGTACGAAGCCAGCAACATCAGTCCCGATATGTCGTTCCTCGAGATGCTCGACATTGTCAACGAACGACTTCTCGAAGGTGGCACTGAGCCAATTCGATTCGACCATGACTGCCGCGAAGGCATCTGTGGAACCTGCGGAATTATGATCGACGGAAAGGCGCATGGCCCTCAGAACGGGACAGCCACGTGTCAGCTCCACATGCGAAGTTTTTCTGACGGCGACACCATCACGCTCGAGCCATGGAGAGCCGGAGCTTTCCCGGTCGTCAAGGATTTAGCGGTTGATCGATCTGCATTTGATCGCATCATGGAGTCTGGCGGATATATTACTGTTCCAACCGGAAGCGCTCCGGACGCCAATCTGATCCCGATCCCGAAAGAAGCAGCGGACACAGCCATGGATGCGGCGGCCTGTATCGGTTGCGGAGCGTGTGTCGCGGCATGTCCCAATTCCGCTGGGCAACTGTTTACCGCTGCCAAGCTCGCTCACCTGAATCTACTCCCGCAAGGCCAGCCGGAGCGGTGGACGCGCACCGAAAATATGGTCAACGCAATGGAAGAATTCTTTGGATCATGCACGAACCACGGCGAGTGCGAAAGGGCATGCCCCAAGCAAATCAGCATCGACTTCATCGCCATGCTGAACCGCGACTACGCCAAAGCTGGTGTCAAGAACCGCAATCTGGCAGGACAGCAGGCATAAACCGATCAAAATATTTCTCAAAATAGCGCGAAATCACTTTACTTATGACGCGCTAACCAATTCAGCTCTATTCCTGTACGGCCTGCTCCCGGGGAGCAGGCCGTATTAAATTAACGGCTGCTAACCTGCTACGGAGCATTTTCTTGAAGGAGCAGACATCATGGCAGTGAAGTTTCTGAGCGAAGACTGGGCAACGTCTCTCAACGGGTTGCTCGCCGAG
>Ga0114999_10007223_pt1 | contig 12645 bp, 8 predicted proteins | sample ArcticOcean_MG_C_3_FD_89820 | JGI IMG/M metagenome (GOLD analysis project Ga0114999, IMG submission 89820) | Marine microbial communities from western Arctic Ocean - ArcticOcean_MG_CB8_126 | ecosystem: Environmental > Aquatic > Marine > Oceanic | place: Arctic Ocean: Canada Basin | collected...
GGGCACTGCCGTCGTTGGCGCAGCGGTGGTCGTCGTCGCCGATGCGACGGTGGTCTCGGGGGAGACGGTGGTCTCGGGGGCGGCGGTAGTCTCGTGAGCCGCGTCGCCGCCACAGGCCGCCGCAGTGAGGGCCAGAGCCAGCAGGATCGTTGTGTGTCGCATGGGTGAACGGTAGTCGGTCAGCACGAACAAGGACAGACAATATTCATGTCGTCATGGCATGACACTCAGAATCGAATTCCGTCCCTGACGTCGGTTACCCTCATGGCGTGCCATCAATGTTATTAGGCCGTGGTGTCGTTGTACTACTGGAGTCGGTCGTGCCCGAAGCTTTCGAGCAAGCTCCCCGAGTTCATATCAATGACGCCACCCTCGATCACCCATCCTCCACGATTCGCTCCTTGCACTTGCATTGGGTTGAGCGGCGCCCGGTCGTCATAGTGCTGGAGGTAGACCCGGCGAAATTACGGGAACGCCAAATCGAACCTCGCGCGGTGTACCAACTGATTCCCGATTTTGAATTTGAGAGAGAACGACTTCAGTTTCTCGTCTGGGCCAACAACTACGACGCTCGTACTGGCGAACTGATCTGGTGGCATGGGCGCAAAGCAATAGATCTCGGTGCCTCGCCTTCGCGGGAGGAATACGACATTGAGCTGCCTGATGGTCGGGCCGCTTGGTGTGATGGCGGGCCGCGGGGGCCGATTCCTGGACTCACTGGCACAATTGTCCATCGGGAGTCGATCGAACGTGGGAAGCTACATATTTCGCCTTCCGAGCCAAGCGCTAGCAGCGCAGATCTAGCCCCTGATCAGATGCAGGCCGTACTACATCGGGCCGGCGCCGCCCGCATCATTGCTCCTGCAGGATCAGGAAAAACCCGAACTTTGGTCGCCCGCCTAGAACATCTCATCCGCGATCGGTGGATTGAGCCAGAAATCATTACGACCGTGGCGTACAACACCCGTGCCGCGCAGGAGATGAAAAACCGACTCGATGGCATCACCGCCAATATTCGGACCATTCACTCGCTCGCCTACGCCATTCTGCGTCTCGCAAAGCCAGGAATAGAGGTAATCGATGAGAGAACTCAGCGGGAGATACTCAATCGGATAGCTCCCATCCAGCGCCAACAGAACCGTGACCCAATTGCCCCCTACCTTGAGGCGCTTTCTTCAGTGCGTATTGGACTAACCGAACCTCAGGTCGTTGCCGAGAGTAGAGACGACACGCCCGACTTCGCCTCGGTGTTTGATCGATATCGAGAAGAGCTCCTCCGTCGTAACGTGGTCGACTTCGACGAACAGATCTACCAAGCTATCGAGATTCTGCTTACGGATCCCGCTATTCGAGCTCGAATACAAGGAACCTCACGGCACCTCTTGGTAGACGAATTCCAGGACATAACACCTGCGTTTGTGCTGCTTCTTCGACTGATCGGAGCGCCCAGCTATCAGGTGTTCGGAGTCGGGGACGACGACCAGGTGATCTACGGGTACACCGGAGCTACCCCTGATTACTTAATCGAGTTTGACGGCCTATTCCCCGGCGCCCATTTGTACGCGCTTGAGACCAACTATCGCTGTGCGGCAGGCATTGTGGAAGGCGCCTCGACACTCTTGACATACAACAAACGCCGCATCCCAAAAACGATCTCCCCTAGATCCGACGCCCCTTCGGGCGGTCTCGAAGTGCTGGAGCTGCCCGTCGCATCTATGGCGCTCGAAGTAGGCCAGAGGATCACAGCGTGGTGGAGCTGCGGTTCAAGTCTGCGGGAGATTGCTGTGTTGAGCCGAGTCAACCACGCTCTTTTACCTGTACAGGCTGTCCTTTCGTCACTCGGTATCGGACATTCCGCAGCGGTCGGAGAGGAATTCCTGCACAGGATGACGATTCGGGCATTTCTGGCCTACCTCCGCATTGGTCTAGCGCCAGAACTTATTGGCCGAGCCGATCTTACCGAGGTTATCGGGCGACCATCTCGCCGGGTGAGTCGGGTTGCCAATGACGTGTTCCTGCGCAAGGTCCGGTGGACGCTGCCCGACCTCTGGAACGCAGCTGCCTCGCTCACCGGCCAGAACGCGGAGCGGTTCGAAACGTTCGTTCACGACCTGGAAGCAGTGGCGGCCGTGGCCCGAACGGCTGAGATGCCAAAACTGGTTCATACTATTCGAAGCCAAGTTGGCCTAGACAAGGCCGCCTCGCTGCTTGACGCGTCCCGCGGAAATGCGGATCGGAGCGGCCACACGGACGACTTGGATGCCATTGCTCAGCTTGCTCAGCTGCACAACGATCCGTCAACGTTCGCGCAATGGTTGCAAGACCTATTGGGCGAACCAGCCGATCCCAACGGAGTCACGTTATCGACAATCCATAAGATCAAAGGTATGGAGTGGCCCAAGGTGGTGGTTTATCCAGTCTCGACAGGCCTCATGCCGCACCGACTTGCCGATGACATAGAAGAAGAGCGACGCATATTCCACGTGGCGTTAACGCGCGGAATATCTGAGACCCTCGCGTTGGCCGACAAGAACGCTCCCTCACGTTTCATCGCAGAACTCAGAGGAGTCGCACCGATTGTGCCCGACCGCCCCGTTGCCGAGAAATCCAAAGCAGCATCCGGTGGCATCACGGCCCGAATCGGCCAAAAAATTTGCTATGGTGGAAACAGTGGGACGATTACGTCCGTCGAATCCGCGGGGGTCCGTTTAGCCGTCGAGACGGGAGCTCAACTGTTCGTGACGTGGGGCGAACGCGTCACGATCAGGCACATATCGGCTCCTCTGGCTCCGCCCATAAAAGAACCCGACAACGCGGTTTTCGATGCGCTCCGATCATGGCGCAAGCAACAAGCCGAGAGTCAAAACGTCCCCGCGTTCATAGTTCTCTCAAACAAACACCTCCGAGGCATAGCTATAGCACTTCCTGCAACACTGTCCGACCTTGCTAGATGTCCTGGAATCGGACCAACCAAGCTAGAAGCGTACGGAGAGATAATCTTGGACGTCATCGAAGCTGTCCATAACTAGACGATGTCGTTGGGTGCGAGCCATACTGCTCGCACCCAACGGGGATAGGTAATGAACAACAACGAGTATCAGACCGATCGCCTCTCAGGCCCAACCACTACAACCAACTCGATCTTCCCGTTGTGGAAGATCGTTGCTGCATAACCTTTATTATCATCCTCGGCGTTCTGAGCACCCAATGCTTGGCAACTTCCCGACGGAAAATCATGCCACACTCGACGGATCGTTCAGCAGCGCTTCCACCGCCATCCTCGACGAGGCAACAATCGCCGCAGATACCGAAATGGATCGCCAGCCACGTACTGGCAATAGTCGCCATTGTCGGTTTCGTACTACTCGGGTTCTGGCAATTACGGAGCCACGACCAACGCCGTGACGCGAACGGTACGATCTCTTAGCGGTCAGCTGCGGCGCCGTCGGGTATCGCCGACCTTAGGGGCGACCCGCTACCGCTCACCGAATCCACCGATTCGGAAAGAGTCATGACATCAAGAACCCCCACTGGAGTTCCCGCATAAGTCACAAGAAGGACCCAATCGGCCGCGGTCACACCTTGAAGGGCCTCCGCCACGGTGTCGTCAAAAGAAACAACGGCGGAACATGGCCTCATCACGTCTCCGACCGTGGTGCTCGGCCAACGATCCATCGGTATCTTCGTAAGTGAGTCGACTTGGACTACTCCGAGTGGCTCCCCCCATGGGTCAAGTACGGGAACCCATACACCGAGATCGGGGGTTAATGCCGTAATTGGGGCAGTCAAACCCAGGTAGGTGCGGATGGGAAGCATTACTGACCGAATCGGCGTGTCTAACGTTCTCGGATCAACAGCAGGGCGAGTGCCTACTGATCTGGCCGTGCCGTACAAGAACCAGCCAATCATCGCCAGCCACAACCCGTCCAGGATATACGCAGTACTGGTAAGGACTAATCCAGCCGAAATGACAAGGAGTCCAAGAACTCGTCCAGACGCCGCCGCAATTTTCGTAGCGCGAACTCGGTTCCCTGTCGCACGCCAGACAAAGGCTCGGAGTGTCCTTCCTCCGTCCAAGGGAAATCCCGGGAGAAGATTGAACACACCCAGAATCAGATTGACGGAACCCAACCAGATCAGAGCGTCTCCGAGAAACCCAGTGCCGGCAATCCAGCCCGAGGTGAAGAAGACTGCACCAAGCAAGACAGACAGAAGAGGCCCGGCCAACGTGACAGCTAGTTCGTCGTTAGGGGTGTGGGCTTCATGCTCGAGTTCAGACACGCCGCCGAGAATGAACAAACGTATTCTTTTGACAGGGATTCCTCGGCGCCGAGCCACAAGACTGTGTCCAAGCTCATGAACGACGACACTTAGAAAAAACAAAAAAGCTGAAACAGCTGATCCCGCCCACAACAGCCAACCTGACGCCACATCGTCGAACCCCTGCGCCAGAATCACCGTTACAAAACCCGCGATAACTAACCACGAGTAGTCGACCGAGATTGGCACACCAAACCATCTACCCAAGCTTATTCCTCTGCGCATCACGACCTTTCGAATCCCCTCATTGGACCACGAATTAGCGACAACCCGACAACTTCCCTGAGCGAGAACGTGCGCGAGGCCTGGTAAGGGCATTATTATTCGGAAAGCACCTCCTGATCCCAGGTACTACTTCTTAGAAGCCTGATAGTAGGGATCGCCCCCTGAAGCGTGATCTGTCACGTCCACAACTTCTACGATCTCAGGGAGATTGTCTTTCAGGATACGCTCGATTCCTTGCTTCAGCGTTACTGACGCCATCCCACAACCCTGGCAGCCGCCAGAAAGCTGTAGATAAACAGTCCCCTCGTCGACCGAAATCAGCTGCGCTGCCCCACCGTGGCTGGCGATCGAAGGGTTAATGTTGGCATCAAGCAGCGTCTGAACCTTTTCGGCCAAAGGGCCCGTCAGGTCACCGACCGGAACGGCGCTCGCCATGATAGGAGTGGCTGGTACGTTGGGATTGTTGATAGACAGAGACGGATTAGCGGGATCAGATCCCATCGTAAGGGTTGCTCCATCGAACTTCTCTGCGTCCTTAGCGGTAATCACGACGACGAGATCGCCACCATAGGTGTGGACTGCGTCACCTTCTTGTGCATCGCTTACCGGAGCGAAACTCAGTTCGTACACGAACTCCGGACCCCGAACTCCGGTAATCTCCAGATGCAGCCCAAGCGGCTCATCCGACGTTTCTCCGTCACGGATTTCTCGAATTTTGGTGACCGCGTCATCTGAAATCATCAAGATTGGTTGTTCGTTCACGGTACTTCTCCATCGTATATCTAGCCATTCTACCCCGTTAAGAACATGTTGAGTTGGTTGGGCCAATTGCATCCGTGGTTGTTTCGACCAGAATGGTCTCTATGCCCCGTGTTGCCATTGTGTTGCCAAGCGCAACCTACCGCTCTGAAGATTTCGTACAAGCAGCATTGGGTCTCGACCTCGACTTGACGATCGTTTCCGAGGGAGCTCAACTTCTGCTCGATGGAGACGATTTCCTAAAGATCGACTGCGCTCAACCTAACGAGGCGGCGAAACAGATCGCTCGGCTCCATTCTCGATCCCCACTGTCCGCAGTACTTGCCGCTGACGACCAAGGTGTGGTGATCGCGGCTCTGGCAGCCCAAAAGATCGGTCTTGCGCACAACCCGCCAGAATCGGTGGCAGCTACTAAGAACAAAGTCATGTTGCGGCGTGCTTTGAGGGGATCGGTGCGCCAGCCCGTCTATCAGGTTCTCCCGCGGGGCTTCGATGCCGGCGAGGTAGCTGGCGACGTTGGATATCCCGTCGTCATCAAACCGCTATCCCTATCGGGCAGCCGAGGAGTAATCCGCGCCAACACCGCTGAGGAGGCTCGCTCTGCGGCTCGCCGTCTCCGCCGCATCCTCGTACGAGCTCACGCTAATCCCAACGACCCGATACTCATCGAACGGTACGTGCCGGGTATTGAAGTTGCTCTCGAGGGAGTCCTGTCAGATGGCAATCTGACCGTGTTAGCAGTCATGGACAAACCAGATCCACTCATCGGCCCCTTCTTCGAAGAGACTATCTACCTAGCGCCTAGCCAGCTTCATCCAGAGATGCTCGATGAAATCGCCTCTGTAGTCGAAACCGCCACACGTACATTAGGACTACGAGTTGGGCCCATCCACGCCGAGCTCCGGCTCGACGGATCGGCCGTCGTCCTGATCGAGCTGGCGGCCCGGCCCATCGGGGGTCTATGCGGTCGAGCCTTAAGATTTGGGCTCCTGGGCTCGTCACTGGAAACGGTCCTTCTTCGTGCCGCCCTAGGGCGCACCACTCTCGGACTCCTGCGCCAAGACCCCGGAGTCGGAGTGATGATGATCCCCATTCCCCAAAGAGGCACGCTGCGTTCTATCTCGGGACGAACCGAAGCGCTCGAAGTTTCTTGGATCACGTCCGTTGACCTCTCAATCCCTCTCGGTTCCTTCGTCGAGCCGTTGCCCGAAGGAGACCGTTACCTGGGCTTCATATTCGCGGCGGCGCCCACACCTGGCGAAGCAGAGACGGCGCTGCGTGCTGCACACAGCTTGCTCACAATCGAGATCGAGCCCGACTCCAACGCCTAAGACGAGCCGAGCCGAGCTACCGGCCACTGACGATCGGTCCGACGACCACGGAGCGTGGGTGACATGACGAAGTCCGCAAAAGATAACAGGGGCGCGCCGTAGCTTACGCGCTATCCCCTAAAGGCTTCCTACGCCTCGACTCGATCCGAGACGACGAGCAAACCTGCTTCACCAAGTTTATCGAGAACAGTCTCAAATTCATCTCGAATAATGCTCATCGAATCCCCCGCCAGACTGTTCCAAGCACCTCGGTGGACCACCTACGCGTCATAACTAAACAGAAGGGAATGCAGCTATCACAGCGCAGGGCTTAGCGCTGGGCGCCCAATCGAGCACCCAGGACATCGTCATTGGAGAGTTAGCGGAGCCACAGAAACCGTAGCGATTATCTCCGGAGTTGGATCATTTAGCGTAAATCTCTGAAGTGATCTGGCCATCTCAGAGATCGCCGAGACCGGATTCCAACTAAAAGTGTTCTCGGCCGACGGCACGTCTACTTCGTTGACCGAACAGCCGTTCTGGCGTTTTAGCGTTCGCCTGACAATCAGAAACTCGCATATTTCAAGCTCGCCGAAGATAGCCAGTCGTTCCGGTGAGCAATTTGGATTACCCAAGAGTCAGTGTCATTTCAACCGTTCCTACCTAGGATCGCATTCATGACGCGGCATCATCCCTTCTAGGATCAGTATCCTCGCTCTCTACGCATCTGGTTACCGTCGAGCGATGCGACCGTCTACGACGCCGCTATCTTCCGAGAGTCAGTCGATGCTCAGATTTTCATCCAACCTAGTTTCGGCAGGAACGGAAACTAGGTTGTTGGTGAATGGAGATTTCGCCTTATGATCGATCACTCGCTAGACCAGTCCTTCGATAACAGCACGTGAAGGCAACAAGGAGTAGCTTTTAGTTATGGATACCGAACGAACAGTCATCGTTGTGGCAGGAGGCGACCCCATTGGAGAAGATGTCACCGACGATCTTCCGGAGGGCGCGTATGTCATTGCTGCCGATTCAGGTCTTGATCACGCCATCTCGATTGGAGCGTCGGTAGATCTTATCGTCGGAGATCTCGACTCCGTCGGCGCCGCTTCTTTGGCCGCCAGTACGGAGACCCCGATCGAGCAATATCCGACCAAAAAAGCTCGCACGGACCTTGAATTATCTCTCGATGCGGCGGTTAGGTTGAGCCCTGATCGTGTGATCGTGGTAGGTGGGCACGGCGGACGCGTTGACCACTTCTTAGCCAATGCCCTAGTCATCGCATCACCTACGCTAGCGGCATGCAGAGTAGAGTGGCTGTGTGGTGAGAGTCATATCTATGTTGTGCGAGACGCAGTCCAATTGCATGGAACCACAGGCGACATTGTTTCCCTGATTGCTATTGGGGGTCCGGCAACGGGCGTCACGACCGTCGGCTTGGAATGGAATCTGGACAACGAGACCCTCGAACCTTTTTCGGCCCGGGGAATCTCAAATACGCTTATGCGTACGTTTTGTCATATCCGGGTAACGGGCGGAACGTTGCTGTCCATTCTGGCCCGCTAAGACCGAGGAACTTCTTTCCAGGGGAGATCCTTGTCGATTCGGGGCTCGCCCGGTAGGCCAAGCACCCGTTCTCCAAGGACATTACGCATGATCTCCGAGGTTCCGCCCTCAATCGAGTTGGCCCGAGCACGCAAAAACGCGCGCTGAGGAGCTGGCATGCCCATGCCGATCTCTTCGGGTCGGGCCATTGTGTAGCCGCCTGGCAACAGCATGCCGTATGCTCCGAGCTGCTCAATAGTGAACTCCGTGATCTTTTTATTGAGGTCAGCCCAATGAAGCTTGCCGGTAGAGCCTTCCGGTCCAGGCACACCTCGTGTACGACTTTCCGAGGCCCGCAGATTAGTAAGACGCATCGCTTCAGCCTCAATCCACAGCCTCGCCAGCTTGTCCCGCTTCACGACATCTTTCATATCCGAATCGCGCCATGCATCCATCGCCTCGGCAATCGGACCTGAACCTCGAGGTATGATGTTCGAGCCGATCGCTACCCGCTCGTTCATAAGCGTGGTGAGGGTGACTCGCCAGCCATCTCCCACGTCGGAAATCCGCTGGTCGTCGGGGACGCGCACGTCGGTCAAATACACCTCGTTGAACTCTGCCTCTCCCGTGATCTGATACAGCGGTCGCACCTCGACACCCGCGGACTCCATATCCACAATGAAATATGTCAGACCACGATGTTTGGGAACGTTGGGGTCAGTCCTCGCCACCAGCATGCCCCACCGTGATACGTGAGCCAGGGTCGTCCAGATTTTCTGACCATTGACAATCCACTCATCACCGTCCTGGACCGCCTTAGTGGCCAACCCTGCAACGTCGGAACCAGCGCCTGGTTCGGAGAACATCTGACACCAGGTCTCCTCCGTCGTAAATATCTTCCGCAACCATCGCTCTTGCTGTTCGACCGTCCCGTGCGCCGCTAGTACAGGACCGCCCATTCCTATCCCAAGGATGTTACTTGAATAATTGGCGAGCGACCCACCCGCGTCACGCACCGCCGCCAGAATTGTTTTCTGGTAGCTCGGGCTAAGCCCCAAGCCGCCACGACCTTCATCGAAGTGCACCCAGGCGAGACCTAAGTCATACATATTCCCCCAGAATTCGGGGCCCACAAGGGTAGAAGTGTCGAGCAGCTCAGCGAGCTTGCGGTCGACGAGAGCTCGCTGAGACGTCGTGGTGGTCATGTGGTCCTCTCTGCTATTCCTGCATTGCTTGAAACAGCAAAGCCATCTCTTCATTGTTGTTGCCAGGCACGATATAGTCGGAGATATCGCGAATGCCTGCGAGATTGGCGGAGATATCCTCAACGCTCGAGACCGCACCTTGACCAGCGAACCAGCCTTGGTTCACCCCTGTAAACACTCTTGCGTAGCGACCACCGCCAGCGGAGAACACCTCATGCGTCACTTCGCACTCTTCGCTGGCGAGGTAAACCACAATGGGCATGACCTGCTCGGGATCCACCATGTCCGCCAGCGGGCCAAAGATGCCTTCGGTCATCCGGGTTTTGGCAATCGGCGCAATCGCATTGGCCTTTATGTTGTACTTGGCACCCTCAATGGCTATGACGTTCATCATTCCGACGAGGCCAGCTTTAGCCGCTCCATAATTGGTCTGACCAAAGTTCCCGAAAATTCCTGAGGGCGATGAGGTGTTGACAATCCGCCCATATCCCGCCTCTTTCATGGCTACAAACGCAGGCTGAGTCACATAGAAGGCACCCTTGAGATGGACATCGATGACTGCGTCAATCTGCTCGGTAGTCATCTTGGCGAACGAAGCGTCTCGCAAGATACCAGCGTTGTTGATGAGGATGTCGATCTGCCCGAACGCGTCCAGCGCGGTCTGTACGATGCTCTGTCCGCCTTCAGGCGTAGAAACCGAGTCGTAGTTGGCCACTGCCTCGCCGCCCGCCGCCTCGATCTCCTCAACGACGGAGTCGGCTGCCATAGGACTGCCGCCGCTGCCGTCCATGTCGCCGCCCAAATCATTGACCACAACACTGGCACCCCGCCGAGCAAGCTCCAAGACATATGTCCTCCCAAGCCCGCCACCCGATCCAGTAACAACAGCAACCCGCTGTTCAAACGTGATATCAGACATGAGAACTCCGCAGTAGCGTGCGAAAAGTGTAACAGGCCTCACTTGTCGGTCTTCTCGGTGAGCTTACTTTGCACGGATGTGGTCGGCCCCTACAGCGAGCTCGCGAGCGTTTGGGGAGACCAGCGAAAAAAAGGCGATATCGATGCCGATCCTCTCCCGAAAGGAGGGATCTTCTTCTAGTTCTTATAGATGCTTGCCATTACGTTTGCGTATTTTTCGGCCACTACCTTGCGCTTTACCTTGAGGGTGGGGGTCATTTCTCCGCCCTCAATGGTGAAATCTTCCGGGAGGATGCGGAACTCTTTGATGGCTTCTGCTTTCGAGACAGCGCTGTTGACCGCGTCAATCGCACCCGAGATCTCACTCCGCAGATCGGCGTCATCTATCATATCCACAATGGTAGCGGTCTTTCCGTTTCGCTCAGCCCAACGCGGGTATTCATCCGGGTCGATCGTGACCATCACCGCGATGAACGGCTGAGCGTCTCCCACCACCATGCACTGCGAGATCAACGGACAGGAGCGAAGCCTATCTTCGAGAACCGCGGGGGCAACATTCTTGCCACCCGTCGTAACGATAATTTCCTTCTTGCGCCCGGTGATCCGCAAGAACCCTTCGTCATCCAACGAACCTAGGTCACCTGAGCGGAACCACCCGTCTAAACTAATCGATTCCGCTGTGGCGCTATCGTTATTCCAATACCCCGAAAAAATATTCGGACCCTTAATGAGGATCTCACCATCTTCGGCAATTCGCACCGAGACTCCGGGAATGGGAGTTCCAACCGTTCCGACCTTGTTGAGACCGGGTCGCCCGACAGTCGAGGCTGCCGTTGTCTCTGTAAGCCCGTACCCTTCCAGCACATTGATACCAATACCTTGGAAGTAGAAACCAAGTCGTTCGCCCAGTGGCGCCCCACCCGAAATGGCGTGCTTGACGTTACCGCCAAGCGCGTCTCGCAACTTCGTATACACAAGTTTGTCGAAGATGGCGTGCTTGATCTTGGTGCTTAACCCGACCTTGCCGGCCTGCGTTTGCTGAGCGAATGCGATAGCGGTTTCCGTAGCCTTCCCAAAAATGGCACCCTTCCCCTCATCAGTGGCTTTAGCGACAGCCGAGTTGTAGATCTTCTCAAATACACGGGGCACCGAAAATACATACGTTGGGTTGGTCATAGAAAGCTCTTCGGACAGTTGTGGGAGGCCTGTCGAATAAGACATCTTGACGCCAGCTTCCACGCTAGCCACCTGGGTAATGCGAGCGAAAATATGCGCCAGAGGGAGGAAGAAAAGCGTGGAGGCACCTGGGTACCAGACGTCCGGTACCGCGGCTTGCGCCGTGCGCGCTGTCCACACGAAATTCGTGTGGGTGATGTGGCAACCTTTAGGTAGGCCCGTCGTTCCAGACGTATAGACCAATGTCGCCAAGTCTTTGCCGCTTACTTCAGAAGCACGCGCCATGACGTCATCATCGGAGACGTTTTTCCCTGTCTCGGTGAGATGGGCTACCGCCCCGTCTTCGATAGAGAAGACATGGTCGACCGTGCCTAGTCCGGCAGCACGCTTGTTGTACACATCGACCAAGGCCTGATCGGCGCACACAATCACCTTCAGCCCGGAGTCCTTGACGATCCACTCCACCTGCTCATCGGACGACGAGTCGTAAATCGTGACGGTGGCACCGCCAGCAGTCCAGATGGCGTAGTCAAAGTAAGTAAATTCGGCGCGGGTGGGGCTAAACAAGCCAATGCGATCACCTCGCTGGAGGCCCAGAGCGATAAATCCTGCGGCAATCCGACGCACGTTTTCGGCAAACTCACGCGTCGAGATATCGACGAACGCATCTCCATCACGATACGACATCGCAGCGCGATTCGGATGCTCGCGCTCATGAACCCAGAGGGTATCCGGTACCGTTGCTGCTGGGTCTATCGTGACGCCGCCAGGTGATGTAAATTCGTTCATTTCGTTTCCTTCGCGCTTTGACTAGTCTTATACTTTACTCTTTCGAAACGGCCCTGCACCACCCGCTACCCGTAGGCGCATCAATTCGCCCGGCGTAGTTCTCATGCACCACCCATCGCTTCAATTTTAACGACGGCGCTAACTCACTAGTTTTGGCAACCACTCATCATTGACGATCGAGTATTTCTTGATCTGCTCTACTCGGTCCACCCCTCAATTTACGTCGGCAACCGCCATGGCCCTCAGTCGGTATTTGCCCCGCGTTAGCTGGTGGCTTGCGCCGTTCGCTCGCCAAGCGATCGCCATATTCACAGGACAGGAACGGGCGTTGCGGGCCAAGACGTCAATCAACGCCATACCTTCTACGGCCTCATCAAGCGCCTGTCGCTCCAATGACA
>Ga0114999_10007224_pt1 | contig 12643 bp, 10 predicted proteins | sample ArcticOcean_MG_C_3_FD_89820 | JGI IMG/M metagenome (GOLD analysis project Ga0114999, IMG submission 89820) | Marine microbial communities from western Arctic Ocean - ArcticOcean_MG_CB8_126 | ecosystem: Environmental > Aquatic > Marine > Oceanic | place: Arctic Ocean: Canada Basin | collected...
AGCCAGCGCATATAGGTGGTGTTGGGTCCCGTCACCTGCATCCGATAAATGCCGAGATTGAAATTATCGTTTTTATCATCGGGACCTTGGGTGACGACCAGCGGCCAGGTAATCAACGGCGCCGGTTCTCCCGGCCAGCAGGTCTGTACCGGCAGCTTTGATAAGTCGATGTCATCACCTGTCAGCACCACGTCCTGGCACGGCGCGGACTTGACCGTTTTGGGCTTCATGGTCATCACGGTTTTCAACAGCGGCAGGGCCTTGAGTGCATCGCGCCAACCGCCGGGCGGTTCCGGCTGGCGCAGAAAGGCGAGCGTTTCACCGATTTCGCGCAGTTGACCCGGTTCCCGGTTCATTCCCCAGGCGACCCGTTCAACGGTGCCGAACAGATTAACCAGCACCGGCATGTCAAAACGTGTGCCATCATCACCGACGACGTTCTCAAACAACACCGCCGGCCCGCCTTCGGCCAGCAGCCGGGTTTGGATTTCGGTCATTTCCAGGTTCGGCGACACCGCTTCGGTTACACGCACCAGCCGGCCATCCCGTTCCAGCCGGTCGATAAAGTCGCGTAGGGATGCAAACGCCATTTTGCCGGCTCCTATGTTGGCGGCCGCCTATAGACACCGCATGAAAGGCGAAGCGTCAAGGTCCATGACGGTTGCCCCAGTTGTTTTTGAAGCAAAAGACCGATACGATTTTCTCATTGGTGGCTTAGACCTAAAGACAGGGTGCCACACTTTGTTTGGAGAGGATAATCTCTGCATTAAATCGTAGGCAGGGAAACTTCATGCAGGGGACGGCTTTGCTTAGGATTTTGGCTTAAAGGCGTTGTATGGGAAGTGCACGGGACGATGGCGAAGGAAGCACAAAAAACGCCTAAGAAACAGGTTGCCTCAAGTTTCGAGAGGCTGATTGAGGTCGGCATTGCGCTTTCGACGGAGCAGGATACCGACCGTCTGATGGAAACCATCCTGCTGGAAGCCAAAGAACTTTCCAACGCGGATGGCGGCACGCTGTATCTGTCCGATAAAGACAACAGCCTGAAATTCGAAATCATGCACACGGATTCGCTCAACATCGCCATGGGGGGCACCACGGGCAAGGAAATCACGTTTCCGCCGGTGCGCCTGCGGGACCCGGAAACGGGTGAAGAAAACAGAGGCAACGTCGCCAGTTGCGCGGCATTGACCGGGGAATCCATCAATATCCAGGATGCCTACGAATCCGATGAATATGATTTCACCGGCACCAAAAAATTCGACGAGGGGACGGGGTATAAGTCAAAATCCTTTCTGACGGTTCCGATGAAGAATTCCAAAGACGAAATCATTGGTGTCCTGCAACTGCTTAACGCTAAGGATTCCGACACCGATTTAGTCATTCCCTTTGGGGCCGATATTCAGCCCTTGATCGAGGCGCTGGCGTCTCAGGCCGCCGTCGCCCTGGACAACAAGCAATTGCTGGACGCGCAAAAGCTACTGTTAGATTCCTTTATCAAACTGATCGCGTCGGCCATTGACGCCAAGTCTCCTTATACCGGCGGCCATTGTCAGCGCGTGCCGGAATTAACATTGATGCTGGCAAAGGCCGCGTGTGAAGCGACAGATGGGCCGTATGCTGATTTCGACCTCAATGAAGATGATTGGTATGAGTTGGAAATCGCAGCCTTGTTGCATGATTGCGGCAAGGTGACGACGCCGGAATATGTGGTCGATAAGGCAACCAAGTTGGAAACCATTTACGACCGGATCCACGAAATTCGCACCCGCTTTGAAGTCGTCAAGCGCGAGGCGGAAATCGACTATTACAAGGCCATCCTTGATGGCGGCGGGGACCAGGAAAAACTCCGCACTGCGCTGGATGCGCGCTTGGCTCAATTAGATGATGACTTTGCCTTTATCGCGGAATCGAATATCGGCGGGGAATTCATGGCCCCGGAACGGATTGAACGGATCGAGGAAATTGCCAACATCACCATGACCCGAACCCTCGATAACCGCCTGGGCGTCGCCTATGAGGAAAAAAAGCGTTGGGAGCGGACGCCGCCGCCGCAATTGCCGGTGGTTGAAAACCTTCTGAATGATCGCGAAGACCATATTATCTTCCGCGAAGTGGAAGACCCGGCCGCCGCCGAAGATAACGAATTCGGCTTCAAGCTGGATGTCCCCGAACACAAGTTCAATCTTGGCGAGGTGCGCAATCTTTGTATCGCGCGGGGGACCTTGACGCCAGAGGAGCGATATAAAATTAACGATCACATCGTTCAGACCATCGTCATGCTGGAGCAATTGCCGTTCCCGGAACACCTGAAGCGGGTTCCCGAAATGGCCGGCGGCCACCATGAAAAAATGGACGGAACCGGATATCCGAGAAAACTTAATCAAGACGACATGTCGGTGGCGGCCCGCATCATGGCCATCGCCGATATCTTTGAGGCCCTGACCGCCGCCGACCGTCCCTATAAATTGCCGAAGAAATTAAGCGATAGCGTCAAGATCATGTCCTTCATGAAGAAAGACGGCCATATCGATGGCGAGCTATTCGAATTGTTCCTGACCTCGGGTGCGTACAGGGAATATTCCGAAAAGTACCTCATGGAGGAGCAAATCGACGATGTCGATATCTCCGAATACATCAAGGTCGACAAATAACATTTAAATGTCCCCGCACGCCCTTCGCCGCGCCAAAGCCTATCCTTACTCTATTCCGCCGCATTCCTATGTTGTCGCCAATGGCGGTCATGAGGAATTAACCGCCTCGGCGTCTCAGCCCAATGTCGATGGCTGCCGGGCTGTGTTGGCAGTTGGCTCAAACCAGTCGCCGGAACAATTGTTGCGAAAATTTCCCGCTGCGGACTGGGGGCCGATCCCGGTCATCCAGGCGCAGTTGGCAGATTTTGATATCGTGTATTCGCCGCACGTGACGTCTTATGGCTCGATCCCGTCAACCATTTGTCCATCGCTGGGAACGTTGGTCACACTTTTCGTTAACTGGCTGACACCGTCCCAGGAAGCCCACATGCATGAGACCGAGGTCGCCACCGGCAATTATCATTTCGGCCGGCTGGACGGGATCGACCTGCAATTGGAATTGGGTGGGGCGCTTTCTTCCGCCTATGTCTATTGTTCCAGCCGCGGCTCACTGGTTCACAAGAATGCCCCCGTCGCGCTTGCTGAGATCAAAGCCAAGGGCCGCAAATGGCCATCGCTCAATCAAGAGGCCATGCAGGCACACGTCTGGGACCAGCTATCTACCGGCGAAGATATCGACGATTTTATTCTCCAGGCAATCGCTGATCGTTCCATACGCCAAGCCAGAGCTGAGGCGATGATGGTCGGCAGCATACCCTTTTCCTATCCCGGATTTACGAGCTAACCACCTGGGCCGCAATGATACCGGCCAGCAGGATCAGGCCGAAATCGCGATTGGATTTGAACCGGCGAAGGCAGTTCTTGGGATCATCGATATCCACGGTTCTGATCTGCCACGCCAGTTGTACGGCGGCCAGGGCCAGGCCGGCATAATACGGCCAGGCCAGATGTGCCACGCTGCCGACTGCCGCCAGGATAAGGATGGTGATCGCGTAAAATCCGACCAGCCAGGGCTTGGTCGCGCCGCCGAATTTCAATGCGGTTGATTTCACGCCGATTAAAACGTCGTCGTCTTTGTCTTGATGGGCATAGATGGTGTCATAGCCCAGCGTCCAAAAAATTCCGGCGACGTACAGGATATAGGCGGGGGCCGCCAAATCACCACGCACCGCCGCCCAGCCCAACAACGCTCCCCAATTAAAAGTGAAGCCCAAAAACAATTGCGGCCAATAGGTAATCCGTTTCGTGAACGGATAAAGGACGATTAACATCAGGGACCCGGCGCCTACGGCAATGGCAAAGGCGTTGAACTGCCACAAAATGCTTAAGCCCATCGCCATTAGCAGGCCGATAAAAAGGATGGCTTGAACAACGCTGACCTGTCCGCTGGCAATGGGCCGGGACGCGGTGCGAGCGACGCGGGCATCGAACTTCCGATCAACGATATCATTGACGGTGCACCCGGCGCCCCGCATGACGACCGCGCCAATGGCGAAAAGGATCAACACCTTGGCACCGGGCCACGTCGGCGTCGCCAAGGCGATGCTCCACCAGCACGGCAACAACAACAGCCATGTGCCGATGGGCCGGTCCATCCGCGCCAGCCGCAGGTAAGGTTGCATGGGCGTTGGTGCGTACCGTTCGATCCAGCTTTCGGCAGGAATATCGGTGGCGGTGTGTTGCGTTGGTTCCGTCATCAAGACACTATATTATACTATGCCAGATATTGAGAGTTTTCCTGTGATGACAAAATCCAATACCAGCCCGCGGTTGTTTATCGACGATGACTTGGCACAAGGTAGCACCGTGTCCCTGGACCCAGCCCATGCCCATTACCTGGGCCATGTCATGCGATTGCAAACCGGCGACGGGGTGCGGTTGTTCAATGGCCACGATGGCGAATGGCTGGCGATCATCGAGAAGATGAAAAAAGCCGGTTGTTTGGTCAGCATCAATGAGCAGCTCCGGTCCCAAGAGAATGAGGCCGGCCCATGGTTGGCCTTCGCGCCGGTGAAAAAGACCCAAACCGGTTTCATCGTCGAAAAAGCCACCGAATTGGGCGCATCGCGTCTTTGCCCGGTGATCACCCGGCGCACCAATTCGGCGCGGGTCAATGTGGACAGATTTCGAGCCCGCGCCATTGAGGCATCGGAGCAATGCGGGCGGCTAAGCGTGCCCGACATCAACGCGCCGGAAGCGTTGGAAAAATTTGTTGCTGCGTGGCCTTCGGGGCGGCGATTGTTGCTGCTGGACGAAACCGGCGGCGGTCAGCCCATCGCCAAGGCGTTGGAGGGCTTGCGTAGGCCCGGCGGCGGCCTATCTTCTGATTGTGGGTTTCTCAGCGGTCCGGAAGGCGGGTTTGAGGACGGTGAACTTGACGCCCTTCGTAAACTAGACTTTGTTACCGCTGTCGGGTTGGGGCGGCGTGTCCTTCGCGCCGAAACGGCGGTATTGTCCGCACTGGCGTGCTGGCAGGCGATTATCGGCGAAGCAGAATAATCCTGAAAGAAAATGACATGGCGGATGACGCGGCGGCAAAAAAAGACTTCGTAGACGGCAAGGCGTCCCTGGTCGAATACTTGGAAGCTGGGTGCAAGCCCAAGGAAAAATGGCGGATTGGTACCGAACATGAAAAGTTCGCCTATCATTTGTCCGACCTTAGCCCGCTTGAATATGGAGGCCCGTCCGGGATTCGCGCGTTACTGGATGAGCTGACGCGGTTCGACTGGACCCCGGTCCTGGAAAACGGCAACCCGATTGCATTATCAAAACCGGACGGCAGTTTCATCAGTCTGGAACCGGCGGGGCAAGTGGAATTGTCCGGCGCGCCGGTGGAAACTATTCACCAGACCTGCGACGAAGTCACCGGCCACCTGCAACAGGTAAAAGCCATCGCGCGGGAGATGGGTATCGGATTTATCGGCCTGGGGTATCATCCGAAATGGGTGACGGCGGACCAGCCGTGGATGCCGAAGGGCCGCTATAAAATCATGCGCGAATACATGCCGAAAAAAGGTAATCTGGGGCTGGAAATGATGCAGACCACCTGCACCGTTCAGGTCAATCTGGATTTTGAGACGGAAGCCGCGATGGTCGAGATGTATCGCATCTCGCTGGCTCTGCAGCCGGTGGCGACGGCGCTGTGGGCGAATTCGCCGTTCAAACAAGGCAAGCCCACCGGCCACCTGTCCTACCGCAGCCACATCTGGAAGGACACCGACCCCGACCGCAGCGGGATGTTGCCGTTTGTCTTTGAAGATGGGTTCGGCTTCGAACGTTATGTCGATTATCTGCTCGATATGCCGATGTACTTTGTTTATCGCGACGGCGCTTATATTGACGCGTCAGGTCAATCGTTCCGGGATTTCATGGCTGGAACGCTGCCGGCGCTACCCGGTGAAAAACCCTTAATGTCCGATTGGGTCGATCATATGAGTACCGCCTTTCCCGAGGTGCGGCTTAAGCAGTTCCTGGAAATGCGTGGCACCGATGGCGGGCCGTGGAGCCGGCTTTGCGCGTTGCCGGCCTTTTGGGTCGGCTTGTTGTACGATGCCGAGGCCCGCGCCGGCGCCTGGGATTTGGTTAAGGATTGGACCGTCGAGGAAATGCAGATATTGCGGGACGAGGTTCCGCAACTGGCGCTGACCACGCCATTCAGAAACCGGACCCTGAAGGAAGTCGCGCTGGACGTTCTGGAAATATCCCACAAGGGTCTGCATAACCGGGAATGTTTCGATACCCTGGGGATGGATGAAACCCATTTCCTGAAACCGTTGTTCCAGACCGCGCAATCCGGCCTGACCCCGGCCGACGAACTGCTGGCGGCGTATGAAGGCCGCTGGCAAGGCTCCGTCGATCCGATTTTTCAGGAATATTCGTATTAAGGATCATTGTTTACCGCAAATTTGTCGTCGCGGATGTAACCATCCGCTCGGGATTTGCTCTAAACTGCGGTGCCGCCAACGGTCAGGTTATCGATCTTGATCGTCGGTTGACCAACGCCGACGGGCACCCCTTGGCCGTCTTTGCCGCAGGTGCCGATGCCGGGGTCCAACGTCATGTCATTGCCGATCATCGACACCCTGGTTAACACGTCCGGGCCATTACCGATCAGCGTCGCGCCTTTGACCGGCGCGCCCTTTTTGCCGTTCTCGATCATGTAGGCCTCGGTGCAGGTGAACACGAATTTGCCGGACGTGATATCAACCTGGCCGCCGCCGAAATTGACGGCATAGATACCGTTATCAACGGATTTCAGAATTTCTTCGGGATCATGGTCGCCGCCCAACATGTAGGTGTTGGTCATCCTCGGGATTGGCGCGTGGGCATAGCTTTCCCGCCGACCGTTGCCCGTGCTGGTCTTGCCCATTAGCCGCGCATTCATGCGGTCCTGCATATAGCCTTTGAGGATGCCGTCTTCGATCAATACCGTGCGTTGGCTCGGCGTGCCTTCGTCATCGATGGTAAGGGACCCGCGCCGGTCATTCATTGTGCCGTCGTCGATGACTGTGACGCCGGGGGCGGCGATGCGTTCGCCCAGCAACCCGGCGAAGGCGGATGTTTTCTTGCGATTAAAATCGCCTTCCAGCCCGTGGCCGATGGCTTCATGTAACAAGATACCCGGCCAGCCGGGTCCGAGGACCACAGGCACTTCACCTGCCGGGGCTGCAACTGAATCCAAATTCACCAGGGCCTGGCGCAGCGCTTCGTCCACCGCAGCCTTCCAATTTTCGGGATCAAGATAGCGGTCGTAATTGACGCGTCCGCCAACCCCGTGCGAGCCGCTTTCCATACGGCCGTCTTTCTCCACCACCACCGACACGTTCAAGCGCACCAGGGGACGAATATCGGCAGCCCGCTCGCCACCGGCGCGGATAATCTCCACCGCCTGCCAGTTTCCGGTCAACGATGCCGTCACCTGTGCAACGCGTTCATCCTTGGCGCGGGCATAGGCTTCCATGTCAGCCATTAATTTAACCTTGGTTTCAAAATCAACCAGGGACAGTGGATTGTCGTCGCTGTACAGGGTTTGGTTGGTGCCGGGCGGGGGGCTAAGCAGGTCGCCTTTACCGCTGCGAATGGTTTTAACCGTTTCGCCGGCGCGTGCGATGGCGTCTTCGCTGAGTTCCGAGGCTTGCGAATATCCAGTCGCTTCGCCGGAAATGGCGCGCAGGCCGAATCCTTGGCTGGTATCGAATGCCGCGCTTTTGACCTGGCCGTCGTCAAAGACGATGCTTTCCGATTGCCGGTATTCCAGGAACAGTTCCCCATCGTCGGCGCCATGCAGGGCATCATCGACGATGCCTTCTACCCGGTTTCGGTCCAACCCGGCGCGGGTGAAAAACAAATCATCGGTGGCGGCAAAATCTGTCATAAAATTGTCCTTAGCGTTAACGGGTTCGCCGTGATATGCGAATAAGCACGGCAAAGATGATATGGTGCGTTTATAAGAAGAATCGAGGGAAAAGGCTACCATGGCTGATTTTAAGGAACACCCATTACGGGACACCCTTGCCGAGGAAATGCATTCCCGGCCCCATGGCGTTATTGATGCCCCGGCAAAAATTTCCTTTATCGCCGTGGTCAATGACGAAGCCAGCGCCGACGCGGACCACGCGCATCTCGTTCAATTATGCGGGTTGTTCAAGGTGCCGCCGCCGCAAAAAAACGTTACGCAATTTTCCGAAGATATGGGGCGTTTCCGGCTGAAATGGGAACGCCATACCGAATTTGCTACCTATACCTTCATCAAAGAAGCCGCTTTCGAGCAACCCTTTAAGGACACTGCAATTGAATTGGTGCCGGCTGAATGGCTTGCCGCGCTTCCCGGTGATGTGATCGTCGCCTCTCATTTTGCCTTGGACCCCCAGGATATGCCGGAACGCCCGGTGTCTGAAGTGGTCGGATTATTTGATAATAATACGGTGATGGGCGGCTTGGTTTCTCATAAGAAAGCCATGCTTTGGACCGATTTTAAAATCCATGGTGATCGTTTTCGCCGTTTATTGATCCGTGACGTTGGCATTAATCACCGGGCGATGGCGCGCTTGGTTCAACGGATTTTGGAAGTCGAAACTTATCGGTCGTTGGCCATGCTGGCGCTGCCACTGGCCCGCGATGCCCGGCGCCGGGTTTCCGAAGCGGAAGCCAACGTCAGCGAGATTGTGACCCGCCTGGCAGAAATTGAGGGGGTGGAAGACGAACGGGAACTGCTAGGCCGGCTCTCCGTATTAGCGGCGGAGGCGGAAGCCATCAGCGCCGGCACGAACTATCGATTCAGTGCCGCGAAAGCCTACTTCGAATTGGTGATGCGCCGGTTGGGGGAATTGCGGGAAGACCGCATCATCGGCTTGCAGCCCGTCGGCGAATTCATCGAACGCCGTTTGATCCCGGCGATGGAAACCGTTGAGAACGTCGCCGATCGGCTTGAGAATCTATCGCTCAGGATCGCCCGGGCGAGCGATCTGCTCAGAACCCGGGTCGATGTTGCCCTGGAAGGGCAAAACAGGGACCTGCTGCGTTCCATGGACCGGCGTGCCCGGACGCAATTACGGTTGCAGGCGACGGTCGAAGGATTGTCCGTCGTCGCCATCAGTTATTACATATTGAGTCTGGTGTCGTATTTGGCCAAGGGGGCCAAAGGGATGGGCGTGGGCCTCGATCCTTTCATCGTCGTAACCATGGCCTTCCCCGTAGTTATTTTCGGTGTTTGGGCCAGTGTACGGCGGGTTCGAAAGTCAATTACACGCAAGGAAAAAGCCGCAGATTAATCTTGACCTTTTGTATCCGAAAGAGCTTTACTCCCCACCGTTACGTGGTGATTTGGTCGACCGGCTTGCGCCCACGTTAAAAAAAATCGCTAAAAGGTTGGAGCTTGAGGAAGCCCTGGCCCGCGCGGTTAGGGCTTTTTTTATGCCGGGAAGCCATTTAGAAGACAAAAGATGGAGAAGTTGTGATGGCAGACAAAACGGGTGGCAACAAATCCAATTCGGCGAATTGGCGCCAGGGCACCAAGTTGGTGCGCGGCGGCCAGCAGCGCTCGGAATTTAGCGAGACCAGTGAAGGTCTGTTCCTGACTTCCGGCTACGTCTACTCGTCGGCCGATGAGGCGGAACGTGCGTTCACGGGTGATGTAGACCGCTATATGTATTCGCGCTACGCCAATCCGACCGTCACCATGTTTGAACAACGCCTGGCCTTATTGGAAGGCGCGGAACGGTGCATCTCTACGGCCAGCGGCATGGCCGCCGTGTTCGCGGCCCTGGCCAGCCAGCTTCAGGCTGGCGACCGGGTTGTCGCCTCCAGGGCCTTGTTCGGATCGTGCCACTACATCATCAACGAACAACTGCCGAAATTCGGGATCGAAACTGTTCTGGTGGACGGCACCGACCTGGACCAATGGAAGCAGGCGTTGTCTCAGAAAACCCAATGCGTGTTTTTGGAATCGCCATCAAACCCGAGCCTTGAAATTATCGACATTCAGGCGGTCAGCGATCTCGCCCACGAAGCCGGCGCCAGGGTGATCGTTGATAACGTTTTTGCGACGCCGGTGTTGCAACATCCGTTTGAGCTGGGCGCTGATATCATCATGTATTCGGCGACCAAGCACATTGACGGGCAAGGCCGGACCATGGGCGGTGCGATTTTAACCAACGATACGGACTTCTTTGACGATCAGTTGACGCCGTTTTTCCGCCACACCGGTCCGACGCTCAGCCCCTTTAATGCCTGGGTGATGGTCAAGGGGTTGGAGACGCTGGACGTTCGGGTGGCGCGCCATTGCGACAACGCTCATGCCGTCGCTGAATTCCTAAGCGAGCAAAAAGCCATTACCAAAGTGCTGTACCCTGGGTTGGAAAGCCATCCACAGCATGAACTGGCAATGTCCCAGATGAGCCGCGGCGGCACCATGGTGTCGTTTGAGGTCGATGGCGGCAAGGATGGCGCATTCAAGTTCCTGAACGCGCTGGGCCTGATCGATATTTCCAACAACCTGGGGGATGCCAAAAGCCTGATTACCCATCCGTCAACGACAACCCATCAACGCCTGACCCTGGAAGAGCGCCAAATCATCGGCATTTCCGATGGCCTCGTCCGGCTATCGGTGGGGCTGGAGGATGTCGACGACCTGACGGAAGACCTGGGCCAAGCGCTCGCCTAACCCTGTTTCCAGGGCAGTCCATCAACTTTCCAGCCGTTAACGCCGATGCGGTGGCCTTCTGGATTCTTGTCGCCTTCGAAGCCGCCGGTGATGTTGTAACACTGCGTGTACCCGGCGGCGGTCAGGGCGTCGGCAGCATTCATGGATCGCCCGCCGGAGCGACAAAGGAATAACATCGGCGTGTCCGTGTTGACGGTGTTGCCGACCTGGGCGATAAAATCCGAGTTGAGATCCATTTTCGGGAACGCCTTCCAGCAAATCTGAACCACTTCCTTGTTTAGGCTCGACAGGTCAGGGTTGCCGACATAGGCATATTCGGCGTCGGTGCGCACGTCGATCATGACGGCTTTGGGGTTATCGCGCAGCATCTCCCAAGTCTGTTGAGGTGTCCGGTCGCCAGCGTAGGTATACGTCTTTTTCTTGGTCATGGTGCATTGTCCAATATATTAAGCATATCCTGGATGGAGGTGAATTTTTTGCGCGGGCGCTGCCCTTCGGCGTTATCGATTTCCGCCGTCTCGATTTTTTTCCAGTCCTGAAAACTGACGAAACGAATTTTGCGTTCCTGCAATAACGTTTCGAGGGCTTCCCGCCCGGGTTTAGAACCGCCATCGCTGAAATCACTGAGAATGTGCTCCGCAGCGGTGACGCCATCGGGTCGGTTGGTGGAAATGACACCCGACGGGCCGCGCTTGATCCAGCCAGCGGCATAGAGCCCGTCATCGACGCGGCCATCCTTGTTGGGAATGATGCCGTGTTTGTCATCAAAGGGTGCGCCGTCGAGGGCTTCCCCATGATACCCGATTGCCGCAACGACCAAGCCACACGGGACATCAAAAAATTCCCCGGTGCCGATGGCGCGGCTGTCTTCAACGCGGGTGCGCTCCATGCGAATGCCTTCGACCCGGTCACTGCCAAGAATTTCGCAAGGGGCAGCGAAAAACTCGAAATGCATGCGTTTCGGTTTTTCTGTTGCGTCCCGTTCAGCGTAGCCTTTGAGGGTTTCCAGGTTTTTTTCTTTCAATCGCTTTTCCCGGTCTTCAAGGTCGCCGACGCCATCGGGCAGTTGTTCTGTTTTGACCACGGGGACGCATTCGGTCATTCGCCCGACTTCGCGCATCTCAACATTGGTAATCTTGGCTTCGATCGGCCCGCGCCGGGCAAACATGTAAATGTCCTTCACCGGCGAATTGCTGAATGCGGTTTCGGCGAAATCCGGAAGATCGGTTAACGCCAACCCCTGATCAGAACGGCCAAGCAGACGGGCGACGTCAATGGCGACATTGCCGGCCCCGATAACAGCGGCGGCGGAGACATTTAAATCAGGGTTCAGGGAGCAAAAATCAGGGTGTCCGTTATACCAACTGACGAAAGCCGCCGCGCCGAATACGCCGGTTTTGTCGGCGCCAGGAATATCCAACACCCGGTCGTCAGGTGTGCCAATAGCCAGCACCACGGCGTCATAGCGTTGCCGCAAATCATCAAGACTGATGTCACGGCCGACATCGACATTGCCGTAATAGCGAACTTGTTCCTTTAGTGCCGTTTGCTCGTATTTATTGGCAATTTTCTTGGTGGTTTGGTGGTCCGCCGCAACGCCGCCCCGGATCAGGCCAAACGGAGTCGGCAGCCGTTCGATGATATCAATGCGGACATCCCCGCCCTGATCAATTAGGGCGGCGGCGGTATAAAATCCGGCTGGGCCGGACCCGATGATGGCGACGTTAATCGGCACTGTTTTTCACCCCCATCACTCTCATTTAGCCGGAATGGTCCAGGTGTGGCCGCGCCTAAGCAACGCATTGATATCATTTCCACTTCCGAGTTTTTTAGCCTCGTTCATATGGTTTTTGACGCCGTCTTCATAGCTGGGCGTCGGGTGGCAATA
>Ga0114999_10007230_pt1 | contig 12637 bp, 9 predicted proteins | sample ArcticOcean_MG_C_3_FD_89820 | JGI IMG/M metagenome (GOLD analysis project Ga0114999, IMG submission 89820) | Marine microbial communities from western Arctic Ocean - ArcticOcean_MG_CB8_126 | ecosystem: Environmental > Aquatic > Marine > Oceanic | place: Arctic Ocean: Canada Basin | collected...
CTCTTGGTATAGATACTCAGGCAGATAAAGCACCGGGGCGCGGATCTCTCGGTGGACTGGGTGGGTCGCCGGATCGGAGGGGTGTCGGAGTGAGACGATACGGATGTCGAGCCCGCATTCTTCGAGCGCGCGAATCTCTTGCGCGATGAAGGTTTCGGAGAGTCGAGGGTAGCCTTTAAGGACGAACGCGACCGGGCCAGTCACCGCGGACACGGAATCACGCCTGGCGGGGGATCTGATCGTCGTTGGCCGCCTGTGCTACGTCGCTGACCCAGGGCTGGATTAGGCGGTTGACGTTCTCCAAGCCTTCCAAGAGGCCCGGCACCACCACGTCGGAGGGGCACTTTTGCTGAGGCAGGGCACGGATTGCCGCTGCCATCTTTTTGGGCTCCAGGTCGCCAGTCGCCTCGAGCATGCGGATCAAGCCAAGCTCCTGGGCGCGGGAAGCTCGGATGTATTGCTCCATTCGCGGCTCGGTGCGTGGAACGACGATCGCGCGTTTGTCGAGCGAAAGAATCTCGCAAAACGTATTGTATCCGCCCATCGCGATAATTCCGGCGGCGTTTGCTTCAAGTGATTCCATTTGCGGATCGAACGTAATCGCTTCCACTCGCTTGAGGTTTGAAGCACGGCGTTTGAATTCCTCTTGGCGTTCGGGCTGCATGAAGGGACCAAGCACGAGCAGTGCGGGATACGGCAACAACGGCTCGCTCTCATACGCGCGCAGCACCCACTCGATCAACTCCTCACCGTCACCACCACCACCTGTGGTGACCAACAAATAGGGTTCCTTGGTGACTTCAGGCGCCGCCCTTGGCAACGCAGTCTGTGGGACGTTGCGACGCAGGTAGCCGGTGTAGGTCATTTTGTCGGCAACGCTCCGTGGCATCGGTAGATCCGCGAGCGGTTCGCAAATCTGCGGCAGACCGTAGATCCAAATTTCATCGTAGAGACGCCGCAGCGCGGGCATCGCATTCTTGCGCTGCCACTCCGGAGCAAGCAGCGTCGGCGAGTCCATGACATCGCGCAATCCAAGCACCAGTCGGGTGCCGCGTTCCTTTAGCATCTCAAGAGTCTTGGCGACCTCGCCGCGCAGGCCAAGCGGCTCCTTGTCGACGATGAAAACATCGGGATCGAAGATGTCTGCGGTATGGCGGATGATCGACGAGCGCATTGATAATGTTTTCTCGAGATCGATGTCGAGGTTCAAGGTCGTGTACTCGCCGTTGCGTAGCTTAATCACGCCAGGGATACGAATGAAATCAACTCGTGCACGAAAGTCGAAGCTGCCAATGATCGGTGACCCGGAAAGGATCAGCACCGACAGATTCTCGTACTGTTGGACCAGAGAGTGAGCAATCGCGCGGCAGCGCCGCAGGTGACCCAGACCCATCGTGTCGTGGCTGTATATCAGGACACGGGCACTCGCGTCGCGCTTGCGGGTATGGGGACCTTCTAGCTTCATGGGCGGACTATGGCATAGCCCTGTAGGCTGGCCCAAACGCAATTTTTGTCTATGCTGTGGTGCCTTAGACAGCGTTGGGATGGTGGCCGCATTAGGTGCGGGACCGGTTAGGTGGGACGCCTTTCATGGAACACAGCATTTTCAAGTACATCCTGCGCTATAGTGGTCGCCAACAGATCAATTTGACGATCCTGGCGGCGATTTCCTTCCCCTTCGTCTACGCCTTTTACGAACTTCCTAAGCAAATCATTAACAAGGCGATCCAGGCCAACCCGGAGGATTTCCCGCGCACCTTCGACCTCTTTGGGGTCGATTTCAGCGCGATTGGGGTGCCCGACGTGGGCCAGCTGCCGTGGCTGTTTTCGCTGTGCGGACTGTTTCTGGTGCTGGTTATAATCAACCAAGGGTTTAAGTACGCGATTAACGTTTACAAGGGGCTGACTGGCGAGCGCATGCTGCGGCGGTTGCGGTTTGATCTCTATAGCCGCGTGTTGCGCTTTCCCAAGAGCACCTTCCGCAACATGTCTCAGGGCGAGATCATCCCGATGATCACCGCCGAGGTAGAGCCACTGGGTGGCTTCATCGGGAACGCCTATTCACAGCCAGCCTTCCAGGGCGGTCAGCTTCTGGTCATTCTTGGCTTTTTGTTTGCGCAGGATTGGCGCATGGCCACTGCAGCGGTAGCTCTCTATCCACTCCAGCTATACGTCATTCCCAAGTTGCAACGCCGCGTGAACTTTCTGGGCAAGCAACGCGTCAAGTTGGTGCGGCAATTATCCGACCGGATCGGCGAAACAGTAAACGGTATCGAAGACGTGCACGTGCACGACACTTCACGGCGTGAACGTGCGGAGTTCTCGCGCCGCTTGGGCACGATCTTCAATGTGCGCTATAAGATTTACCGCCAGAAATTTGTCATCAAATTTCTCAACAACTTCATCCAACAGTTGGGCCCCTTCTTCTTCTATTCGATTGGTGGGTATCTCGCGATCAACGGCCAACTTGAGGTCGGCACGCTCGTCGCGGCCATTACCGCACATAAGGATTTGGCCGCGCCGTGGAAGGAATTGCTGAACTACTACCAGCAGCAGGCCGATGCGCGGATCAAGTACGAGGTCGTTGTCTCGCAGTTTGAACCGGCCGGGCGCCTGGACGCCGAGGCGCAGGATTTTGAGCCGGAAACGGTAAGCCAGCTGCTGGGAACCGCAGCGATGGTCAATGTCACGTTGTATGACGATCAGGAAACAGCCGTTGTCGATATTGCGAGCTTGGAGTTTCCGCTCAACCAACGAATTGGACTGATGGGGTCGCCCGGCAGTGGGCGTGAAGATGTGGCGATGTTGCTCGCTCGCTTAGTCCAACCATCGGCGGGGTCAATCACGATCGGCGGGACTGACATTGCCAATGCGCCCGAGGCGATCATTGGTCGACGCATGTCCTACATCGGTCCGGGCGGTTTCGTTTTCGCGGCAACGATCGGGAGCAACCTTTATTACGGCCTGCGTCATCGCCAAATCGGTCCGAACCCAAATGACGAGGATGCCGCGCTACATGAGGCTAGTGTTGCTGAAGCCAACGCTGCAGGGAACAGTACTGACGATGTCAACGCGGAGTGGACGGATTACGCGGCCACCGGCACGGATGGCCCGCACGCGTTAGCGGCACGAGCACTTGACGTCCTCGACATGGTCGAGCTGACGTCGGACGTCTATCAGTTCGGCTTGCGCGGGACGATTGATCCGACGGCCGAACCCGAACTTGCCGGCGCTGTCCTCCGCGCGCGGGCCCGTCTGCGCGAGCGCGTCGATGCGGACCAGTCCGTGGGTCATTTGGTTGAACGCTTTGACCCGGCGCTCTACAACGCGAACGCGACGGTGGGCGAGAATTTGCTGTTCGGCAACCCGGTCGGCGACACATTCAACATGGATAGGTTGGGTGAGAATTCCTATGTGCTGAAGGTGCTGGAAAAAGCCGGTTTGACCGAAACAATGCTGCAAACCGGCCATCAGGTTGCGGCCACGATGGTCGAACTATTTGCCGATTTGGCGCCGGACCACGAATTTTTTCAACAGTTCAGCTTTATTTCATCTGAAGACCTGCCTCTGTTCCAAGCAATTCTAGGCCGTGTAGACAAAGACCATCTGGATCAGCTCAAAGCTGACGAACGTGGCCGCTTGATGTCGTTGCCGTTCCTGATCATTCCTGCACGACATCGGCTTGGATTTGTCACAGAGGACTTCCAAACTCAGATCCTCGATGCGCGCCGAGTTTTTGCCGAAAACTTGCCTGAAGACCTCAAGGGTGCCATCCAAATCTACGATCCCGACAACTACATTGGCGCCAGCAGTCTTCAGGACAACATTTTGTTTGGGAAGGTCTCGTACGGAGAGGCTGGGGCCGTGTCACGGGTCGGTCAGTTGCTATCTGACGTGATCGAGGAGACAAACCTGCACAAAACAGTAGTGCAAGTCGGTCTCAACTTCCATGTAGGCATTGCCGGTACGCGGCTCACGCCGTCGCAGCGCCAAAAACTTATTCTCGCGCGCTCTGTGATCAAGCAGCCCGATTTGATGGTTGTTTCTGAAGGCCTATCGGCTCTTGATCCGACCACGTTGGGCCGTTTGGCCGAGCGGTTGGTCAAGGAATTTGAGGGCCGTAGCCTCGTGTGGTTGTTGCAACAGCCCGATCTTGCGGCGTTGTTCGATCGCGTGGTCGTCATGAGAAGCGGTAAGGTGGTGAAGTCCGGTACATACGAAGAACTCAATGCGGGCGACGGATTGGCGAAGCTAATCGAAGAGAAAGTTTCTTAGAGGAGAAACGCGTGAGCCTGAATGAAGAAGTCGAACTGCTGCGGAACGTTCCGCTGTTCGCAAACCTTGAACCGTCGAAGCTAAAGCTGCTGGCATTTACTAGCGAACGATTGACCTTTCGGCGGGACCAAGACTTGTGCACCGAAGGCGACATGGGCGACGCCGCGTTCATCATTATTCAGGGCGAGTGCGACGTACTCATTTCGACAGCCGGCGGAGCCATGACGTCGGTAGCGAAAGCCAAAAAGCACGACTTTGTTGGCGAAATCGCGATCTTGTGCGACGTGCCCCGCACGGCAACCGTGCGGGCGCTATCCGACGTGACCGTGCTACGAATCTCGAAGGAACTGTTCTTTCGCTTGGTGCGCGAATTCCCGGAGATGGCCGTGCAGATCATGAGGGAACTTGCCGCCCGCATGGAACGCACCAATTCGCAGCTCGCTCGCGCCTTGGGCCGCGCCTCGAATTAACCTAGACCGCGAAGTCGACCAGAACCGGGACGTGATCTGACGGGTTCTTCCAGCCACGGACACGGTCGACCACCTCCATGTTGGTGAGCTTAGGCCGCAGGGCATTGTTGACCCATACGTGATCCAAACGGCGGCCTTTATTGGTACGGCGCCAATCGGCCGCACGATAGCTCCACCACGTGTATAAAGTGGCGGCCGGGGGCACGAACTCACGCATCGCGTCGATCCAGCCATGCGCCGAGAAGGCGCGATCGTAATGCTCGACCTCGATGGGCGTATGCGACACCACGCGCAACAGTTTCTTGTGTGACCACACGTCCGCCTCGAGCGGCGCGATGTTAAGGTCACCTAACAATATCCGTGGCATTGGGTTGAGTGTCTTTCCCCATGATTCGAGTTCGCGGAAGAACTGAAGCTTCTCTTTGAATTTTGGATTGGACGTCGGGTCGGCGACGTCACCACCTGCGGGGATATAGAAGTTGTGGAGCTCAATACCGCCTGGGAGCGTCGCAAAAATATGTCGCGCGTCCGCACTGTCACACCACTGTTTGGTTCCTACGGCCTCAAGCGGAAAGCGCGAGACAATGGCAACACCGTGGTAGCCTTTTTGGCCATGAATCGCGAAGTGGGTATAACCAAGATCTTCAAAACTGGCTCGGGGAAATTTGTCATTTTCCACCTTGGTTTCTTGAAAGCATATGACATCGGGTTTCCACGTCCGGGCAAAGCGACGCGCGAGAGTTAAGCGATGGCGAACGGAATTGATGTTCCAGGTGGCAACGCGGAGCAGCATTCAGCCCCTCAGAAAATCGAGAATGTCGTGCCAACGACCCCGAAGGGAAGACGGCCGGTTTCGAACAAGCGGAACTTCAGCGCAAACGGGTGATCATCCTCGGCCCCTGCGGCGAGAACGAGGGCTGCTTGGTAGGCGCCTGCGACCGCCCAGCCGGCGGCCGCATTGAGGAACGAATCTTCGTCTGACTCAGGTTGAAACCCTGCATCTATTGCGGCGTTGCTGATTGCCTCAATAGCGACCCCTGCGCATTGTGCCGAAAGGTGGTTTAGCGCGTTGGCGAGTTCGGACTCGTCGACAAGATCCAAAGATTGCACGATCAACGCCGACTTGAGTTGCTCTTCGGCCTCCCACCAATCGCTGTTCCAGTTTGGGTTTTCGGCGACCGAAACCGCTTCGTCCCAACCTTCGACCTGTGCGACGGCTGCGTCAGGAAATCCTGCTGCACTTAAGTAGGCCGTCGCGGTTGCTGTATCTTCGATGCTCAGCGGTGCGCCGATCCTGCTAAACCACGGGGTATCGACTACCGCCCGGACAAAACGCGCCATGATCGTGAGTCGCTGAATTTGCTGGTCTAGGACTTCGTCGTAGACCTCTTCTTCGTCATCCTCGAATTCGTCACTCATCGGCTGCTACGGCGTCGTTCGGTGCGCACCCGCGCCGCGTTACCAAAAGCCTCAAACAGGGCGCGGTAAAAGCCATTTTCCTCGGCACTGAATTCTGGGTGCCACTGGACGCCCAACGAGAAGTCGCCGGCGCCGTTAACGCTTAGCGCTTCGATCGTCGAGTCGGGCGCGGTGGCTTCCACGGTCATGCCAGGTGCGGCCTTGTCGATGCCTTGACCATGCAACGAATTCACGCCGGTGGTGTCGCTTCCGGTCATCTCGGCGAGCGGCCCGTCGTTGCGCAGTGTGATGTCATGGCAATGCCCCATCTGCGCTTCCATGGGCTTGGTGCGGTCGCGCCGATGGTCGATACGACCTGGCACTTCATGCAGGAATTGATGCAATGTGCCCCCTAACGCCACGTTGAATTCTTGGAAGCCACGACAGATCGCGAAAACCGGTACGCCTGCATCAACCGCTGCCCGAATCAGTGGCAAGGCGGTCGAGTCGCGCTGTGGGTCATGCATATCGCCGTTTCGCGCGGGCGGGCCTTCATAGTGGTGTGGCTCGATGTTCGAGGCACCACCGGTCAGTAGCAGGCCGTCGATGTGCTCGACCATATCGGCAACATCGATATCGTCGCCCAATGCGGGGATCACCATCGGGTGGCAATTCGACACGCGCGCGACCGCCGCAGCGTTCGAATGGCCAATAGCGTGCAGCGGGAATTGGCGCATGTTGAACACACTGGCCGGTATGCCCACGACGGGTCTTCGTGCAGTCATCAAGAATCCTACCGGCGAAGTCGGAGTGAATGGACGCGGAGGCTCAGATAAAAGGGCATTCGGCAATCGCTTTCAAGGTGTTGCAGCGTTTAGTCGCCGGGGATCTCAGAGTGGCGGAAGGGGTTGGGGTCAACGAAGCGGAAGAGGGCGTCGTCAAGCTCAAGGTTTGTCCGGATCTCCGACAATGCGACGGTTGTCGTCTTTCCCTGGGCATCAACCACACGCCATTGGCGTAACGTCAACGGACCATCGCTGAAGATCAGCGTGATTTCGCCTTCGCCGGGGTTGTCGGGGTCGACGATGGACACGCTGATAACCCCGGGGTCGCGCTGGATTCGCGTTATCTCAATATCATCCCGGTCAAATGAGAATCGATCAGCAATCAGGAACGCCAATGGAGTTGCGGAAAGCGACAAATAGGTCACTTGCTCAAGTTCGGCATCGTAGAAAATAAGCTGCCGACCAGTTGCGACGATGAGGACCGGCGAGGGCGGGGTGTATTCAAACCGCAATTGACCGGGCCGGCGCAGATAAAACTCACCCGACACCACGCCGCCTTCATCGTTGAACTGGACGAATCGGGCGTGCATCGAACGCAGGCCGCTTAGATGGTCTTCTAGTCGTGCGAGGGTTTCCTGTTCTTCCGCCGTGGGGACGACGGCAGCCCCTGCGGCGCCAAGCGCTACACATACGAGAAGAAGCGCTGGGCAGATCCGGCGCAGGAGAAAGCTCTTCATGCTCTATTATTCTTCGCGCGGGATCACTCGGGCAAGCACTTCGCGCTTGCCGACGTGGTTCGCCTGACTCACGACGCCTTCGGCTTCCATTCGCTCGACAATTCTGGCGGCGCGGTTATAGCCAATCTGCAAATGGCGCTGGACGAAACTGGTTGAAGCCTTACCCTCGCGGCAGATCAGCTCCACGGCTCGGTCGTACATCTCATCTTCTTTATCATTGCCGCTGCTTCCCCCGGACGACGCGGGCGTGTCAGGTTCTTCAGTAATCGATTCGATGTAGGACGGCGCGCCCTGACCGCGCAGGTGGTTAACCACTTTCTCGACCTCGCCATCGGTAACGAACGGGCCGTGCACGCGGCTTATCTTCCCACCGGCCAACATGTACAGCATGTCGCCCGAGCCGAGCAGAGTCTCAGCGCCGGGTTCGCCAAGGATGGTGCGGCTGTCGATCTTCGACGTCACCTGAAAGCTAATGCGGGTAGGGAAGTTCGCCTTGATGGTACCCGTAATGACATCTACGGATGGCCGTTGGGTCGCCATGATGAGGTGGATGCCGGCGGCTCGCGCCATTTGGGCGAGGCGCTGGACCGAGGCCTCGATCTCCTTGCCGGCGATCAACATGAGGTCAGCCATTTCGTCCACGACAACTACAATGAACGCCATCGGCTCGAGATCGAGCGGCTGTTCCTCAAAGATCGGCTCGCCGGTTTCTTGGTCAAACCCGGTCTGCACCGTGCGGTTGAGGTTCTCGCCCTTCTTTTTGGCGTCGGCGAGGCGCTTGTTGTAGCCGGCAATGTTGCGCACCCCGAGATGCGACATCACGCGATAGCGCTGCTCCATTTCGCGCACGGTCCACTTCAGGGCGACGACGGCCTTGCCGGGCTCGGTCACCACCGGTGCCAACAAATGCGGAATGCCGTCATAGACCGATAGCTCGAGCATCTTGGGATCGATCATGATCAGACGACACTGTTCGGGCTTAAGGCGGTAGAGCAGCGACAGGATCATCGAGTTAACTGCAACCGACTTGCCGGACCCAGTGGTTCCCGCGACAAGCAGATGCGGCATGCGCGCCAGATCGGCGAACAAGGGGTCACCGCTGATATCTTTGCCGAGGGCGAGCGTCAACGCAGAACCCTTGTCTTCATACTGAGTGCTAGAGATTAGTTCACGTAAATAGACCGTTTCGCGCCGTGCGTTGGGCAACTCGATGCCGATAGCGTTGTGACCGGGGATGGTTGCGACGCGTGCCGAGATAGCGCTCATCGAACGTGCGATGTCGTCTGCAAGACCGATGACTCGACTGGCTTTGGTCCCGCGTGCAGGTTCCAGCTCGTACAACGTCACGACCGGTCCGGGGTGAACCTTGGTGATTTCACCACGCACCCCGAAGTCCTCCAGGACCCCTTCAAGCATCCGAGCGTTTTGTTCCAGCGCATCTTCACTGATGGTGGCGCAGTTCACTTTGGATTCGGTAAGCAAACTCAATGGCGGTAACGTGATCCCGTTCGCGCCCAGATTGAGCGTGGCTTGTGCTTCGGCGGCCGCACGGTTGCTTTTGCGTAAGCGCGGGGTTGTTTTAGCTACACGCGGGACGGGTGCGGCAATTTGCGACTCCTCTGGTGGCGCGCTGGCGCGCACGAGCGGTGCAGTGGCTGCGGCGTCTTCCACCGTTGCTGCATCGTCCGCAGGGGGGCCATGGAACAGGGCCGGCTCGGCGCGACCACCATGGAGAACCGGTTCGCGGCGTTCAACTGAGGCACGGAAGGGTCGGACTGCCAGCGCACCGCGCAACCGCGCAATTGTCCACAGACCTGATCGAGCGACAAACAAACCCGTCCAGCGCACTCGGGTAAAAATCGACCGCCATTCGTGCGACGACAAACCCAGCGCAAAAAGCGTGATTGGCATGGCCAGCAGGCCCAACACTAACGGGGCAAGCCACCCGTTCGCACCAAGGCCGATCAATGTACCAGTTCCGGCCAACCCACTATGGATAAGCAATCCCGCAACCCCACCGACGCCCGCAGCGACACCCCACTGTACAATTGGGGTTAGACCGCTCATCGCACCCGCTGCGAGAACGGCGGCGAAAGGAAGTAGCGCGATATGGATCCATCCGAAGCGAAGGCCGCGATGGATTGTCAGGCGCCAGGCCCATACCGCTAGCGTAAGCACGACAAGTGCCGAAGCCGCCCCGATGAACTGCAGGCTGAGATCAGCAAGGTGCGCGCCGACCGGCCCCAGAATGTTAGTTGTTGCCGCTGTCGAAACGTTGTTGAAGCTGGGGTCGTCCGCAGAAAATGTGACCAGAGCCGCAGCATAAAGACCGGCGCCTACGAATAGGCTGAGCCCACAAAGTTCAATGAGGCGCCGCCGAAAAAAGGCGGTGGCACCGGCGGGAAGGAAGGTTGTGTTCTGGCTAAACGTCATGAGGGCAACACACTGGTCAATCGAGTAAGGGCTTCTTCAGTCGTCGCGTCGTCATGCACAAGGGCAAGACGGATATAGGGGGCGCCTGGATTGGGCTCGTTGGGGACATCGCGGGCGACATAGCCGCCTGGAAGCACTTTGAGTCCGGCCTCACGCCATAAGGTTGTGGTGGTCTCTTCGCAATCACCGACATCGAGCCACAAAAAGAAACCGCCGGCGGGGCGATAGCAGCCGAACCGATTGCCAATGATGCGTTCGGCAATGTCGAACTTGCCGGCGTAGCGCGCACGGTTCTCTGCGACATGCACTTCGTCGCGCCACAACGCAGCCGCTGCGGCGAGCACCGGCACCGATGGCAATGCGCCACCGTAGCTGCGCAGCGTGCGGACGCGCCGAACGATGTCGGAGTCGCCCGCCATAAAGCCAGACCGCAGGCCAGGGACGCTGGACCGTTTGGATAGGGAATTGAACACCAGTACGTTGTCGAGGCTGCCCGACTTTACTGCCGCAGCGAGCATCCCTGGCGGTGGTTCTGCCGCGTAAATTTCGGAATAACACTCGTCGGCCAGCACAACGAAATCGAACCGTCGGGCCAACTCTATCAATCGTTCAAGGTAGGCTGGGTTCGCGACCGTCCCCTGCGGATTCGCGGGCGAGCAAATGTAGAAGGCTGCCGTGCGCGCAAGCAACGCGTCGTCGAGGCTATCAAGGTTGGGCAAAAAACCGGTGTCGCGGATCGCTGGTAGGTAAACTGGTTCGGCGCCAACCGCGACCGCGGCACCGGCATAGGCGTGGTAGAACGGATTAGGGATGAGGACGGCAGGTTGTTGCTTGTTCTTGCGGCGTGGCACGATGATTTGTGGCACTAAGAACAAGCCTTCGCGCGTGCCGGAAAGCGGCACAATGTGCTGGTCCGACCTGATGAAGTTTTCCGGAAGGGCGTAGCGCTGCGCAAGCCAGTCGGCGACGGCGCGGAGAAAATCGTCGCTACCGTGAAGCGGCGGATATGCACCGTAGTCGCCACGATGGTCGTGTAGCACCTCGCCGACCCAGTCGGGGTAGGGATGTTGCGGTTCACCGAGTGACATGTATATCGGTGGCTTGCCCGGTTCGATCCCGTGGATGAGCCGATTGAGGCGCTCGAAGGGGCTCTTACCAAGGGCATCGAAGCGCGGATTGATCATTGTAAGGCCATCTTAAGAATCGTTCGTAACTTATACAAATAGGAAGACAAATTGCCGACAAAATGGAGGCCTCCGACGCCGCTTTGGGCCATTTCCCATGGCTTCGCCACGAGCTATGATCGGGCCATGGCAAAGACGGCAATGAAGACCCGGACCTACGACGTCTTGGTAGTGGGTGGCGGTATGGTGGGCTCAGCCGTTGCACCGATCTTGGCGGCTGCAGGTTTGGATGTCGTGCTGGTCGATCGCGAAGATCCGGCGGCACTAGTCAGTGCGCCGTTCGACGGGCGCGCATCGGCAATTGCATATGCCTCGCACCGGTTACTATCGACAACCGGCCTGTGGAACGACATGGCGCGTCACGCCGAACCGATCCGAGAGATTCGCGTATCGGAGGGCCGCTCGCCGTTTTTTTTGCATTTTGATCATGCGGATCTTGGCGATGCGCCGCTCGGCTTCATGCTCGAGAACCGACACACACGCGCAGCGCTTTTCATGGCCGCGGAGCGTACCGCAGGCGTCGAAGTTATGCCCCGTGTTGCAGTTGAGGGCGTTGATCGATCCGGCGCCCGTGCCATTGCAACGTTATCAGATGGCCGGACTATCTCGGCAAGCCTCGTGATCGCGGCGGACGGTGTGCGCTCGGCGCTGCGCGACGCGGCTGGGATTCGGACCACGCGCTGGGACTATCGTCAAACGGGCATCATCGCGACGGTTGAACACGAACGCCCCCACCGTGGAATCGCGCATGAACATTTCTTGCCGTCGGGACCGTTCGCCATTTTGCCGTTGCAAGGGAATCGGTCCTCACTGGTATGGACCGAGAAGACTGCCGAAGCGGAGCGCATCATGCGATTGGAGCGCACTGCGTTTGATGCCGAAATGCGGCGGCGCTATGGCGACTTCATGGGCGAGGTCAGTGTAGTTGGCCGCCGCTGGGGGTATCCATTGCGGGTGTCGCTGGCGCACCAATACGTCGCGCCACGACTTGCGTTGGTTGGCGACTCGGCCCACGGGCTGCACCCTCTGGCAGGTCAAAACCTTAACCTCGGCTATCGCGACACTGCGGCATTGGTTGAGATTGTTATTGAGGCGGCCCGGCTGGGCCTCGACATCGGGCAAGTCGATGTCCTGCGCCGCTATGAAGCTTGGCGGCGGCTCGACAACATTTCGTTGCTTGCGGTCACCGACGGGCTGAACCGGCTTTTTTCCAACGATATCAAGTCGGTGAAACTAGCCCGTGGGCTCGGCTTGGCGGCAGTTGATCGACTGCCAGGAGTCAAAAAGTTCTTTATGGCCCATGCCCGCGGCACAGTCGGGATTAAGCCCAAGCTTCTCGAAGGACAGATGGTTTA
>Ga0114999_10007233_pt1 | contig 12633 bp, 8 predicted proteins | sample ArcticOcean_MG_C_3_FD_89820 | JGI IMG/M metagenome (GOLD analysis project Ga0114999, IMG submission 89820) | Marine microbial communities from western Arctic Ocean - ArcticOcean_MG_CB8_126 | ecosystem: Environmental > Aquatic > Marine > Oceanic | place: Arctic Ocean: Canada Basin | collected...
ATTCCTCGCTGAACGAACGCCGAGTTCGATTGCTTGCCAATTGCTGTTTCTTGCTCATTCAAAGTTCCTCCAAAAATAGTTTACGCTCGAATTCCAGTGTCCACTATTTCTGGGGAACTCCATTCGGTTACTCGAACTTCTCTCCATTTTACACGAAATCCAATGTCGTACAATCGATTTCGTGTCGAATTCCGAACGACCCATCAGCCAACTCGCAAGACCTGAGACGTCTTAATGTTCAGGATGCACGGTGCTAAACGCCGTGGGAATAAGCGAATCACTTTCAGGAAAAGGGGACGCCCGTGCAGCCGAATTGCCATCGTCTTCAAAGCTCGTCCGTTCGAACGACAGCTAGCGACCGCTCGCATAAACACTGGTGAAGCGAACTGTGACAACACCTCGTTGGTGGAACAGTGATTCCGCGTACGAAGTCATGTCGAGTGATTTACCTTGCGTTGCGGCTATAATGAATCCTTCACTGCTGCCGCTCAATCTTGCACCGTCCGAAATTCTGGAGAGCTGATATGTCTCGATTTGTTGTTTCAACGATTGCCCTCATTGCCGGCTTCTTCATGATCGAATCGGCATCTGCTGCTCAGCCTGTGGGCATTGATGCTTTGACTGCCAGGGACTCGCCGTTGGCTCAGGGCGAGGTGATTGCGTTCTTTGGCGATTCGATCACCCAGGGCGGTGCGCGGCCGGGGGGATACTGCAAACTGATCGCCGGGGCGATTGAAAAACAACGGCCGGAACTGGGCGTGAAGATTGTCTATGCCGGCATCAGCGGTCATAAGGTGCCGAATCTCCAATCGCGGCTCGATCGAGATGTCCTCTCCAAGCAGCCGACGATTGTGTTCATCTACATCGGCATCAACGACGTTTGGCATAGTGTCAACGGTCGCGGGACATCGAAGGAGAAATTCGATGCCGGGCTTCGGGATCTCATCCAGAAGATCACCGCGAAGGGCGCGAAAGTTGTGCTTTGTACTCCCAGCACAATCGGCGAAAAGACCGACGGCTCAAACTCACTCGATTCGATGCTCGAAGAATACTCGGCGATCAGCCGCAAAGTGGCCGCCGACACCGGCACCACGCTCTGCGATTTGCGTAAGGCGTTCCTCACCCATCTGAAGAAGCACAACCCCGAAAACAAACAACGCGGCATTCTGACCGGCGACGGCGTGCACCTCAACGCGGAGGGCAACAAGTTTGTTGCGGCTCAAGCGGCCCAGTCGATTGCGAAGGCACTGAAAAAGAAGACAGCGAAGAAGAAGGCGGCGACGGCCGATGCCAAAACAACAAGCCTGTTCAACGGCAAGGATCTGACCGGTTGGCACGTCGATGTGCCGCATCTGGATAAGAACCCCAATGCCAAACCGACTTTCATTGTGCGCGAGGGACTGCTGGTGAGTCTTGGTCAACCGGGCGGCCATCTCATCACCGATGCGAAGCACGCGAGTTATCGCCTCGAAGTCGAATATCGATTCGCTTCCAAGCCGGGCAACTGCGGCGTGCTGGTGCATGCATCGACGCCGCGAGCACTTTACAAGATGTTTCCCAAGTCGATTGAAGTGCAGATGAATCACACCCACGCGGGCGACTTCTGGTGCATCGGCGAGGACATCACCGTTCCCGATATGGTCAAGCGACGCGGCCCGAAAAAGAACTGGGGAGTCACCGAAGGGAAGGGCCGACGAATTCTCAACCTGACCGACGGCTCGGAAAAGCCGCCGGGTGAGTGGAACACGATGGTCATCGAGTGCGTTCAGGACGCCGTCAAGGTGTGGGTCAACCGCGACTTGATCAACCACGGCACCAAATGCACCGCGACCAGGGGGCAAATCGCACTGCAAGCCGAAGGTTCCGAAGTGGAGTTTCGCAAACTCGCATTAACGCCGATTGCAAAACTCACCGACTAATTCAGAGAGCCATCACGCCAGCAATGCTGCGATGGGCTCGTGTTCTTCGACGCCGGTCAGCCGGAAGTTGAGCCCGTTTAAGCGGAAACTCAAACGGCGGTGGTCGATTCCCAGACAGTGCAGAATTGTAGCTTGCACATCGTGAACGTGAACGGGGTTTTCGACCGGGTGGAAACCGAGTTCGTCGGTTTGGCCAATGGTCACGCCGCTTTTGATTCCACCGCCGGCAAACCACATTGTGTAAGCCTGTGGATGATGATCGCGCCCCTTGGCACGGCCGAGCGCGGCGCTGGCCTCGACCATTGGCGTCCGCCCGAATTCTCCGCCCCAAACGACGAGTGTGTCTTCCAACATGCCGCGTTGTTTCAAATCCTGAATCAGTGCGGCACACGATTGGTCGGTCTGCGCACATTGCCCTTTCAAACCGCCGGCCACATTGCTGTGATGGTCCCACCCGGAATGGTACACCTGAATGAAGCGAACGCCGCGCTCTGCCAGCCGACGCGCCAGCAGGCAATTGTTGGCAAAGGCCGCTTTGGGATTGTCCCGGTTCGCACCGTACAGGTTCATCGTCTCTTTGGTTTCCCGCGAAAAGTCCATCAGTTCCGGGGCGCGCGTTTGCATGCGATACGCCATTTCGTAGGCGTTGATGCGCGTTGAAATCTCGGGGTCACCGGTCACCCCAAGCCTGCGTTGGTTGAGGCTGCGAATCAAATCGAGCGAATCACGCTGAGCGCGCGCGTCGTATCCTTTGGGATTCGATATGTGCAGAATGGGATCGCCCTGGCTGCGGAAGGGAACGCCTTGATGAACGGACGGCAAGAAGCCGGAACTCCACATCGACGCGCCGCCACTGAGGCTCCCACCGCTTTTGAGGACGATGAACGATGGCAAATCGTTGGCCTCGCTGCCGATGCCGTAGCTGAGCCACGAACCTATGCTGGGCCGCCCGGGAACACCGCTGCCGGTGTTAACAAACAGCTGTGCCGGCGAGTGATTGAACTTATCGGTATGAACCGACCGCACGATGGCGATGTCGTCAACGACCTTGGCGAGATGCGGCAACATTGTTGAGAGCTCCGCACCACTCTTGCCGTGACGGCCGAAAGCAAATTGCGGTCCCAGCACGGCGGCATCCGGCTGAATGAACGCGTACCGCTGCCCCTTGATGACCGACGGCGGAATCGGTTGCCCTTCCAGTTCTGCCAATTTGGGTTTGTAATCGAACAAATCCAGCTGGCTGGGAGCGCCGGCCATAAACAGATAAATGACGCGTTTTACCTTCGCATCGAAGTGTGTCTGCTTGGGTGCAAACGGGCTGGTGAGATCGTCCGCTGCGGCCTGAGCCTGCGGCAGCGCATCCTCGGCAAGTAGCGATGAAAGCGCAATGCTTCCGAGACCGACACCACACTTTTCAAAAAAGTGGCGGCGCGTTTGCAGTTGCAAATCGGTGGTGGTCATGTTTCGACTCTGTCGCTTACGGTTTGGTGATTGCTTCGTCCAGATTCATCACAGCACGGGACAGCATAACCCACGCTGCAAACTCCGCTGTCGCCTGCTCGTCGCCGGTGATCGCGGTGGCGTTCAGTTCGCCTTTTTCGATGCGGTTTTGTTGGGCCTGTTGAAAAGCGAGCAACGACGACAGTTCTTCCGGCTGTGGTGGCCGTGTGAGAAACTGTCGGAAAATGAAAGTCGCGATGCCCTCGCGCTTCTGTTCCGGTGTTGCCCGCTTGGCCAAGGTCCGCGACATTTCGAGATACATTTCGGCGTTCAATAATGTCAGCGCCTGTAGCGGAGTGTTGCTGCGGTCGCGTCTCGCTGTGCAGAGTTCCCCGGTGGGTGCGTCGAAAACGGTGTAGGCGGCGAACGGAGCCGTGCGTTTACTGAATGTGTACAGCGAACGCCGATAGCGATCTTCGCCTGCGGAGGGAGTCCAGCGCGTATTTCCGTAGGCCAGCGCCGTGACGCTTGCCGGCTGCGGCGGATAGACGCCCGGCCCGTGCATCTTTTTCGACAGCAGACCGCTGGATTTCAACATCGTGTCGCGCACTGTTTCGCCATCGACTCGATAACGCGATGCCCGAGCGAGTAACCGGTTCGACGGATCGCGGCGCAACAGTTCCGGTGTGATGTGGGAACTCTGCCGATAGGTCGCGCTGGTGACAATCGAGCGGTGCAGTTTCTTCAGCGACCAACCCCCGTCGATAAAGTCGCGGGCGAGCCAGTCCAATAATTGCGGATGTGTTGGCGGTTCGGATTGCGTTCCAAAGTCACCACTCGTTCGGATCAGTCCTGCGCCGAAAAATGTTCGCCAGGCTCGGTTGACGGTCACACGGCCAACGAGCGGATTGCCATCGCTGACGAGCCAGCGGGCAAATGTGAGGCGATTCGCCGGCTGGTCTTTGGGCAGCTGGCCAAATACGGCTGGTACTCCTGGGGTGATGTTTTCTCTTGGACTCAAGAACTCTCCGCGATGGTGTCGGTACGTCTTCCTGATGTTGTCTGCCGGTCGTTCAAGCATGACCATTGTCATCGGAAAGGCGGGAAGGGACTTACGGAGTTTTTCGATTTGTCCGCGCGCCTTGGCAAGCTCTGGCGTGCTGAGCAGGAACTGTCGTTTCAATTGCGACAACTCTTTCTCATTCATTGGTTTCTCAGTTTGCGCCAACAGTTGCTCGGTATCGACCGGCAACTGAGTCGCTTTGACCAACTTGCTCGACGACGTGGCTGAGAACCGGAAGCGGCCCAAACTGGCTGCGAAATGTCGCTCGAATATCAGCTCGATTTGTAGATTTCCCGATGTCTTAATCGGTGTCTGCAGATTCAACACAAGCTGATGCGATTCGCCCTCGCGGCCGGCGGTTGCCCAGCCGGTCGATCCTTTTTCGTCGAAGACATTGGTCGCGTTTGCGTTGCCGCTGCCGATGCTGATTTTTCCGAAGCTGTGCGAAGCTTCCGCGAACTTCAACGGTTTCTCGTTCAGTTGCGCTGTCACCTCGCTCAGGAAAAAGTCGCCCTTGCGACCTTCGTAGAAAGCACGGCCGGGCCCGCCCGCAGGCAGACGCGGGTCGGGCAACACTTCGAGCCGCAAGGCCGTAAGCGGCAACGATGATTTGTCCAGACGAAACTTCAACGTGTAGACGTCCCGTTTGGTGATGTCGCCACTGGAGAAGATCGATCCGTCTTCGAGCACTTCGAGTTTCGGAAGATTGGACTCGGTATGAAACGGACGGAGCGTCGCCCACATCACGGCACGTTCCTGCTGAGACTTCAGCCAGTCGCGGTACTTCCCCTCGATATTCTTCCGCCGACGCTCTTCGATCGGCCCGTCTCCGGGTGCCGGTGGAAACTGATTCGGCAAGTCGGTTTCCAGCTTGGCAATTTGCTCGTCGATCTTTCGACGACGATCAACAATCGATTGCTGTTGAATCGACAGGTCAGGCTCGTCGGTGTTATTCAGCAGCGCCATCAACCGATAGTAGTCGGTGTGCGAAATCGGATCGTACTTGTGCGAATGACATTGGGCGCACCCGGTGGTGAGACCCATCCAAACGGTTCCCGTTGTCGCGACGCGATCGACCATCGCATAGAAGCGATATTCGAGGGGATCGATGCCGCCCTCTTCGTTCAACATTGTGTTGCGGTGAAATCCGGTGGCGACTTTTTGCGATTCGGTCGCCCCCGGAAGCATGTCGCCGGCGAGTTGTTCGATCGAAAACTGATCGAACGGCATGTCGTTGTTCAGCGCGCGAATGACCCAGTCGCGATAGGGCCAGATTGATCGTTGGCGGTCCTTTTCGTAACCATTCGTATCGGAGTACCGGGCCAGATCCAGCCACTGTCGCGCCCAGCGTTCGCCGTAGTGTTTCGAGTCGAGCAGCCGATCGACCAGATTTTTGTATGCGCGTGGATCTTTGCTCGTCACGAACTCGTCAGCTTCTTCCGGCGTCGGCGGAAGACCAATCAAATCGAGGTAAACCCGTCGCACGAGCGTGTAGCGGTCCGCTTCTGCCGAGGGGTGAAGTCCTTCCGTCTCCAGCCGTGCGAGTACGAACCGATCGATCTCATTCCGCGGCCACTTGGTATTCTTCACCTTGGGAAGCGGCGAGTGTTTGGGCGGCACGAATGCCCAATGTGATTCGTACTTCGCGCCGTCGGCAACCCAACGGCGAATGAGTTTCTTCTGTGTTTGCGTCAGAGTTTCCGCTGCGTCGGCTGGCGGCATCTGTTCGTCGGGATCGTTCGAGAAGATCCGGCGAATGAGCTCGCTCTTATCGACATTGCCCGGCACGATGGCGCCGGTGTCGATGGCGACCTTGCGGACGTCCAGTCGCAAATCGGCCTCACGCTGTCCTTCGTCCGGCCCATGACAGGCGAAACACTTGGCAGCCAACAGCGGCCGGATATCGCGATTGAAAGAGGGCGGAGACTGCGCACGCACTCCACACGGTGCAGCAAGCAAACCTGCACCCATACAACAAACTGCCAGAAGAAGCTTCCGTTTCATTCTTCTATTGTAGCATCGCTCCAGGCTGCATGTACTGGACGGACTGCAATCCACGCTACAAAGAGACGCCCTCGGCGGCGCTATCAGTTCGGAAGGGATCAACTCTCGGTGCGGTCAGGTCGTGGTTCTCGGTTCGGCTTGAGGAGAACAGCCGCATAAATTCACGCTCGGCCTCGCCGTTCAATGTGTAGGCACCGGGAGTCGGCAAACCGAGGTCGAGCGCTATGGCCAGATTTGGCGGGAGGGGTTTGCCTGGGATGAGTCCCAATCGAAACTGCCAGCGGCGCGTGTTCTTCCCGAATTGCGATTGCAGCGATTGCAGGGCTTGCCAACGGTCGTCGGGCGTACGGAATGTCTGCCAGATTGTCTGCGCCGTCTTGACGCCGCCATCGTCAGACCGGTTGTAGTCCAGCCCGCGCAGAATGATTTGCCAGCCGCGCTGTGTCTCACCGGTGCTGGCATGGTGTCGCGCCAGCATACTCCAGGGAATTCGCAACGACGGATCGCGCTTGATCGACTGTTCAAGATGGTAGACCTTGCGATCGGTCTCGGTGGCATATCTTGCCTGATACCAGTGATAACTTCCCAACCAGATCGGATGCATCAGAAAGTATGCGGCTGGAATCAACAACAAATGTCCGGCCAGCAGAGCGTATTTGCAGAGGCCGCTCAAGCGGCGAGGCACATAGAATGCTTGACCGACGAGCCAGCCATAAATCAAACCGGTAACGTGTGCTGCGTTACCGATGGCAATGACATCGAAGAAAGTTGCCGCCATGCACAGGAACAGCCAGATAAATCCAGTTGACACGAACGATGGTGGCAGGCGATCGGCTACCGCCTCTTCGCGTTGCATCAGCACCAGCAGACAGCCGAAGAGCGCATACGCTCCGCCCGAAAGCCCAATGGCGTCATTCGACGACAGGTACTCCGGTACCATTGATACCGTTGTTGCTGTGAGAAAGAAGACTGCAAACTGCCAACGTCCCATGCGGGGTTCGAGAATGCTCCCCATGAACGCAATCGCCAGGCAGTTCATAATCAGATGCAGCGGATTCGCCTCGTGGCCCATGTTCACGTGGTGAAAACCGCTGATCGGTACCCGCCACAGCTCGCCTTCCCACAGGTCGAACGGGCCGACCAATTGTGGAATCTGCTCGCGGGGCTGGTCGGTAGCTTGTTGCTCATAAATGACGAGCGTTGTAACGGCCCCCAAATGACGTCGCGTTTCACGTTCGTCATTCGGGCGTACGAACGGATAGACCCATACGGAGAGCTGCACCACCACTGCCGCTGCGATGATCGCGGAAGTGACGGGAAGCCGGCGAATCCGGAGTATCCAGCGGGACGACGACTGCAAGGACATTGCCTCAAGGGTAAAAACGAAGTCTTGGTACGAGAAACCCGGCTTTTTCAAAAAGCCGGGTTTCTCGGCAGGATAACGAATATCCGCCGCAAATGCCCAGTCGATTCGCCGGGGCCGTTCCGTTTGTTTCGGTCAGAGATGTTCACTGCATCGACTACGGTTGATCGGTGTTTCCCCATTCGCCGATTTTCGTTAAACATCGGCATTGATTTTTTCTCTGGTGGCCGCCGCAGTGAAGATTGGGTAAAACAGGTTTCCCGGTACGAAGTTCATGCAAGCAACTCGCTGGATTCAACGTGTTCCCTGGATGGTCGTCGCCCTGACCGGTGCGCTGATGACGGCCGGGTTGTTGGGCATCGATCGAGGCGACGAATTGGCAGAGTCGGGCAACTATTTTTCTCGACAGCTCGTTTGGATCGCTCTCGCCTTGCCCGCCATGTTGATCGCGACGCTCGTGCCGTATCGCAACCTGCGGCGTTTCAGCATGCCATTATTCGGTCTGAGTCTTGTGCTGTTACTGATCGTTTATTTCATGCCGGCCAGGAACGGCGCGCATCGGTGGATTCCATTGGGCGTGATGAATTTCCAACCTTCGGAGTTGGCAAAGATTGCGTTCATCATGGCGCTGGCGCATTACCTCATGTATCGCCATAACTATCGCCAGCTGCCCGGACTTCTTGTTCCGTTCGTGCTGACGTTGATTCCGGTCGGTTTGATTCTCCGCGAACCGGATCTGGGGACGTCGCTGATTTTTTTGCCGGTGCTTTTTTCGATGTTATTTGCCGCCGGTGCGCGACCGCGTCATTTGCTGTTGATTGTGATGTTGGGCGTGGCGTTGTTGCCGGTGCTTTGGATTGGAATGAGTGCCGAGCAGAAATCGCGGATCGTCACGCTGTTCGTGCAACAGGACAGCGGACCGGCTCCGACTGGTGACGGCTATCATCTGCGTCAATCGAAACAGGTGTTGGCCTTGGGAGGTCTGTTGGGCAGCAAGGTCCAGGGCGTGGCGATTGACGACCCGACTGCGTATCGACTGCCGGCGAGTCGAACCGACTTTGTCTTTTGTCTGGTCGGCGAGCGTTACGGGCTGACGGGCTGCGTGATTTCATTGCTGCTGTATGTGTGTCTGTTTGCGAAAGGATTGAGAATCGCCGCGGCAACACGTGAGCCGTTTGGCCGACTGTTGGCTGTTGGAGTGGTTGCTCTGATAGCGACGCAGGCGATTATCAATGCCGGAATGACGGTCGGACTGATGCCCATCACAGGTATGACTCTCCCGCTGATGAGCTACGGGGGATCGAGCCTGTTGGCGACCTGCATCGCGTTGGGACTGCTGATCAACGTCGCCATGCGCCCCGGCTACGAAATGACTCAGCACCCGTTTCAGTTCGGCGAGAGTTCGTAGAGACCGATTACTTCTCGATCACGTGATCGGGTGCACTGGCGTGTCGCCAGTGCAGCGCGGTTAACACTGGCGACACGCCAGTGGCACCCCTTTGATTTTTACCCCACCGCGCGCTACCGTCGTTGCGGGCCGTATTCGCGTTCGGTCCAGTCGAAGTGCGTTAGCAATTTGTCGATCTCTGCGGCATCGGCGACTTGGGGAAATGAGGCTCGCAGTTTGATTTTCCAACGGCGATCATTTGTCGCTTCGGACTCGAACCAGTAGACGCGCCCCCGTCGCGGAACTTCGTTATCGGCTTCCGACGCGAGATCGACTGTCCAACCGGTCTTCCCTCCCGCTTCCGCCCGCTCGATTAGTCCGACATTATCTTCACCATAACGTTGGCGGAACAGTTTGAGTTCCGCGGCAACCACTTCGGCCAGTTCAGATTTCATGGGCGACCAGGTCAGCGTCACATCGAATTCATCGCCATTGCGTTGCAATCGAAGAGACGAGACGCGGTCTTTCATTTGCGGCGGTGAAACTTGCCAGCCCTGCGAAATCCGAAACTGCGTTTGGGATGGCTTGTGAATATAGGCGCCAGCGCGCTCGGAGAATGTGAGATCCGCCGCCGTCGCGTCGAGCAACACGTTGCGTTTCGGCGGAGTCTTTTCGGCTGATGGAGTTGCCGGCGTCTCATCGCTGCAGCCGACCAACAACAGAATTATCGTTAGTGCACGTGAACCAGTACTGTACGACATCGCATTCTCAATTTGATGGAAACTCAATCTCAGCTGGCGGATTACGGAAAGAGGCGCAGTCCCTCTTGCCTTCCGTATATGCCCGCCCGTATCGTATACTAGTAGAAACAATCCCCCTTCACTTCCAGTTCGTTGGCAGGTTCTTTGCCGACGGGGAGTTACGATGAAGAGACTCTGCCATTCCTCATTGTGCCGGATGCTGTTTTCGCTGTTCGTTCCTTTCGCTGTCATGCTGACGCTGGCGTATGGGACGCTCGAATCAGCTGCGATCGCTCAGACGGAGGCAGTGGTCGATGCAGCACCGATTGTGGCGCCGGTTCCGCGCGATGCGGCGTTTACCAAGCCGGTTCCCGTTGGCATTGAAGACCTGCGAATTATTGAAAATCGGGTGAAGGCGATCGTCAAACAGCTGCAACGCGCGACGGTTGGTGTGAGAAACGGCAGCGCTGCCGGCAGCGGCGTCATTGTGAGCAAAGACGGTTTCGTGCTGACGGCGGCCCACGTTTGCGGCTCACCGGGCCGGACCGTTACGTTGATTCTGTCCAACGGCCGTCAAGTTGAGGGGAAAACTCTGGGGACATTTCGCGGTGTCGATGCGGGCTTGATGAAGATTACCGAAAAGGGCGACTGGCCGGTTGCTGAGATGGGAAATTCAAAAAAACTGAAGGCGGGCGACTGGTGCATCGCCACCGGACACCCAGGCGGATTCGACAAGGATCGCGCCCCTGTTGTCCGGTTGGGACGTGTCGTTCTTAATCGTCGCGGGGTCATCCAAACCGACTGTACACTCGTTGGCGGTGATTCCGGCGGCCCGCTTTACGACATCGACGGCAAAGTCATCGGCATCAACAGCCGAATCGGTGCAAATATCAACTGGAACTTCCACGTCCCGGTCTCGCAGTTCAGCGACAATTGGGACCGTCTCGTGGCAGCCGAAGACTGGGGGGGCGACGTCAGAGAACGCAGCGCCGTTATGGGACTTAACGGTGATGACCACGACCACGGCTGCCTCATTACCGGCGTTGCAGAAGGATTGCCGGCCGAGCAGGCGGGGCTGAAAGAGGGCGACATCATCACCAAACTCGATGGCAAGCCAGTCAAGGGCATCGGCGATCTGGCCAAACGAGTCGGAGCAAAAAAATCGGGCGACAAAGTCAAAATCGAGATCCTGCGTGGCGAGGAAACGTTAGAAATGGAAGTGACACTCGTCAAACCGAAGGATTAGCCAGGCGACGACTCGAAGTCATCACATTGACAGAAACAAATGTCCGCCATGCGGTAGCGACTATTTCGGAGACATGACGCATGAAGGTTGAATCGCGAATTGAAGTCGGGCGAATGCACCGTCGCGGAGCCGTTGCAGTGGCTGCAACTCTGTTGGTCCTCTTCCTGTCAGCGTCCGGGTGGGCGCAGAAGTTGGACGCGGCCCGGCTCAGAAATGGATCGGCCGTCCGGAAGGCTTTTCGGCAAGTCGTTGCCGATGCGAGGCAATCGACGGTGCGGGTTATCGAAGTACAACAAAGTGGTGACGAAAAAGACGACAAAGATCTCGCCTTGGGGGTTGTTGTCGATTCGGCTGGATTCGTGCTGACCAAGGCGAGCGAATTGAATGGTTCCCTCGAATGCCGTCTGCAGGACGGTCGCAAGCTGTCGGCCCGCATTGTGGGCCTTCATCGCGACTATGATCTGGCGATGCTGAAAATCGACGCGACGAAACTCCCGGCAGTCAAATGGGCGTCCGGTGACGACGCAGCCGTCGGCGCGTGGCTGGCAACTCCCGGAATGGACCAGGACCCGGTGTCGGTTGGCGTGGTCAGCGTCGCACGTCGGAAGATCCCACGGCAACGCGCAATGCTGGGCATCGAACTTGTCGCTGACGAAACTCTCCCGAAGATCAAGCAGGTGTTCCCCAACAGCGGTGCCGCCCGCGCGGGATTGAAGGCCAATGACGTTATCACCCGTGTTGCCGGCCAGAAAGTAAAAACGCGCGAAGCGCTGATCCGCGCGTTGAGAGCGTTTCGGCCGGGCGATACACTCAACCTGTTGATTCGACGCGGAAACGAAGAAAAATCGCTGAGCGCGACGTTGGGCGACTCGGTCTCTTCTCGACCGAATCGTGCCAATCTACAGAATCAGTTGGGCGGGCGATTGAGTCGCCGCCGTGCCGGCTTCGATGCGATTTTGCAGCACGACACCGTGCTGCGTCCGCGCGATTGCGGTGGCGTCATTGTGGGTCTCGATGGCCGTGCGGTGGGCATTAACATCGCACGTGCCGGGCGAATCGAATCCTATGCCATTCCCGCTGCAATTGTTGTCTCGCTGCTGGATGATCTCAAGAGTGGCAAGTTGGCACCACCGAATTCGGTCGTCAAAACGGAAGACGACGAACCGGCTCCGCCAGCGCTGCCCGAAGACGCGTCGAAGTGACCCGCAGCGGCCAAGACAGAGCCGGGGCAGCCTGAACCTCAATCAACAGGATCGGGTGCCGCTGGCGTGTCGCCAGTGTCCCGCTCGCTGCACTGGCGACACGCCAGTGGCACCCTTGAACTCTGAAGACGGCGTCATCGTTTCGCGCGAGAGGTATTGTCAAAACTTGTGTTCTTGAAGAGTTGAGAAAAAGCGGGGTATCCTGCTGAGGTAACCACACTTCAGCGGCCCGATAGGGGCACAAGGACACGCCATGAGCAAGATTACTA
>Ga0114999_10007238_pt1 | contig 12625 bp, 12 predicted proteins | sample ArcticOcean_MG_C_3_FD_89820 | JGI IMG/M metagenome (GOLD analysis project Ga0114999, IMG submission 89820) | Marine microbial communities from western Arctic Ocean - ArcticOcean_MG_CB8_126 | ecosystem: Environmental > Aquatic > Marine > Oceanic | place: Arctic Ocean: Canada Basin | collected...
ATCCTCTCGGGACACCTATTCTCCACCCGTTAATATCTGCATCGATGTTTGCTGCATACTCAGGGACATCGCCTGCCCAACTTAGGTCATCGGTAGGTTCGTACCCGGCCATAGCTTCGAGCAGCATCGCTGTGTCGAGGGCAGTGAACCCAAGTGGACATATCTCGCTATGTTCACTTCGCCCCACGCCGGTCCGGCTCACTAGCCCGTGAGTTGGTTTTATACCATATAGATTGTGGGATCCGGCTGGAAGTCGAACGCTTCCACCGCCATCGACACCGATTGTTCCGCTTGCCATTCGGGCAGCCAGCGCAGCACCGGATCCACTTGATGACCCGACAGACATTCGTTCTGGGTTCCACGGATTCCACGGCGGGGGATTTAAATCGGATTCAGTTGGTTTGGAGAAGAATTCATTTAGATTGGCTTTACCAATGATGATTGCTCCTGCCTTTTTTAGTCGAGCTATAGCAGGTGCGTCATCTTCAGGCACTCGGTCTTCGAACAAACGAGAGTTGATCGTCCAGGGCATACCTCCCACAGGAACTGCGTCTTTTACACCCAGAGTCACACCGGCAAGTGGTCCAAGTTCTTCACCTTTAGCATGTGCAGCGTCGATCTCTCTGGCGTGCTTTAGCGCACCTTCGGGATCGACCGCAATTAGTGAGTTCAACTTCGGATTGAGTTTTGAGATCTGATCGAGATGTGACTGAACCAACTCGACTGCGGTGAGAGAGCCTTCACGAATGAGGCGAGTTTGCTCGGAGAGGGACAGAAAGTGGGGATTGGCGAACATTACGCGTCACCATCCATGTTTCGTGACATTTTTGTCACATCTATCTCACCACCAAGCTCAGGAATCAGAGTTTCCATTAAGTCACAATACTGTCTGACACCGTTAGCCAATATGATCAGTGGCGGCAGATCATCGTCTGCCAGCGGTGCGATTTGTCGAGCTCGGGCAATAACCTGTTCATTGGTTCGGTATTCCATGCGTTCGTTAATCCTCTTATTATTTGAGGCGAAGCATACTCCCAGTAATATGGCACCAAAGATCTAAATAATGCCTAATAAACAAGAGAAATAAAGATTTTACGAACCAGCTCGTTGATTGAAAGTCATGAAGTGATTTCCGTCCGTTCTGGGATAGTTGTCCCACAAGAAGTAACTGCCGCCGATGTGCAGAACGCAAATCACGCTTGGCATGATGTAGAGTGTTGCCGCTATCGAATACCATCACTCGCCTCCTGAAACCCATAAGGATCTGCCCTCATGCTCGAACGCTTCAAGGTTCCAGAACAAGACCGTGTTTATGTTCCACAAGAGCGGATGAGAGCCGTGACGGAGGCGATGTTCAGGCACAACGGTGTGTCGACTGAAGACGCCAGGGTATCAGCCGATGTGCTGATGAAGAACGATCTTCGCGGAAACGAATCACACGGCGTTTCCAACGGCATGCCCCGTTATGTTAGGGAGTACGGCACTGAGACGATTAACCCAACTCCCGAGTATAAGGTGCTTCGGGAATCGAAGACGACTATGACAGTTGACGCTGATGGAGCGCTCGGCACACATATTGGTCCATGGGCGATGCAGCAGGCGATCGACCGGGCGAAAGAGTTCGGTATGGCAGCAATAGCGGTGATCAATTCGGGTCATCTCGCGGGCTGCGGTTACTACGCGATGATGGCTGCAGATCAGGGAATGATCGGGCACTGCATGACGGCCGGTAACACCCTTTCAACGGTGCCGACTTTCGGGTCGAGACCAGTCATGGGTACGAATCCGGTTGCATGGGCTGCACCAGCACGAAAAATGCCGCCCTTTCTATTCGATATAGCAACAACACAAGTCGCTGGAAATAAACTCGCCCTCGCCCGCCGCACCGGGGCGAAAGTTGAGCCGGGCTGGATCACAGATTCCGAAGGCACACCGATCATGGAGCCGGTCGACACTCCTAGGCCGGGTGAGTACTTCATGCTGCCGTTCGGTGGTACCCGAGAGAATGGTTCGCACAAGGGCTATGGTCTGGCTCTGATGAACGAAATTATCTGCAATGAGCTATCGGGATTCGGTCCTGGACCGGTGCATGGAATACCGGGCGGTCATTTCTTCCAAGCTTATGATATCGAGGCGTTTTCGGATACCGAAAAGTTCCTCGACGACATGGATTCCTTGCTTCAGTACATCGTCGATGTCCCGCCCGCCAAAGGGCACGAACGAGTTTTGTATGCGGGTCTTAAAGAAGACGAAGAGGAGAAGTTACGCCTCAAAGATGGCATTCCGTATCACTTCGAGGTCATCGACTGGTTCGAGTCGTATTGTGTCGAAGCAGGCATCGACTGCGACCTGCGATAGGTCTTTTAAAGTAAAGTGTCGCGGCTGCAATATTCATAATTTCTGACCGCATTAATTTTCGTCTGGAAATTATTCAGGCAACACTGTCTATACGTCATCTGTTGATCAAAAGGTATTACCCCAATGCTCGAACGCTTCAAAGTTCCCGAACAAGACCGCGTATACGTTGCTGTAGAACGCATTAGGACCGCAACCGAGGGAATCCTTCGACACAGCGGAGTGCCCGCCGACGAGGCTGCGAGTTCGGCAGACGTTCTAATAAAGAACGATCTACGCGGTGTGGAATCCCACGGCGTTTCCAACGGACTACGTCGGTACGTCGCTGAGTACAGTGCGAAGACGTTAAACGCCACTCCAGATTTTAAAATTGAACGAGAGACAAAAACGACAATGACGGTCGACGCAGACGGTGCGCTTGGAATTCACGTGGGGCCGTGGGCAATGCAGCAGGCGATCGACAAAGCTAAAGAGTTTGGAATGGCGGCCGTTGCCGTGAAAAACTCAGGTCACCTCGCTGGCTGTGGCTACTACGCAATGATGGCAGCTGAGCAAGGTATGATTGGCCACTGTATGACTGCTGGAGGAGCTAACCAAACAGTTCCTACGTTCGGTTTAAAACCTGTTATGGGCACGAACCCCATAGCTTGGGCTGCGCCAGCTCGGAATATGCCACCGTTCCTATTCGATGTAGCGACTACTCAGGTTGCCAATAACAAGATCGGTCTTGCCCGACGAATCGGTGCAAATATCGAACCGGGTTGGGTGACGGATCTTGACGGTGAACCGATCCTTGAAGAAGTTCCTCCTCCTGACACTGGTAATTACTACTTAATGCACATCGGAGGCACTCGGGAGAACGGATCGCATAAGGGCTACGGCTTAGCGCTAATGAACGAGATTATTTGTAATGAACTATCCGGCTACGGACCTGGTCCAATTGTCGGTGGTTCGGGTGGTCACTTCTTCCAGGCTTACGACATCGAAGCGTTCACTGACACTGAGAAGTTCAAAGACGATATGGACGCCCTCTTGCAGTACATAGTCGACGTTCCGCCAGCAAAGGGCTTCGAGCGCGTTTTGTACGCAGGTCTTAAAGAAGACGAAGATGAAAAGGAACGCATGAAAACTGGCATTCCGTTCCACAAGGAAGTAATCGAGTGGTTCGAGTCGTACTGCGCGGAAACCGGCATAGGCTGCGATCTGAGATAGGTTTCACGCCACTCCTGCGCCATTCGCGCCAAATGCATGGTTAAATACATCTGGATCGTGGGGATAGTCGTTCAGTTAATTAAACGAATCGGCAAAACTCAACTTTACTTAGGAGCAGATCATGGCTGAAGCGACGATTATTCCCGGCGACGATGGTCCGTACCATGTCAAAGGCGATTTCGTATTGATTGACGGTGAAGGCAACAAACTGGAATTGACTGACGAAACTTGGTTGTGTCGCTGCGGCGAATCTACCGAGAAGCCGTTCTGCACAGGTGCGCACAGCAATTGCGATTTCGTTGATTCTTCGAGGGCGGCAAAATGACAGTAGAAATTCGTATCCAAGACAATGATTCCTTAGAAATCTCAGGCAAGTTCGATCTGATCGACGAAGATGGCAATGCATACGGCCATCACGGTAAACTTCGCTTATGCCGATGCGGTGCTTCAAAGACGAAACCCTACTGCGACGTTGCGCATGTAGACATCAATTTCGACAGCAAAGTTCGGGCTTAAACGTAATCGCGTTTACATCCGAATTTCGCACATCGACCATTGCGAGGCACCTATTTTGGGGCAATGTTTTAATTACAGTCATTTGCAACGCTTTGTCCGATTTAAAAATAAATTCAGAATGACATGTTGACTAGATATTCCTCGATTGCTTAGTTGTGTTAGGTGAGCCCGCTGATTGCCACGTCGTTTCTAATCGTGATGACAAATTGGGATCCGGGATGATCATTGTCTGGAGTACACTCACCCGGCGTTTTTGCACTAAAAAACCAGATCCTCACCAAATCACGGAGTGTGTTCGTTGCTAAACGCAGGAGTAGCCCGAGTGGATATCAGCCCCAAAGTTGGAGTCGCCCACGCCGGCTGGGGGGCTCAGACCCACCAGGTATCGCTTGGCAACGACATGCCACTGCACGTAACCGCTCTCGTTGTGACCAAAGGTAACGTCGAGCTTGCGATTGTCGATGTCGACATCGGAATTTTCACGAACCAGCAAGATAAAAAAATTAGAGAGCTAATTTCTAAAAAGTCGGGGATTCCGTTCGGAAATATACGTCTTGCTTACACGCACACTCACTCAGGCCCGATTACCTTTGGGCAGTGGATTAAAGACGGCATTGATCTAGCGAACGAGTGGTGGAATACGATTCCAGATGCCTGTGCGAAAGCTGTTGTCGAGGCGAAAGCGACAGCACAGCCCGCCCGTACGGGATTTGGGCGTGGAAGTTGCGACGTCAACATCAACCGACGGCCATCCCGAGATAATGGCCAGCTGTTTACAGGGCGAAACTGGGACGGCGCTGTCGATCATTCGGTTGACGTTGTTAGCTTCGATGACGCTGACGATAATCCCATTGCGACTATCGTGAACTACGCCATGCACCCAACGATCATGGCTCATCAAAATCAATGGGTCACTCCGGACTTTCCTGGGCCAATGCGTTCAGTCGTTGAACATACCGTTGGTGGCCTTTGCTTGTTCCTGCAAGGGGCGAGCGGTAATCAGGGACCTGTAGATGGGTTTACTGGTGATCTTCGTGTGTACCGAAAGGTTGGATCAAAGCTCGGTGCGGAAGCTGCTCGCGTTCGTCTGAATATTGAGCCGCGCGAACGAAAAGAAAACCTAGATCAGATATTGATCTCAGGTGCCGACCTTGGAATTTACTCCAATGTGCCTACCAACGAATCAGACGACACGGTTGGCGTAAGCAATGTCCCTGTCGATCTCCCTAGTCGAAACGTAATTAGTCTTGCGGACGCACAGGCCGGGTTCGATGCCGGTGAAAAAGAACTTGAATCAACAAGAGCCTCGATGGCTTCCGAGGAAGAAATTCGGAAAGCCGTTTCGAAGGTGATGCGAGCGAACATTCAATTGAGCGTCGCACGTCTTTCCGATACGAACACACGTGACGGCCATATTGAAATAACCGCCCAGTCGATGCGAATTGGCGAGACAGTTTTGGTTTCGATTCCTGTGGAGCCGTTTGTCGAACTTGCGCAGGGCGTCAAAGAGCGATCAAGTTCAGCAAACACGGTATTTTCTGGATTCAGCAACGGTCACATCAACTACCTCGCCACCGATATTGCATTCGAAGAGGGCGGGTACGAAGTGGGTGTGAGCGTATTTGCAGCGGGATCAGCTGAACTGGCAATCGAAGCATCGCTAGAAGCAATAGACGAAGTGTTATAAGCCGCAAACGTAAAGGTAGACGCTGAAAATTCGTCGCCAATTTGAAAAATATCTCTACAGGGAGACGCATATAAATAAATGTTCATACTGATGGCTCACGGTTACCGACATCGCAGAAGAATTTTTTATTTCAGAAGGAACAGTAAAGACGCACGTGAAACGAGTGCTGCTGAAGTTGTTGATGGGCGATCGAACACAGGTCGTCGTTTTCTCGTACTAGATGCGATTGGTGCATGCGCTGAAGCCAAGGCCTACCGATTACCTTTCATACGGTGGCTAATCCACCGGCATCGTACGTTTTGAGTAGGCCCTGCCTGCTTCTGCCGTGTCGATACGGTGTCCTGCGATAACCCTGACGCCCTCGTCGATTTTGTCGGCGACGTTTTCGGGAGTGCAGCCATCGAGGAACGCTAGGCCGTTTTCTTTACATGCATTTTTGACGCGCTCGCGTGCTTCAAGCAACCGATGATCCATTGGCTTGCTCGGGTCGCGCTTGATTCCGAACGACATATGTAGATCTCCCGGTCCCCATTCGGCGAATCCGAGTCCGGGTACTGAAAGAGTTTGTTCACAATTGGTAAGCGCCCGAACTGTTTCGATCTTTACCCCCAAAAGCAGTTCGCCTTCAGGGTTGAGCGGCCACGGTTCGGCTTTATCGACATATGTGTCGCCATCGACACCCCAAACAGGAGCAGATGTTGGTTGTGAACCGACTCCACGTGTTCCACGTTCGAGCCCATATCCGACACCAGTCATGTTGATCGGGTAACGGCACGATTCGATGAACGCTCGAACGGCGTCGGGTGTTTCAGCCTGGCAAAGAAGAATCCCATGAACACCGCGCGCAAGGATCATTCGGAACTGCCATGCGTTGAATCGGATAATCTCTTCAGATGAACCCTCGACTGGCGTTTCGACGATTACAGGAGGGGTACGGTGTCCGCTGTTGGTCGGACCGCCCGCGATTAGACCGTTCATGTAGTTGTCTAGACCGGTCATATCGAACGCTCCGTGTTCCATACCTACGTTGATGTAGTCGGCCCACGTGTGTGCATCTTTGAGTCCTTGTTCGTAGGTTAGTATGTGCCCCGTGTGACCTCCGTCGTAGTAGATCGGTTGGTCTTGCTCAAGGAGTTCGATTGCGCGGTTAATGCGTTTTGCCATGGTAATAATTGATCCGCAGGAATGATGTAGTGGAGTGATGTTGGCGAATCGTACACGTTTTCCGTATAGCTTTTGTTCACGTTCCTGCCAGCCTTCTGATCCGGGCGTGTATACGCACTTGGGATCGTTGTTGGCGAGATGCTTAGGATGACACCAGAGATTCGCTCGGGTTACACCCGAATCGTCCGTTGACATTTTGTGGAAACATCGTTGTGACATTCTCTATGCATAAGCGGAACACCTCTGCAATTGTTGTGAAACAAAACATTCCTAATCTCATAGCTAGCCAAAGGGCTAGGTCTTCATTTCTGTTGATCTAGAGACCTAATTCGATGGTTTTGGTGGCCGGTAACGTTTAGTTGAAGGCAACAAATCACCGGTTATTTGATATACAACCATATTTCTGGTTTGAAATGATATACACGCGATAAAATACAACCCATCCACCGGGATATCGTCTGTGTGCTGTTCGCAACAGTGCTCGTATTCCTCATTCAAGCGGGATTCGTCATAACCGAGAATTTCAACTAAATCCGGTGTTTTTTCGGCGAGTAATTTATCTCTTACTATTTCGCTGACGGTTCGGTTAGGCACTCCTCCGAATCCTCACTCTATATTTATGCAGTGCAATTGCTCGAAGACGAACTGAGCGTACATCCTTGATTTGTCGATAAGTAAACTGATGTGTATTAAGCGCCATCCTAACGAGTAAATGGGCTGAAGGTTTTTGGTAACACGAGCTAAACATAAATTCGAACAAACGATTATCTCGTTCGGAATGAGTCTCGTGCCGGTTGCAATGGTGCTCGGATTGTTGACGCCGGTTTTCGGACCGGCAGTCGACCATCACTACGCCGATCGTTCACCCGCCCACGCTCACGTATTTGTTGGAAAAGATACGAATCTTCACGATCACTCGTTGGTCAATCACGATCATTCCTCAGGTGAAACGACCGGTGACGGATTATCTGCCACCAGCACGTCTATCACGGGGTTTCATGGCCCGCTGACGCTAGATGGAGCGACTTTAAATTCGTTAGTGCCAGATTTTGACTCTCACTTGGTCGCAATTCAGGTCGGTGAATCCCTCGTCCCCGACAACGAAATGATCGCTCCTTTGGATAGACCACCCCGACGCGCCTAATTGCGCAATATTTGGTTTATGCGAATCGTCTCAGTTGAAATCGATTCCTAGTTGGGAGCTGAAATGTATCTATTTTCTTTTCGAACACGAGCTGCACTTTTACTTACTGTCCTTTTCACCGTACTCGGAACCGGGACCGTACTCGCTCACGAGGGGCGAGATGTTGGTGACTATAACTTCGTCGTAGGGTTCATAAACGAACCTGCCGTAGAAGGAATGTTGAATGGGGTTTCACTGCGTATCACATCTCTAATTGTCGAACAGGATCACGCCCACCATGACGGCATGGATATGTCGATGGGTGACGGAATGGCAAGGGAAATCGATCTCGTATCGCACGGTGGAGTATTCGTCGACGTATTAGCCATTGGTGATTATTATGAGTTCACATTCGATCACGATTTCGAAGATCTAACCGTTCCGTTCCATGCTCATCCTATTGAGACTCAGGGTTCGATCATGATTGGTCAAGACAATCCGGCAGCGGCTGAAGTTGTTGTCGAGATTCACGAAAATGGTTTCGTCCCAGCAATGGTTATGATCCAGACTGGAACTACGGTCAAATTCGAAAATCACATGAGTGAGCCAACGGTTGTAATGAGTGGCCCGCTTGGTGATGCGACTCCAGAAGCCGATGCCCCTGTTGAACTGAACGCAGTAATCGGCGTCACAACGCTTCAAGTTGAAGTAACTCACGTTGCATCATCAGTTTCGCAAATCATGGATTTGAACGAATCTTGGAACTCACCGGGTCAGTACAAATCTGAGTTCATCCCGACTTCACCTGGTGCTTACAACTTCCGTTTCTTCGGCGAACTCGAAGGCCAGACCATCAACGAAAGCTTCGAATCAAGCAATACGACGTTTGACGAAGTGGCTGCTGCTACCGACATTCAATTCCCGGTTCAGTTGTCGGCACCTCGTGAAACAGAGAACGCCGCACGTGGCGCTCTTGAAACTGCCAACACTGCCGGAACGGACGCTTCAGATGCCGCGGATTCTGCTTCAAGTGCAAACACATTAGCTTTCGTTGCATTGGTTCTAGGTTTTATCGGATTAGTACTCGGTGGATTAGCATTCCAGCGTTCGGGTAAAAAAGCGTAATTCACGCTTAGGAGATTAAAATTACACCGATTCCGATTGAAATGACTCGATTACCGTTACTCCACGGAGTTGGCGGGGCCTATGACGAGGCGATTATTTTTAGTGGGATCGGTGTGCTTTTAATTGCACTAGGTTTCCTCTCATGGAAGGCTAGTAAAGACAAAGAAGACCGACGGAAAAAGAGAAAGGCGCGATGTAAGCGTTGAATCGATTGTTTGAACAAAACCCGCTAGTTTTCCGATCGTTACTCGGGCTGATCACACTCGCTTCAATATACGTTTTGCTCGTTTCTCCGAGCAAGAGTGTCGATGCACACGCCAACCAGATTCATTCGATACCTGCACACAACAGCGAACTTGAAACTTCGCCCAGTCGTGTGGTTATTTGGTACAGCGAACCTATTGAAGAGTCGTTCAGTGTTGTGTCCGTGTTGAACTCGGCCGCTGAGCGAGTTGACCTCGATAATTCGACCCGTGATCTTTCAGAGCCATCAGCGATGTCCGTCGGGTTACCTCAACTAGAAAACGGTACTTATACTGTCATTTGGAAGAACCTTTCGTCGGTCGACGGTCACAAAGTCATCGGGTCGTTTGTATTTGCCGTTGGGGAACCGCTTTCCGCTGGTGCGCAGATAGATGCAGTCGAGCAGCCGTTGTTGCAGACAGTCGCCGACCCGTGGATACGCTGGCTCATATTTCTCAGTGCTGCCACCGTCATTGGCGGACTAGTATTTGAACTGATCATCGGTATTCCAGTTGTTTACGGTACTTCGGCAAAAGACAGTTGGCGAGTTGCAGGAATAGCTGCGTCGAATGCATGGTCTAAGATCGCAACGATTTCGCTTGCAGTGCTGATATTGGCAATGCTGGGACAACTGCTTCAACAAGCTAGTGTTTTATCTGGTAATTCGGTGTTCGCTCCTGACCTAGAGATTATTAAATCGGTAGCATTCGATAGCGGATGGGGGCGACTTTGGACGTATCGTATCGTCGCAGCAATCGGTATTGGAATTTTGTTTTTCGTCGCCAAGCGATCGGCTACTGCTGACGATGACTACGAAGAAGACGAATCCGAAGAACAGTACGATCAGGAAGCTTCGCTTCTCGGAGATTCGGTATTTGCTCAGGTAGCAGCGGTTCTCGGCCTAGTATTTTTGGGATTGATCGCCACGAGCAGTCATAATGCCGCTTCGCCGTCTCAGATAAAAAACTTGGCTATCGTCACCGACTTCGTTCACCTCGTGTCGGCGATGGTCTGGCTTGGTGGCCTGATTTATCTAGCAATCACTGTGCCTGTTTTCATCAGAGAGTTAAGCGGATCGGACGCTTCCGATTTACTTAATTCAGCGATCTCCAAATTTACTGTGCTTGGATTGCTTAGCGCCGGGATATTAGTTACTACCGGAATTTTCTCTAGTTACATTCAGGTCACAATTCCTGCTGCGGTGGCTACGCCCTACGGCTGGTTCTTAGTCGGTAAGTTGGCATTGATCATTTCCCTTTTCGGATTCGCTGGTTACAACGGATTCAAGCTAGCCAAGAACTTCGGCATCGGTGGAGAACGTCGATTTGGTCGATCATTGGTTATCGAGGCGTCTATCGCAGTTCTGGTATTCGCTGCAGTTGGTTGGCTGGCAAGCTTAGAACCCGCTCGACAGTACGCAGGTCGAACTGGAATCGGCTCTACAGAAAATGTTGCCTATCAGGATCAGGCAGAAGGTACAGAATTCGATATCAAGATCAATCCTGCCGAAATCGGGCCTAACGACATAATAGTCAGATTGACCAAGCCGAATGGCGAAGTGATCGACAACGCTGTGGACGTGCGGGTGCGACTCAAGTTCGTAGATGACGATCTCGGTGAACCGCTCGTATCGCTGGAAGACACAGGAGCCGGCATTTGGCGTCTTAACGACGCTCGGCTAAATATTGCAGGCGAGTACCAAGCTGAAGTTGTCGTCCAACGAGCCGACGCGTTCGACTCACGCACTGCGTTCCGCTTCGACGCTCAATCGACTGAAACGGCAGCCGGTGCGATAAAACCTGACAACGACACTGCAAATTTGCTGTTCGGATTACAGATACTGATCATCGGAGGATTAGTCGTTGTGCTCGGCGTTCGTGGCAAAGTGGCTCGAAAAATATTCAGAACTGCTGACGCCCAAAAAGTTCTTATTGCACCGGGCGTTGTCATAGCCGTGCTTGGATTGCTATTTGTGCTGAATGTACAAGTATTACGATTTGGCTTGTCGGAAACCATTCGCAATCCGTTCCCTCCGACTGCTGAATCAGTGGCACTTGGTGAACCGGTTTACGCTACGGCTTGCGCTGCGTGTCACGGAGTCGACGGTCTAGGTGATGGGCCATTAGGAGCGGAACTGCCTAAGCCACCCGCCGATCTGATTGTTCACGTTCCTATTCACAGCGACACGATCCTGTATGAATTCATTCGAGATGGAATCGCAGCGGCCGGGATGCCAGGACAAGACGGTGTGTTTTCGGAAGACGAGATGTGGCACCTCGTGAACTACCTGCGAGCCGAATTCGACAAGCGTTAGCGATTCGACCCACGATCTTTTGCAGACGGGTCAGGCTAAATGTCGTTCGTTACGGCAGCGCCAGACTCGACGAAATTAGCTATTTCTTCTTCGGAATAACCTGTCCCAAGTAAAACTTCACGGGTGTGCTGGCCGAGCAGTGGCGCTGGCTCGGTAATTCTTCCGGGTGTTCCATATAACTTCGCAGCGACACCAATGTTCTTGGTCGTGCCAGCAGTCGGGTGTTCGAGAACCGCTTCCATGCCTCGATCTTGCACTTGTGGATCGGCCCAGATTTGCTCCATATTTAAAATCGGACCCGCTGGAACGCCTGCATCTTCGAGAATAACTAGCCATTCATCGGTAGATTTCTTAGTAGTCCGTAGCTGAAGTTCTTCTTCGAGCTTGGCGCGGTTTACCAATCGGCATGCATTGTCTTTGTACTCTTCACGGGCGATTAACTCTTGGCAGCCGAACGCTTTTGAAAGTCGTTCCCAGTTCGGTTGATTCGGAGCGCCCACAATGATGTGGCCGTCGTTGGTTTCCAGAGCTTGATATGGCGCTGAGTTACGGTGTGATGATCCGAGCGGACCGGCCACTTCGCCAGTAGCAAAGTATCCGGCTGACTCCCAAACGGTGTAGGCGAGTGCCGCTTCAAGAAGAGATATTTCCAGATACTGACCGCTGCCCGTTTTTAGTTTGTTGATATAGGCCGTAAGGATTCCGTAGACAGAGAACATTCCTGCGTTCATATCTGCGATGGGCACACCCGCTTTCACAGGTGGAGTGCCCGGAACGCCCGTGAAGCTCATGATTCCACTCATTCCCTGCGCAATCAGATCGTAGCCACCTCGTTTGGCGTAAGGACCCGTGCGACCAAACCCGGAAACCGAGCAGTATATGATGC
>Ga0114999_10007239_pt1 | contig 12625 bp, 8 predicted proteins | sample ArcticOcean_MG_C_3_FD_89820 | JGI IMG/M metagenome (GOLD analysis project Ga0114999, IMG submission 89820) | Marine microbial communities from western Arctic Ocean - ArcticOcean_MG_CB8_126 | ecosystem: Environmental > Aquatic > Marine > Oceanic | place: Arctic Ocean: Canada Basin | collected...
CACGTTCAGGCGGTAGTAGAGATCTTCGCGGAACTCGCCCTTGGCGACCTGTTGGCGGAGGTCCACGTTGGTCGCCGAGATGATGCGGACATCGGTCTTGATGTTCTCGAGGCCACCTACGCGCATGAACTCGCGCTCCTGGATCACGCGCAGCAGCTTGGCCTGGACGTCCAGGGCGACGTTGGAGATCTCGTCGAGGAAGATCGTGCCGCCATCGGCCACCTCGAATAGACCCTTCTTGGTGCTCACGGCGCCGGTGAAGGAACCCTTTTCGTGGCCGAATAGATTGCTCTCGAGCAGCTCGGACGGCATCGCGCCGGAGTTCACGGTGACGAAGGCATTATCGGCTCGGGTGCTGTTGGCGTGGATCGCCTTGGCGACCAGTTCCTTGCCCGTGCCACTGTCGCCGAGGATCAGGATCGTGGAGCGCGAGGGTGCCGCCTGCGAGATGAGGGCATAAACCTCCTGCATCTTGCGGTTCTTGCCCACGATGTTCTCGAAGCGGTATTTCTCGCGCAGGGCCTCGCGCAAGTTTCGCACTTCGAGCTCGAGGGCTCGCTGGCGGATCGCGTTCTCGATCACGAGCAGCACTTCGTCGATCTTGAACGGCTTGGTGATGTACTCGTGCGCGCCCTTCTTCATGGCCTCGACCGCCGACTCCACCGAGGCGTAGGCCGTGATCATGATCACCGGCAGCGTGGCGTCGTGTGCCTTGAGCGTCTGCGTGGTCTGGATGCCGTCCATGCCGGGCATCATCAGGTCGACGATCGCGCAGTCGTAGGGCTTGGCCTTGGCCAGCTCGACGCCTTCCTCGCCGGAGGATGCGATGTCTACCAGGAACCCCTCCTCCTGCAGGAAGTCCGACAGGGTCTCCTGCATGATGACCTCGTCGTCGATGACAAGGATGGTCCTGGTATTGGCCAAGTGTTCTCTCTTGAGGGCGGGGAAAGTTAGCTGACAGCAGCTTTAGTGTCGGCGGCTGCCGGCAAGCTGATGCGGAAGACTGTGCCTTCGCCGGGAACGCTGTCGACGGTGATCGAACCGCGATGCTCCTGGATGATCCCGTAGGTAACCGATAGTCCGAGGCCGGTCCCCTTGCCGATGCCCTTCGTCGTGAAGAAGGGATCGTAGACCTTGTCGATGGCCTCGGCGTCGATGCCGGTGCCCGTGTCACTCACCTGCAGGACGGCGTTGCCGTTCTGGCGCACCGTGCTGATGTTCAGCGAGCCGCCCTGCGGCATCGCGTCGCGCGCGTTCAGTAGCAGGTTCATCAGCACCTGCTGCAACTTGATCGGGTCGCCGAGCACCGGAACGTTCTCGTCCAGTTCGGTCTTCACCTCGATCTGCCGCTTGCGCAGCTGAATCTCGGCCAGCGACAACGTCTCGTCGACCACGTTGTTCAGATCGACGTGGCGGAACTCGCCGGTTTCCTGCCGCGAGAAGTTCAGCAGGCTGTTGACGATGCGCGAGGCGCGGAAGGTCTGCTTCTCGATCTTCTCGAGAATGGCGCCGCGCGGATCGGTGTCGGGCAACTTGCGCTGCAACATCTGCACGTATGCTGAGATCCCCGCCAGGGGCGTGTTTACCTCGTGTGCCACACCCGCGGCCAACAGCCCGATCGAGGTCAGCTTCTCGGCCTGGCGTAGTTGCGTTTCCATCTCGGTACGTTCGGTAACGTCGTCCACGATCACAACCGTGCCTTCGTCGCCTTCCTCGCCGAGCAGGGGCGCCACGGAGAGCGTCACGACGCGGTCTTCACCGCTGTGAGTGCGCAGTGGAATACGGTACGCGGACGTCAGCGGGTCGTAACCATGGAGCAGCTTGTCGCGCGCGGAGTTAAGAACCTTGCAGAAACTCGCCGGGAAGAGTTCCTCGACCGTGTGGCCGCGCGCCTCCTTCGAGTCCATGCCGTGGAGTTCGGCCAGCGAGCGGTTCCACGACTGCACGTGACCACCAGCATCGAGCACCATGACCCCACCGGTGATGCTCTCGACGATGTTCTCGCTATATTCCTTGAGATGCTCGAGTTCCGTGGCACGGCGCTGAACCTCGCGGTACAGCAGGGCGTTGTCGACGGCCAGTGCCAGATGCGCCGCGAGTGGCTGCAGCACCTTCAGGTCATCGGTCGACAGGAAATCACCCGAAAGCCGCCGGCCGATCGCCAGCACGCCGATGATGTCGCCCTTCACGTCGAGCGGCAGGAAGTACGCCAGGTCTTCCGTGTCGAGAATTTCGCGATCGTCGGGATACTCCTCGAGGACGGCGTTGAGATCATCGATGTACAGATACGGCCGCTTGACCAGCGCGCCCGCCACGAACTGCGAGAAGTTCGATGACAACGGCCGACCCTCGGAGAGGCGGCCATCGGCGGGCACGATGCGTAGATGATCGTTGTCTTCGATCCGCAGCAGGACCGCCACCCGGCCCACCCGCATCGTCTCGCGGACGCGGTGCACGAGCAGATCGACGACGTTGGCGAGGTCGGTCTCGCTGTTGAGTTCGCGGCCGAAATCCATCAGCGTGCGCCGGCCGCGATAGGAGTCGCGGTAGTAGAGGCGGTCGGCAAGGTCGAGCAACTTGTCGCGCAGCGGCGCGAAACCGATGGCAACGATCAGGGTCGCGAGCAACGCCGCGGTCTGAACCAGGTTGTCCTCGGGGCTGAGCGTCGTTGCGAGAACCCACTGGGTCAGGAAGTAGACGCCAAGCGCCACCACGATCGTGACGGCATAGGTAAGGGCGCCTTTGAGAATGACCTCAACGTCCCACAGGCGGAAGCCCACGGCGGCGTAGCTGAACGACAACGGCACCAGCAGCAACGGCAGCACGAGCAGGTTGACGAGCGGCGTGTAGCTCCAACCGAGCAGCTGCATCGGCACGTAGAAAGCCACCAGCGGGAGGAATCCGACCGTCAGGCCTCCGACCAGCCACTTCAAGCGCATCCGCTCCTGCGCGTGTGTCGTGTTGGCGATCGTGTGAGCGAACGCCAGGATGCCGAGAGAGATGGCCGCCGCAAAATAGATGAGCTCGAGCCGAACACCCGCCTCGAATAGCCGCTGGGCGCCCAGCTGGCCGATACCAACGCGGTAAGCACCGTGCTGGGCAAAGACGTTCAGGGCCAGGAGGGCGAGTCCGGGACCGAAGACTGCGACGAGGATCGGTCGCGGGGCTTCTTCGAGCTCGGGCTTCGGCTTGGGGAATGTCAGGGCGAAGTAGAGGAACAGCGCGGGCGCCAGATCGCGGGCGATCTGATCGAGCCAGAAGATCATGCCGTGCCACGGATCCGTTGCGCGCGTCGTTGGCGATAGGGCAAAGAGCGCGTAGAAGGCGATCGACAACACGAGGAATCGACGGCTCGGAGCATCGGGATTGCGCAGGATGGCGAAGACGCCGGCGATCAGGAACGCCAGCCCGACAAAGGCGAGGTAAAGCGTCGCGCTGTTGCTGACGTCCGCCACGGCTCCTACGACGAGTTCCCGCCTGACCTCGCGGCCACCGCGCTGGATCGTGAGATGCATGCGCTCGCCCACGTCGCGGGCAAAGAGCATCACTTCGACAACTTCCGGATTCATCGCGCCCTGACCGTCGACCTGACGCAGGCGATCGCCGCTGCGAATCCCCGCCTCCGCGCCAGGCCCCCCAGCTTCGACACTCGCGACCACGATGTCCGGGCCCTGCTGCTCCCAGACGATTCCGTCCGTCGGTTCGCGCCAGCTCAGCTGATTGGTGAACGAGATCACACCGAGGAACAACAGGACGCCGGCCAGGGCAATTAGCCCTGCGACCTGCAGCGTGTCCATTCTTTGTTCGTTGTGCGTCATCGTCGTTCGATCTCGCTGTTCGTCCGATCAACCAGCAGGCGGGCACGCGAAGCCCTCGCGCACATATACGCAAGAGCCGTACCAACAAGGCGAACCCTGAACACTCTTGTAACCCGCTGATTTCAAGGGTTCTAGTCTACGCGCTGACAAAATTTGGCAATCGATAATCCAACATTTTGAATCACTGATTCATAATATTGAACGTCGCGAAACAAAAAGGGCGAGGGACGCTTGTGCCCTCGCCGCAACCTGAATGAAACGCCTGTCTCTCCCGTAGCCGGGAGCGTCCAGATTCCTGTTAGAAGCTCACCGCCAAGCCACCCGTAATGCCGCGAGTGAGGCCCGCCAACTCGGCGAAAGAGACGTTGTAGAGACCATCGTATTGTGGCCCCAGAAGGTTCCGTACTTGGAGCATTGCCGACCATTCGGTACGCAGCACGCGGAACGGAAGCGGCTGCCGGACACGGAAGTCGAAACGGCCGACGTCAGAACGAACCCGCCCGTCGCTTACGACCGGCATGCCGTGGCGCCAGCTGTAGCTAGCTTCGAGGAATGTCCGCACGATCGGGATCTGAGCAGCCACCGTAGCGTTGACCTCATGGGTCTGTTGCCCGAGCTGATCCAATTCACCCGCCTCGCCTGTGGCCGCCCCAAACGCGCCCGTTCGGGGCACCGAGTAGGCGGACTGGCGATCGCGGAAGGCGTAGGTAACCTCGCCCGAGACCGCTTCGAGGATTCTGCCCGCAACGCCGAACTCAACACCGCGCGCGCCGGTATCGCCGACATTGAGGAGCAGGTAGTTGTGCTGCCCTTCGGTGCCCGACAGGTAGACGCCGAGCAACTCGTTCGTTACGTCGTCGTAGTAGGCGCGCACACTGACCGCCGCGGGACCGAAGATCTGCTCGACACCGAAGTGATATCGAAGCGCCCGCTCAGGTACCACCTGCGAGGTGTTGTTGATGTTGACGTTGGCCTTGTTGAGCACCGCCATGACCTCGAAGCCATGGTCGTCGGCCAGCCCCAGACCGGTCGTATTCATGGCAACACCCGTCATGAGACGGGTGTTGTTGACGACTTCGTAAGCCAGTTCGAACGCTGGTGAGATCAGCTCGCTATTGCCCAGATAATTGTGGTGCTCGTAGCGCACGCCATAGCGCAACTGCAGCGGGGCAGCGGCCTGCCACGTGTCTTCAACCTGTAGGCGGCCGATCCAGCTGGCCTGAACCCCGGCGCCCTCGGGAAGCTGCATTTGGAAGCCTCCACCGACGTAACCGAAGCCGACGCGAAGATCGTGCTCGCCGCCGAGATCCTGGCGGAAGTTGCTCGCCGCCCAGACGGAACCCTGGCCGCCAACATGAGCGCGCAGATCCCAGATGTTGCTGCCGCTGAGATCAACGGTGGTGACACCCACCGTCTCGCGGTTGCCAACGTTGGTGAAACTCCAGAGCCGCACCTCGCCGTCCATCGCCATGGCCGGACGCGCCGTACCGTCGCCCAGACTCGCCCGGGGAGCCGCAGCGGTGCCGCCTTCAGCGACTATCGCGGGATCAGCCTTACGCAGCACATCGCGCCTGGACGTGCGCAGCGCATAGCCCAGTTCGAGCGGCGCGTCAAAGGCCGACAGTGTGCGTTGCCCGTCGAGCTCAAGCTGCAATGTCACGGGGACAGTGCTGGGGACGCTGATTCCCTGCAGGACCGTTCCGGTAAAACCAAGACTTCCAACCAGGAGCGAATAGACGCCGCGCGGCAGGCTACCAACTCTGAACTTGCCGCCGCCATCCGTCACGACGATCGCGGTCGGTTCGTCGGCGCCCAATGCAATAACGGCCACAAAGGCGCCTAGCAGGGGGAGGCCGCGCGAATCCTGCACCACTCCGGAGAGCATCGTTTCTGCAGCAACTGCGGCAGAAACCGCTATCTGTGCATTAACGGGAGGGGCGAGAGTAGCGACAAAGCTAAGTGCCGTCGCTACGGCCCCGATGCGCTTAAGACTAGGCACCGGATAAGACCTGATCAGGCTCCGCTCAGGGGGGAGAGTGGTAAAGCCAATCTATCACCGCGGCCAGCCGGGGGTCAACTGAACACGAGCGCTCAGGATGACCCGGATTCCGCTGGATCACGCAGCCTTTTCGGGCTGGCAGGTATTGTACCCTGGTCAGCTGCGACCGGTCATGTGCGGAAACGCCGTGCAGCACAGCTCATGTAGCATCCGCCCTCCCGTGAAACGGCAACCGTGAGCGCAATCGATGGCCGCCAAGAAACTCTGCCTGATCGACGCTTATAACCAGATACACCGGGCGTATCACGGGCTGCCGCAGCTCTCCACGGCGCAGGGCGTGCCCACCAACGCCACCTACGGCTTCACAACGATCTTGCGCAAGCTCCTGCACGAGGAGCAGCCGGACTACATCGCGGTGGTGTTCGATCCTGGCGGCAAGACGGTGCGGCACGAAGAATACGCCGACTACAAGAGCAACCGGACACCGATGCCGGACGACCTGCGCGAACAGGTTCCGTGGGTGCGGAAGGTCATCGAAGCGCTGCAGGTTCCGATGGTGCAACTGGCCGGCTACGAAGCCGACGATGTGATCGGCACACTCGCCACGATGGCGACGGCGGCAGGCATCGAGACCGTCATTGCCTCGGAGGATAAGGACCTCCTGCAACTCGTCGACGACAGCGTCCGGCTCCGCAGCGACCGCAACGGCATGCGCATCTACCACGCCGCCGAGGTTGAAGAGAAGTACGGCGTGGTGCCCAGCCAGATGATCGACCTTCTCGGTCTGATGGGCGACAGCGTCGATGACATCCCCGGCGTACCGGGAATCGGCCCCAAGCGCGCCCGCGAGCTCATCCAGGCTTACGGCTCGGTCGAGAGCGCGATCGATCACGCGGCCGACCTGGCCAAGTTCAAGTACGGCCGCAACCTGGCCGAGTACGCTGATCAGGCAATCCTGTCGAAACGACTCGCCACGATTTACACCGAGCTCGAGCTGCCTGTCACTATCGAAGACCTCCGCCGGGTCGAGCCCGACCGGGCACAGGTTCGCGAATTGTTCATCGACCTCGAGTTCCGCCGCCTGGTCGAGGACTATGCCGAAGAGCCAGAGCCCGACGAACCGGCTGCCGAGGCGTCTGGCGAGTATGTCGCCCTGGCAAACGCCGCGGAACTCGAGACGTTCCTTGCCACCGCGCGGACCGCGGGACGCCTCGCGATCGCCCTGCAGACCGATCACCCGGAGCCCATTCGGGGCAACGTAGTGGGCGTCGGACTTGCGGTTGAACCCGGCGCCGCTGTGTACCTGCCGGTAGGGCATCAGGGGCTTACCGCTACCAATGCCATGAGCAGCGCGGAATGTCTTGAGCAGCTGGCGCCAGTCCTGGCGGACGATTCCGTGCGCCTGATCGGTCACGACCTGAAGCGCGCGATTATTACGCTCGCGCACCAGGGCCTGACCATGCCGCAGCCAGGGCTCGACACGATGCTCGCGTCGTACGTGCTCCATCCGACCCGGCAATCGCACACCCTCGAAGGGCTGGCCCTCGACATCCTGCGCCTCGAACTCACCAAGCTCGCCGACATCCTGCCCGATAAGAAGGCGACCTTCGATATGGTACCGGTCGAGGAGGCCACGCAGTTTGCCGCCGCGCGGGTCGACGTGGCGCTGCAGCTGGCCCTGGCCTTCACGGCTGAACTCGAGACTCAGAAGGGCCTGCTGGAACTCTTCGACTCGATCGAGATGCCGCTGAGCCGCGTCTTGGCGCGGATGGAACTGCTAGGCGTGCGCATCGACTCCTCATACCTGACCGAACTCGCTGGACTCTTCACAACACGGATCGACGAACTGCAGGGGCAGATCTTCGAGGCCGCCGGATCGACGTTCAACATCAACTCGCCCAAGCAGTTGGGCGAAGTGCTGTTCGACAACCTCGGCCTCCCGGCCGGCGGCAAGACCGCCAAGAGCGGCAACCGCTCGACCAAGGCAGAGGTTCTCGAAGCACTCGCGGCCGACTACCCGATCGCCCGGCAGATCATCGACTACCGCGAGGCCGCGAAGCTCAAGAGCACCTACCTCGACGCGTTGCCGACCTACGTGTTTGCCGAAACGGGCCGCGTCCACGCATCGTTCGATCAGGCCGTGGCGGCCACTGGACGACTCTCGAGCAGCAACCCGAATCTGCAGAACATCCCGATTCGCAGCGCTACCGGCCGCCAGATCCGCCGCGCCTTCGTCCCCGCCGACGGCAACATGTTGCTGATCGCCGACTACTCCCAGATCGAACTGCGCCTCATGGCCCACCTCTCCGGCGACAGCGAGATGCAACGTGCCTTCCGCGAGGGCGTCGACGTCCATCGGTCAACCGCCGCCGCGATCTTCCATGTCGAGCCCGACGAGGTAACGCACGAGCAACGCGACCGCGCCAAGGTGATCAACTTCGGCGTGCTCTACGGCATGGGTTCGCAGCGCTTGGCGCGAGAATTCGAGGTGTCCGTGACGGAAGCCAAGGATTTCATCGAGAAGTACAAGAGCGCCTATCCGAAGGTCGACGAGTATCTCGACGCCACCGTGGAAGGCGCCAAAGAAGTCGGCTACGTCACCACCATGCTCGGCCGCATCCGTCACCTACCAGAACTGCAGAGCGGACGCCCGATGGTTCGGGCATTCGGCGAACGCATCGCGGTGAACACACCGCTGCAAGGCACGGCCGCCGATCTGATCAAGCTGGCCATGGTCAACCTCGACATCCGACTAGCAGCCGAGTACCCGGGCGCCCGCATGACCATCCAGGTACACGACGAACTCGTACTCGAGGTACCCGAAGGCGATATAGCTGCGGTCAGCGAGATCGTGCGCTCCGAGATGGAAGGCGCGATCGAACTCGACGTCCCCCTCGTGGTCGACATCGGAGTTGGGCCGAACTGGATGGACGCGAAGGGCTAGAATCCGGCTATGCCGATCTACGAGTACGCGTGCACGAAGTGCAAACATCGCTTCGAACTCATCCAGAAGTTCTCGGCCCGCAAGGTCCGCACCTGCCCTGAGTGCAAGGGCAAGGTCGAGCGCCTGGTGCATGCGCCCGCGATCCAGTTCAAGGGCACGGGTTGGTATGTGACCGACTATGCCGGTAAGAGCGGCGGCGTGGACAGAGATGCGCCGAAGAAGTCGGACGGCGACTCGAAGAAGAGTGACTCCAAGAAGAGCGACACGAAGAGTAAGCCGAAGAAGTCTTCGGAGGACTGAGGGGGAGGCAGGCGGGGAGAGGGATCCGACCTACTGCGTCTCGTGGCGGCGCAGGGCTCTCCGGGCGGCGTCGCTCTCCGTGCACTTCGTCTCGTGGCCAGCTACGGTCGGGAGGCACGTACCGCGCCAACTCGATGGTCCGGCAGCGGAGGGCACGTGCCCCCAGAGCAACCCCGCCTGCAGTGCGCTCAAGGGGCGAACGACCGAGGAGACGCGCGAGCAAGAGCCCCGAATGAGCACTAGCGGCGACGGTTGCGTCCGGGGCACGTGCCCTCCGCTGCTGCCCACCCTTCAGTCGGCGAGAAACTCCGCCAACCGTGCCGCAAGGCTCGGATCGCGTCGCGCGACCGCGATGGTGGCTTCGACGAAACCGAGGCGGCTGCCGCAGTCGTAGCGCTCGCCCTCGAAGATCACGGCGTGGCACGGCATTGAGCCCAGTGCTGCCTGCATCGCGTCGGTGATCTGGATCTCGCCGCCTACGCCGGCGGGAGTGCGGTCGATCCAGTCGAAGATCTCGGGAGCGAAGACGTAGCGGCCCACGATTGCCAGCGCTGAGGGTGCTTCGTCAAGGGGTGGCTTTTCTACCAGTCGGTCGACGCGGTGGACGCGGTCAGCGATGGCTTCGCCGTCGATGACTCCGTAGCGATCCACCTGATCTTCCGGCACCTGCTCTACGGCGATCACCATGCCGCCGTGCTCGGCGTGGACGCGGCGGAGCTGCTCGAGTACGGGGACGTCGCCGAGGATCAGGTCGTCGGGGAAGACCACTCCGAATACTTCGTCGCCCACGGCCTCGCGCGCCTGCAGGATGGCGTGGCCGACACCCAGCGGCTCGCCCTGCATGACGGCGTGGACGTTTGCCATCTCGCCGACGGCACGCACGATGTCGCGCAGCTCTTCTTTGCCGGCGGCGGCGAGCGTCTCCTCCAGCCCGGTATCAGGGCTGAAGTGCTCGAGGATCGAAGTCTTGGTGGGGGCGGAGACCAGGATCACTTCGTCGCTACCCGCGGCGACGGCTTCCTCGACGGCGTATTGGATGAGCGGACGGTCGACGACCGTCAACATTTCCTTGGGCTGGGCCTTGGTGGCGGGAAGAAAACGAGTTCCCAACCCCGCCACTGGCATTACCGTCTTGCGCACTGGAGTCCTGCTGTTCGAAGTGTTCGCGACGACTGTCGGCCGTCGTTTCTCTTCCCGATCGGGCGCAGTGTCGCACGCGTCGCTCGTCACCGACACCCGGCGCGGGTATCCTGAACTCCCGCATCGCGCCGTGGTGCAATCCGCCTCGACTTCAACCGGCCGTAGCTGCCTATGCTCGATTTCAGCACCATTCGCGATGACCCCGCAGCCGTCGCTGCCGCGCTCGCAAACCGCGGCGCGCAGCTCGACGTCGACGCCCTGCTCGACCAAGACCGATCCCGGCGCGAGATCATCCAGCGCCTCGAAGCCCTGCAGGCTCAGCGCAACGAAACCAGCAAGCAGATCGGTGCGGTGAAGCGCGCCGGCGGCGACGCCGAAGAAGTGATGGCGCAGATGCGCGCCGTGGGCGATGAGATCAAGGAGCTCGACGGCCAGCGTAAGAGCATCGACGACGCGATTGCTGAGGTGCTACTCACGCTGCCCAACCTCGCCGAGGACGGCGTGCCGGTGGGGGCCGACGAGGACGCCAATCGTGAGGAACGTCGGTGGGGCACGCCGCGCGAGTTCGACTTCGAGCCCCTCGACCATGTGGACCTTGGCGAGGGCCTGGGCATTCTCGATATGGGACGCGCCGCGAAGATTTCGGGAGCCCGTTTCGCTGCCCAGTTCGGCGTCGGTGCGCGACTGGAGCGCGCCCTCGCGGCGTACATGCTCGACCTCCATCAGGACGCGGGATTCACCGAGGTGCTCACGCCGTTCCTGGTTTCGCCCGAGTCCATGCTCGGTACGGGGCAACTGCCGAAGTTTGCCGACGACGCTTTCTATGTCGAGAAGGACGAGCTGTATCTGATCCCGACGTCGGAAGTGCCACTGGTCAACTTGCATCGTGACGAGACGCTCGACGGCGCCGCCTTGCCGCTCAAGTACTGCGGCTACACGCCGTGCTTCCGGCGTGAGGCCGGGTCGTACGGCCGTGACACCCGCGGCCTGATCCGAGTACATCAGTTCAGCAAGGTCGAGATGGTCTGGATCGCCGACTCCGAGTCCTCGAGCGAGGCGCTCGAAGCGATCACGGCGCAGGCCGAGTCCGTGCTGCAGGGGCTCGACCTCCCCTACCGCGTCGTCACGCTGTCGACCGGCGACATGGGATTCAGCGCGGCCCGCACCTACGACATCGAGGTCTGGCTGCCCTCGCAGGCCACGTTCCGCGAGATCTCCTCGTGCAGCAACTGCACCGACTTCCAGGCGCGCCGCGCCGGCATCCGCTACAAGCCCGCGGGCGGCGGCAAGACGCGGTTCGCCCACACCCTCAACGGATCCGGTCTCGCGGTGGGTCGAACCCTGGTGGCGCTTCTGGAAAACCACCAGCGCAACGACGGAACGGTCGAGATCCCCGAAGCGCTGCGCCCCTACCTGCGTGGCCTCGAACGCATCGAGCCCGTATAGGCCAGAACCAGCCCGGCAGAAGGCGTGCGCCACGATCTCTGCTCTTTGGTACCCTATGCTGGTCGCCTGTGGAGGCATGGCAGAGTCCGGTTGAATGCGACGGTCTTGAAAACCGTTAACCGCCTTTAAAGCGGTTCGAAGGTTCGAATCCTTCTGCCTCCGCTACCCTTGAGGAGGGGTGCTAGAGTGGTTGAATAGGGCGGCCTGCTAAGCCGTTGCACGGGTTTTCCCGTGCCGTGGGTTCGAATCCCACCCCCTCCGCCTTGTTGTTTGATGGGTTCTGTCCAAGAGTCCCTCCGGAGAACCACGACGTGAAGTCGGGCCAGGAGATGCCGCCGCCTGAGTCGGCGGTCGCTATCGCCGACGCCGATGCGCGTTCGGCCGGGGCCGCGGATGACGCCTGTCCGTCGTGCGACACGCCGGGCGCCTGGAAACTCAGCAGCCGACACCGGTTCAATCCGTTCGGTGGCGTGACCCTGCTGGTTCTTTCTTTTTGGGCGACCTTCGCCAATCTGTTCGTGGAGATCACGTGGGCCCCGGCGCTCGGACTGGCGGCCATGGGCGTCGCGGTCATGCTGTGGAAACGCACGGCAATGGTGTGCCAGGTGTGCGGGATGCTCGACACCAGTCGATGATCTCGCGGCGATTCCCCGTAGCTAAACTGCTCGACGAGATCCTGGCCAGCAACGCTGCCTTTGAGTCGCCGCTGGAGCAGGAACGAGCGACGCGCGCGCCCGAAGAAATTGCCGTCAGCGCGCTCCGCTACCTGCAGTAGCGTAGGCGATCCGTCTGGGCGCTGGCGGGAACCGGTCAGGTTCGTTACCATTCCCCGTGATCGCTCCGGCACGGGTCGTTCATTTACCTGGAGTCTCTCCCCGGCCGGACTCTGCGACAGTTCTTTTTGCCGGCGCGCACCCCGATTCGGGCGCAGCGCACCGTTGCATCCCTCCTGCTACGAGAGGCAACTCATGTCCGACG
>Ga0114999_10007244_pt1 | contig 12618 bp, 11 predicted proteins | sample ArcticOcean_MG_C_3_FD_89820 | JGI IMG/M metagenome (GOLD analysis project Ga0114999, IMG submission 89820) | Marine microbial communities from western Arctic Ocean - ArcticOcean_MG_CB8_126 | ecosystem: Environmental > Aquatic > Marine > Oceanic | place: Arctic Ocean: Canada Basin | collected...
ATTTTTATGCTTTCCATTGGTCAAGTTAATTCAGCCAAATTGTTTGAGCGGATGGAAGATGAAGAAATTCGTGACATATCGCTAGCCATGGTTTCACTTGGCTCTGTCTCAGCAACAATTATTGAGCGCTTATTTGATGAATTTTCCGGTCTATTATCATCAGCAGGTGGCTTAATCGGGTCTAATGCAGCAACCGAAAAATTACTGTTAGGCTCAATGTCAGCAGATCGCGTAAGCGAAATCATGGGTGAAATTAGTGGCCCAGCGGGTCGGACCATGTGGGACAAGCTAGGTAACGTTAGCGAAGACATATTGGCAAACTATTTAAAAAATGAATACCCACAGACCGTTGCAGTTATTCTATCCAAAATCAAACCCGACCATGCGTCCCGGGTATTGGCATTATTACCAGAAAATTTCTCGTTGGACTGCATTATGCGAATGTTACGCATGGAAGCTGTGCAGAAAGATGTTTTGGACCACATAGAACGCACCTTACGGGCAGAAATCATGACCAACCTCTCCAGTACCCCCACCCTTGATAGCCATGAGGTTATGGCTAGTATTTTCAACCATCTGGACAGCAATACAGAAGAGCGATTTATGACTGCCTTGGAAGAACGTGACAAAGAATCCGCAGAACGAATCAAAAACTTGATGTTCACCTTCAACGATCTATCAAAAATTGATCCAGCCGGTATTCAGCTGTTACTTGGCCGGGTCGATAAAGATAAATTAGGATTGGCTCTCAAAGGCGCATTAGAAGATGTCCAAGAACTATTCTTTAATAACATGTCTAAACGAGCGGGAAAGATGATGAAGGAAGATATGGAAGCATTGGGTGCAGTACGTTTGAAAGACGTTGAAGAAGCCCAAACAGCGATTGTTCTAGTTGCTAAAGGGCTGTCTGATTCTGGTGAAATCGTTATATCAGGCGGTGGTGAAGAAGACGCTATGATAGGCTAAATTTTTATTAACGTTACGTATAAATTAGTCTGAATTACTAAATGACTTAAACGCCCCTAAATTTAAGAGGGGTAGCTGAAACTTCACACAAGGCGTCAACCACACAAAAGATAGTAGCTAAATAAAGGGGTGGTAGATTGAAAGTTTTAGATACCTTCCAAACTCGTAGTCGATGTCTCAGTAATCTGCAGCATTTATAAGGTCAGAACCCCAAGTTTTTTTGTTGATTAGCTATATTTTAAGCTTTTATAGTTATATTTTAATTCCAGCATTGACATGGTGATTTGAATGTAATGATTGCCAATAAATTTCCATAGAAAAACTTTTCAGTCATAAGATATTTTTTAAGTTAATTTTAACAAGATACATGAGTTGATTTGGTCTATCATGTTCTTATTTGCAGAAAATTCTAGTGATCTAAGTCCGCCTCTGAAAAATTAGAAAGCCCACGAATGCAAATTTATCTCCCAATTGCCGAAATGTCGGTCAATATTTTTATATTATTAGGATTGGGAGGTGGAGTTGGTTTTTTGTCAGGGTTATTTGGTGTTGGTGGTGGATTTTTAATGACACCGTTGCTTTTTTTCATCGGTATTCCTTCTCCCGTTGCTGTTGCAACAGAAGCAAACCAAATTGTTGCATCATCCATCTCAGGTGTTTTAGCACATTTCCGTCGGGATAATGTAGATGTAAAAATGGGCTTTGTTCTGATGATTGGTGGTGTCTTGGGCTCAACCTTTGGTGTATGGCTTTTCACTTATCTAAAAAGCTTAGGTCAAATTGATCTGGTTATTAAATTAAGCTACGTTGTGTTTTTGAGCATCATTGGATTTTTAATGTTGATCGAGAGCTTACGATCAATAAGCAAGAAAAAAAGGGACGTTAAATCCAAAGCCCATCACCACAATTGGATGCATGGGCTACCATTTAAAATGCGCTTTCGTAAATCACGGTTATACATCAGCGCTCTTTTACCAATATTTGTTGGATTCGTTGTTGGGGTTTTAGCTGCGATTATGGGCGTTGGTGGCGGTTTTGTAATGGTCCCTGCAATGATCTATCTGTTAGGAATGCCAACATCTGTCGTGGTTGGAACATCCCTTTTGCAAATCATATTTGTGACCGCTAACGTTACTATTTTACAAGCAGTTAATAATCAAACTGTTGACGTAGTATTGGCAATGTTGCTCATGATAGGTGGAGTTATTGGAGCACAGTTTGGGGCTAGATTTGGCTCACGCTTGCAAGGTGAACATTTACGCGGGCTCTTAGCTCTTATCGTTTTGATCGTTTGTGCAAAACTTAGCTACGATTTGATTAATGTTCCAGCAGATTTGTATTCTCTTGGCAGGAGTGAGAATCATTAAAATGAAACGATTTTTATTCCTCTTCATTGTTTTGAGTACTGTTTGGGCAATCAAGCTATCTTCACCTGCCCAAGCCGGCGATATCACAGTCAATTTATCCGATCCAATCGTAAAGATTACAGCTGGGTTTTCAGGAACTGATTTATTAATTTTTGGCGTTGTTCCCAGTGATGGTGATGTTGTTATTGTGGTCAGGGGCCCGATCCGTGAAGAAATAGTTCGTAAAAAAGATAAAGTTATGGGCGTTTGGGTCAATCGAGACAAAATGGTTCTTGAAAATGTACCATCCCTATATATGACAGCAAGTAACCGCTCAGTAGATGAGTTCATGCCCGATGGTATTGCTTATACCCATCAAATTGGTGCTGAATACATTCGAATCAAACCGCACAAAGATTACGCACATGTCAAAGATTGGGAGCGCTTTAGACACGCTTTGATTCGCAACAAAGTGAAACAAAATCTATATAAACAAGAATCTGCTCCACTGGTGTTCCTAGGGAACCGCTTATTCCGAACTAAGCTGCATTTTCCTTCAAATGTCTCCGTCGGTACTTTTGGTATAGAGACTTACCTGATCAGAAAAGGCAAGATTGCAGCTTTTGAGACTACTTTGCTTAACGTTCGGAAATTTGGGATCGAAGCAGATATCTACAATTTTGCCCACCGCCATTCATTAGCCTATGGATTGCTTGCAATTATAGTAGCAGGTTTGGCAGGATGGATGGCAAATGCAGCATTCCGCAAAGCATAGAGAGGGCTTTTAGGTGAGTGATCAAGAAACAACCACACAATCAAACACCGAACGTGGTGTTGGGCGAACATTTTTATGCGTTATAGATGAAAGCGATGAAATGGCCGCAGCCCTTCGGTTCGCATGCACCCGGGCTAGTAATACAAATGGGCGAGTTGCATTGCTATACGTCATCCAACCTGCTGAATTTCAGCATTGGATGGCGGTTGGTGAACGTATGAGAGAAGAAGCCATAGAGGACGCCGAAGAGTTTTTGCAGGTCGTTGCGGCTGTTGTTGAAAAACGAACGAATTATAGTCCAAAATGTTATATTCGCGAAGGGAAAGTTCGCGAGGAAGTGATCAAATTAATTGATGAAGAAACGGAGCTTTCACAGGTTATTTTAGGTGCGGCATCTGGGTCCAATGGCCCAGGACCATTGGTAACATACTTAGTTGAAAAGATGACAGGGCAGCTGCGTGTTCCTGTGACAATTGTTCCAGGCTGCCTTACAGATGATCAAGTAGATAAAATTTGCTAAACTTTGGATCTAAGTTGCAGCACACCGCAGCGCATTAATTGCTTTTGCATAATCAGGTTTATTAAAGACTGCACTACCAGCAACCAATACACTGGCGCCCGCTTCAATCACACTTTTGGCTGTTTCGTTATTAATACCTCCATCAACTTGTAATTCAATATTACGGTCACCAATCATTCTACGGATATTCCGAATTTTATCAAGCGTTGAAGCTATAAATTTTTGACCACCAAAACCAGGATTAACACTCATCACTAAAATCAAATCAACGTTATCTAATACATATTCAATAGTATTTTCGGGCGTCGACGGGTTAAGTGAAACGCCTGCTTTTTTCCCTAAATCGCGGATCACTTGTAAGCTACGGCTTAGGTGCTTATCAGCTTCGACGTGAACTGTAATAATATCAGCACCCGCTGCCGCGTATTCTTCCAAATAAGGTTGGGCCGGGTCGATCATCAAGTGCACATCAAACAACTTATCCGTATGCGAGCGAAGACTTTTCATAACCACTGTTCCAAAAGATAGGTTTGGAACAAAATGACCATCCATTACATCAATATGAATATAATCAGCACCAGCTTTATCAATAGCACGAACTTCTTCACCCAGCTTGGCAAAATCAGATGCTAAAATACTAGGCGCTATTTTAATATCGAGCATCGCCCCACCCCTAACATATGTCTTTAATTAACCGTCGGGTCTAGTGACCCATTGGCATAGCGTGCAGCCATATTATGCAATGGGATTGCTTTAATTTTAGATGCTTGACCAGCACAATTAAAGCGTTCGAACCGGTCAATACAAACCGTCTCCATAGCAGCCATTGCGGGCTTTAAATATGCACGTGGATCGAATTCAGTCGGGTTTTCATGCAGAATCTTACGAATTTGGCCAGTGATTGCCATCCGGTTATCCGTATCAATGTTGATCTTCCGCACACCATTTTTGATTCCAATTTCAATTTCCTCAACAGGAACACCATAAGTTTGAGGCATCTCACCGCCATTGGCATTGATTATGTCTTGTAAATCTTGGGGTACAGAAGATGATCCGTGCATAACCAAGTGGGTATCAGGCAAACGTTCGTGAATGGCTTTCACAACATTCATAGCTAAAATATCGCCAGTTGGTTTTCTGGTGAATTTGTAAGCACCGTGTGATGTTCCCATGGCAATGGCAAGGGCGTCAACTTTGGTTTTTTTAACAAAATCGGCCGCTTCATCTGGATCAGTTAAAAGCATATCTTTATCAAGCTTGCCTTCAAATCCATGGCCATCTTCTTTGTCGCCTTCGCCAGTCTCAAGAGATCCCAGACAGCCTAATTCACCCTCAACAGAAACCCCAACCAAATGTGACATGCGGGTCACGTCAGCTGTAGTATTGACATTATATTCATAGGAAGCTGGTGTTTTTCCATCTTCTTCCAATGACCCATCCATCATTACAGATGAAAATCCGCTAGCAACTGCCGACATACAAGTAGCAGCATTATTGCCGTGATCTTGATGCATACAGATGGGAATTTCGGGATACATTTCAGCAGCAGCAATAATCAAGTGGCGAAGCACAACATCATTTGCGTATTTACGCGCACCGCGGCTTGCTTGCATAATCACTGGGCTGTCAGTTTTCTCAGCAGCAGACATAATAGCCAACATTTGCTCCATGTTGTTTATGTTAAAGGCAGGCATGCCGTAATCGTTCTCTGCGCCATTATCTAAAAGTTGTCTTAATGATACTAGTGCCATCGTCTTAGTCCTTTTCCATTAAATGCTAAAGTTAGTCTCTAGAGACGAGATTTAACTTCCTTAACAACGTTTTCTGCAGTAATTCCAAAATACTCAAACAATTGGCCCGCAGGTGCTGAAGCACCAAAGCCCTCCATCCCAACAAAACCACCATGGCTACGAATATATTTATCCCACCCCATACGAACAGCCGCTTCAACAGCAACCCGAACAGTTTTTGGGCCGCGGACTTCTCGTTTGTACTCTTCAGACTGCTGATCAAATAATTCCCAACACGGCATAGATATAACAGCCGTTGGAACGCCATCTGCTTGCAACGCATCTCGAGCAACCATGGCTACTTGAACTTCAGAACCGGTTGCAAACAAGGTTACTTTGCGATCACCGTCCGATGCGGCCAAAATATAACCACCTTTTGCACTCAAATTTTCATTCGTATGTTCTGAACGTTGTGTTGGCATACCTTGACGCGAAAGAACCATCCCTGATGGAGTGTGTTCGGTTTGCAACGCAGATGCCCAGCACTCAGCTGCTTCAATAGCATCGCACGGGCGATACACATTGAAGTTTGGCGTTGCACGTAATGTAGCCAAAGTCTCCACCGCTTGATGAGTAGGACCATCTTCACCCAAGCCAATGGAATCGTGAGTTAGAACATAAACAACCCGTTGACCCATAAGAGCAGACAATCGAATAGCCCCCTTCATGTAATCAGCAAAGACTAAGAACGTACCGCCATATGGGATAGCTCCACCATGTAAAGCTAGACCATTCATAACCGCACCCATTCCGTGTTCTCGTACCCCATAATGCATATAACGGCCCGAAAAATCAGTTGCATTAATAGGCAATGTTGATGGAGTTTTGGTGTTTACAGAACCAGTTAAATCAGCTGAGCCACCAATTAATTCAGGGATCAATTCGGTCAATATTGTCAATGCGTTACCTGAAGCTTGGCGTGTGGCCCAGCTAGGCTTTTCTTCAGAGCATTTATGTTTATATGCATTTAATTTCTCCAACCAGCCATCAGCCAAACCACCAGCTAAAGCGCGAACAAAATCCTTGTGTTTAGTCGCATCTAGATTAGTCAATCGTAATTCCCATGCTCTGACTTTAGCAACTCCGCGTGTTCCAACTACTCGCCATTCATTGAGCACTTCATCAGGCACCTCAAACGGGCCATGGGGCCAGCTCATGACTTCGCGTGCAGCAGCTAATTCATCGTCACCTAGCGGAGCACCATGGGTTGCAGATGTTCCTTGTTTGCTGGGCGCTCCTTTACCAATCACCGTTTTACAGGCGATCATAGCGGGCTTGTTTGACGCTTTCGCACGCTCAATCGCAGCGTTGATACCTTCAGGGTCATGACCATCAACAGCTTCTGCATCCCAACCGCAAGCTTTGAAGCGAGCTATTTGGTCATCATTAACTGACATTCCCGTTGGACCATCGATACAAATTTCGTTGTCATCAAACAAAACAATTAATTTAGATAGATTAAGGTTTCCAGCCAACGAAATGGCTTCATGGCTAATCCCTTCCATCAAGCAACCATCACCAGCTATAACATACGTATGGTGATCGACAACCACATCACCAAAACGAGCATTCATCAAGCGCTCGCCCAGTGCCATGCCTACAGCCGTTGCCAAACCTTGACCCAAGGGGCCAGTTGTTGTTTCAATTCCCGAAGCGTGGCCAAATTCTGGGTGGCCCGCCGTCTTTGATCCCATTTGACGAAAGTTTTTTAATTCATCTAGCGTCATTTCTGCATAACCGGTCAAATAGAGCAACGAATATAGCAACATAGATCCATGTCCAGCAGACAGAATAAAGCGATCCCGATCAGCCCAAGTGGGATTTGATGGATCAAACTTTAAATGATTTGCAAACAAAACTGTTGCTACATCAGCCATGCCCATGGGCATCCCTGGATGGCCAGAATTTGCGCGCTGAACAGCATCAGCTGACAAAAACCGAATAGCATTTGCCATATTTTTATGTACTGTATTGGATACTGATGCCATGAACGCGTCCCCTTAGAAAAACGGTGTCGATGCTTGAGGTGTCGACGTATACCTACAGCCTCGTTCTTCCAGCAAATTTACCAAAAAGTCCAGCCTCATTTGACCTCTCTACCAAGAGACATGCACATTTAAATGTGATAACTGAATTTAACCCTAACTAGAGCTTTCAAGGAGTAGATTGTGACAATCAAACTAAAGCTAACATCCTTGTTCTGCCAAACAAAAAAACTGCAGATAATTAAATGGATCTCAGCACAATTAAAATACGGATTGAAGTTGCAATTGGCTAAAACTTAGGTTGCTCATAAAAGCTGCAAGCATTTAGCCACCTATCCAGAAATACATGTATTTTAAAATAATCTCTATTGGAATCAAATTAAATACTTCATATACATAGTGTCATATAGTGGGAACTTTTTTGATTTCATTAACTCTTGTGGAGAACCAGTTTATGAGCATGCAACAAATGATTGAAACTAAAATTACGGATGCTATTGCACCTACGCACCTCGAAGTGATTAACGAAAGTCATATGCATAACGTACCGCCAGGGTCAGAATCTCATTTCAAGTTGGTCATTGTAACCAATGTCTTCGAGGGACTTTCAAGGGTTAGGCGCCATCAACAGATAAACGGGCTCTTGGCTGACGAACTTAAAGGCAGCATCCACGCGCTTTCCATGCAAACCCTGACACCGAGTGAATGGTCAAAAAGCAATAATACAGTTATAATATCACCTGATTGTATGGGTTAGAAGAGGCGAACGGAATTAGGCGCCGTGCCCACTAATTTATAAAACTTAAGATATTTCCAAAGATAACAATAAGTGTTGCATATATCAAAAAAAATTTAAATTTAAAAAACTTGAGTATTTAAATTGTTCTATATATGTTCTTTTTATGGGGAAATTCAAAAACCACTGTTTAGTTAGTCAAGATCAAGCGTTACGTTCACCTCAATTAGGTGAGTTGATGGGTCAGTCCGTTCAAGTCGAAGCTTGGTGTAATTGGTGTGGACACTATAGAATGATGGATCCTGAGCACTTGATCAATCGCTTAGGGCCACAAATTCGTGTTCCTGAAATTGGTGTATACATAGAATGTGAAAGTTGCAGCAGCAAAAATATTGCAGCCCGCCCAGCGTATACAGAATATAATCATTTTATTCTGGCTTCAGCTGAATAAAGTGAACACCAACTATTTTGCTTATAACTAAAATTAAAATGAATGCATAACTGAGTAATTTCTGCTCATATAGATGAGTATAAACGAAACTTGTGGGTGGTTTGTCGTGTTAAATAATGAAGAAATCAAACAGTTTGATTGTGACGGTTATGTCTCACCAATATCGATTTTATCTCATGCAGAAGTAGGCAAGCTCAGGCAAAAACTTGAAACCATCGAAGCTGTGCAAAACGGTGCACTTTACCCCGCACAACGCAACAAGTCCTTTTTGTTGTTCAAATGGTTAAACGATTTAACCCGCGACACCCGAATCCTAGAACCGGTTTCGCAACTTATTGGTCCTGATATTTTGCTATGGAATACTCTGTTTTGGATTAAGGAAGCAGGAGCTAAAAAATTTGTTTCGTGGCACCAAGATACTAAGTATTGGGGTCTTTCCAGTGAAAAAGTCGTCACAGCTTGGATTGCCTTGTCCCCTGCTAGCATCAATGCTGGATGTATGCGGGTTATGCCCGGCACCCACAAAGGTGATGTTCTAACGCATAAAGACTGCTACCACGATGACAATATGCTTACCCGCGGTCAAGAAATCAACTCTGATTTAGATGAAAGTAAAGCGGTCTTTATGCCGCTCGAAATCGGCCAAATGTCTATCCACAATTACCGCTTAGCCCATGCGTCTGGTCCAAATATGTCTGATGACCGCAGGATAGGGATTTCCATGCACTTTATGCCGCCAGAAACCAAACAAGTTGTTGGTAGCTGGGATTGCGCTATGCTTGTGCAAGGAAATGACCCCTATGGCAACTTCGAAAAAACCCCTATTCCAGCCTACGATTTTGACCCTTGTACTGTTGTCTTCCATGAAAAAGCATCAAAAGCTACTAATGAAGTTCTATATACTGGGGCTACCGTCAACGACGGTAAGCTTTAAGCAAAATATTTTTCTGCAGACCTATTACCTGCAGCTTAAATGCCATTTTTGGCTATTATTAAAAGAATTAAGCGAGCCTGGTGCAATTGAAATAAATGCTAATCCTTTCATAATAATGATTCGAAGACATTTATAAAACTCTCACGCGCTAAATCGCTTATGTAACTTGGTTGCACGGATGCTTTGCTTGAAAATTTTCCATATTGGATACCACTTGGGCCCATAATGTTAGCATAGCTTCATCACTTGCCCACGCAGTATGCGGGGTCACAATGACGTTTGGACGGTCAACAACAGACAAAAGCGGATTATCAGCTTTAGGCGGCTCCGTCGTCAGGCAATCGAATCCAAGTCCTGAAATAATACCTTGGTTTAAGGCATCAACCAGGTCACCTTCGTTAACCAACCCCCCGCGGGCGCAGTTAATAAGTAACGGTCGGCGTTTCATTTTTTCAAATTCAGGGTGGGCGATCAAATTGTGGGTCGAGGCCATCAACGGGCAATGGAGTGATATAACATCAGAGGTCTCCAAAACCTCGTCAAATGAAGTGTACTGTGGATCAAATTTAAAGACATTCTTATGTGCTGCAAAAAGAATGTTCATCCCAAATGCCTGGGCTAAATGCGCCACCCCCTGACCTAACGCACCATTGCCGATAATTCCTATGGTTGAACCTGCCAAGTCTGTAATGGGATGGTTGAAAAAACAAAATTGTTTTGCTTCCTGCCATTTACCATCAACCACATCCTGTCGATATCCAACCAAACTGCGACGCAGTGCAAGCATTAACGCAAGCACGTGCTCAGGAACCGTATTTACAGCATATCCTCTTACATTTGAGACAACGATGCCACGCTCTTGGCAGGCATCAATATCAAATGCATCATAACCTGTAGCTGGTATGCAAATCATTTTTAAATCGGGGAGTTGTTCTATATCTGCACGACGAATGGGAACTTTATTACTAACAACTATATCAGCACCTTTTGAGTGCCGAACAACTTGGTCGGGCCTTGTTCGATTATAATCAATCCAATCATGAGAGAAATTTGGTTTGGTTAAATTTATGGCCAGACCAATTGTACCACGGTCGAGAAATACTATTCGTGTCATTAGTTAATTAGTTCCTATTTGTGCTCTAGGTGATTAAATATACACACCTAGAGCACTAAAACATATATAGTTGTGCCTACTCCGCGGCAATGACCTGTATCTCATGAATTTCACTAAAATGCCGGACCGCTGCCCCAACTCCTACCCCTGGCTCAAACGGGATTCCAACATTATGCATGGCCAATTCAGCACCACCCAATGCTTGAATAACCATAAGTTCGTTCAACCAACCTAGATGACCAATTCTGAAAACCTTTCCTGCCACCTTGCTTAATCCGGCCCCTAACGAAAGCCCATACTTGTGGTAGCCTGCCTTAATCACATCGTTAGCATCAAACTCCTGTGGCACAACAATAGCTGTCACCGTATCTGAATGCCATTCAGGTCCTTGCGCACAGTTTTCTAGACCCCATGCAGAAACAGCCTTGCGCACACCCTCGGCCAGATAATTATGACGTGTGAATACGTTACTCAATCCTTCTTCTAGTAACATATCAATAGAAGCCCGCAAACCGCGCAAAAGAGTAGTTGCTGGTGTATACGGAAAGTATCCATCCACATTGGCTTTGATCATATCTCTGTAATCGAAAAAGCACTTAGGTAAAGTGGAAGTTAGTGTTGCTTCTATAGCTTTTTTACTGACACCGACGATAGCTAAGCCTGTTGGCATCATAAAACCTTTTTGTGATCCTGATACAGCCACATCGACGCCCCACTCTTCCATACGAAAATCAATAGAGCCAATTGAACTAACTCCATCAACAAATAGCAATGCGGGGTGATCAAGGGCGTCAAGTATTTGTCGTACTCCTGCTACGTCACTAGTTACGCCTGTTGCTGTCTCATTTTGACAAACGAGAACTGCCTTAATTTGATGATTTGTATCTGCGGAGAGCCGCTGTTCATATTTATCAAGCGGTACGCCCTTACCCCATTCCGTATCAACAACATCTACATCAAGACCAAACTTCTGACAAAGATCCACCCATAAGTGAGAAAATTGGCCAAATACGGAAGCTAAGACTTTATCATTTGGGGACAAAGTATTTGAAATGGCAGATTCCCAACCACCAGTACCGGTGCCAGGGAAAATCAATACCTGCCCTGTCTGGGTCTTAAAAATTTTTTTTAGGTCATTAAGAAGTGGAAGTGTAAAATCAGGAAAATCTGGCGCTCGATGATCTTCTAGTGGCACGTCCATCGCTTGACGAATTTGAAATGGCATATTTGTAGGTCCAGGGATAGCAAGGCCTCGAAATCCATACATAATTTTTCTCCTTTTTGAATTATTACTTTAAATAAATTAGAAAATGGCGATAAAAAGCTATAGCTTCAGCCTTTATCTCTGCTTCGGATTGTGCGTTTTTTTCTGAGCCATGGTTTGTAAATCCGACGAGTACTGCCTGGCAAACAATATTTTCAGATGCCGTTAATTCAATCTTACCTTGCTCTCAATCAAATTCTAGACCAATCACTTTGGTAATGATTCGGTCACGTTGATTTAACCTACAAGAAAAAACCCTCTTTGTGATTTGTGTTATAAATATTAAAATCGGCACGGCCGTCCATAGCTTTTCCTTCATACAATATTGTTTAAGATTTAAGCTCTTAAACGTTTGTTTTCAGATAATTTTTTGTCAATAATTGCAACAGATTTATCAATTTCAAAGTTAATCATCCCAAATGTCTTGCCAATCAATTGCACTAATTTATCAGGGCGCTCGATCACGGTCTCACCACCAGAAATCGCCCTGGCTGCTGAAGACGGCTTAAGTAAATTTTGCGAAGCACTCATATATTTTTCAAAAGGGACATGATCTGATGTCTCTGCTCCAAGTCGCTGAACCAAAGAATTTACAAAGGCATAAATTTCTCGAGATTGTTTAGGATCTTCATTTACGGCGTCGCAGATGCTACGAACACCATTACCTGTGATGCAACGATAATTACCCGTTAGTAGCATGCTCCATTTCGCCAGTGGGACGAAAAGTGAATCAAATA
>Ga0114999_10007247_pt1 | contig 12615 bp, 12 predicted proteins | sample ArcticOcean_MG_C_3_FD_89820 | JGI IMG/M metagenome (GOLD analysis project Ga0114999, IMG submission 89820) | Marine microbial communities from western Arctic Ocean - ArcticOcean_MG_CB8_126 | ecosystem: Environmental > Aquatic > Marine > Oceanic | place: Arctic Ocean: Canada Basin | collected...
GGCCGGGACTTCTTCCGCTGCCGCCTCTTCCGCTGGCGCTTCCTCGGCTGGCGCTTCCTCGGCTGGCGCTTCCTCGGCTGGCGCTTCCTCGGACGGGGCTTCTTCGGCTACCGCCTCCTCAGCGGGCGCTTCCTCGGCCGGGGCTTCCTCGGCTACCGCCTCCTCAGCGGGCGCTTCGGCGGCCGGCTCTTCGGCTGGCGCTTCGGCGGCGGCCTTGGCGGCTTCTTCCATTTCCTTTATGCGTTCCAGCGTCTTGGCGCGCGGCAGGTTTTTCTTGGTTTGCTCGCGGCGTTCGGGAAGCTCGATAATCTTGGCGTCGCCCAGGAACCGTGCCACCCGGTCGGTGGGCTTGGCGCCATGGCCAAGCCAATGGCGGATACGATTTTCTTTGAGGACAATACGCTCCGGATGATCCTTGGGAACCATCGGGTTATAGGTGCCGAGGCGCTCGATAAAACGCCCGTCGCGCGGGCTGCGTGAATCGGCCACCACAATGCGATAATAGGGACGCTTCTTGGCGCCGCCCCGGGACAGTCTGATTTTAATCGCCATCTAACGTTTTTCCTCCGCAATATACTGAATGGTCATCATCTCTACCTCTGGCTGATTGGTGTTGTTGAAATATTGTGTGTCATTTATCCGCGTCCGGGCGGAAACGGCCCGGGCATGTTTGCCATCCCCGGCATTCCCGGCATGGCGCCGGGCATCTGGCCTTTCTTGCCCATTTTGCCCATTTTTTTCATCATCGTGCTCATCTGCTGATGCTGCTTTAAAAGCCGGTTGACCTCCGGCACCGAGGTGCCCGAGCCGGCCGCAATGCGCTTCCGCCGTCTGGCGTTCAGGATTTTCGGGTTGCGCCGTTCCTTCGGCGTCATCGACGAGATTATGGCCTGTTGATGGGCGATGGTCTTGTCGTCCACATTGGCGGCCTGCATCTGTTGCTTCGTTTTGCCGACGCCGGGCAGCATGCCGAGCAAGCCGCCGATATCGCCCATACCCCGAATTTGCTTTAGCTGATCGCCCAGGTCTTCCAGGGTGAACTGACCCTTGAGCGCGCGCCGGGCGGTTTTTTCGGCCTCTTCCTTATCGACAGTATCGGCGGCGCGTTCCACCAGACCGACAATATCGCCCATGCCCAGCATGCGCCCGGCAACGCGCTCCGCCTGGAAGTTTTCCAGCGCATCCAGTTTTTCGCCGACACCCATCAGCTTGATGGGACAGCCGGTCACAGCGCGCATGGAAAGCGCCGCGCCGCCGCGTGCATCGCCATCGACGCGGGTCAGCACGATGCCGGTCACGCCGATTTTTTCGTTGAATTCCTTGGCCACGTTGACGGCGTCCTGGCCGGCCATGGCGTCGGTGACCAGAAGCGTCTCGGCGGGATTGACGGCGGCGCGCACCTGGGCCACTTCGCTCATCAGCTCGGCATCGATGGCGAGGCGCCCGGCGGTGTCCAGGATAACCACATCAAAACCTTCGCGGCGGGCCACGTCCAAGGCGCGCTTGGCGATGCCGAGGGGCCGCTCGCCAATGACCGGCTGCAAGGTTGTGGCGCCGGCCTGATCACCCAAAATGCGAAGCTGTTCCTGGGCGGCGGGGCGCTGCACGTCCAAACCGGCCAGCAGCACTTTTTTGCGCTCCCGCTGGATCAGGCGCAATGCCAGTTTACCGGCGGTGGTGGTTTTGCCGGAGCCTTGCAGTCCGACCATCAAAATCGGCACCGGCGGCGCCGCGTCCAGATTGACCGGCGCATCGTCCGGGCCGAGCATCTCGACCAGATGATCGTGCACCACCTTGACCACCATCTGGCCGGGAGTGACGCTGTTCAGCACGTCGCGGCCAACCGCCTTTTCCTGCACGGCGGCGACAAAATCGCTGACCACCGGCAAGGCCACGTCGGCTTCCAGCAACGCCACGCGCACTTCGTTCATGGCCTCCGAGACATCCGCCTCAGACAGCGCGCCGCGTCTTTTCAGCCGGTCGAATACTTCCCCCAGCTTTGCGCTTAAACCGTCAAACATCATTCGTTCCTTAGGCAGGCGCGCTGGCGCGCCTAGGCCGGACTCAAAAGATAGCTACAAGCAAAAAACGCCAGTGCGCGAAACTCGCGGACTGGCGGCGCCAGCGGAAATTACCCGGCGGCGTCAATATCGGAGCGAACTGTATTTCCGCTGGCGTTGCAAGTCAAGGCGGGCGTATAATGTTGCCGATCAGCCAACTGCGAAACGTGTGCTGTTGAAAACACGTATTTCGATTGCAAGTTTCCGCGCATAAATTGCAATCCCCAGCTTTCGGCATCACATACTAAGTAATGCAAGGCATTTTCGACGCCAATCGTGGGCAAATACGGCTCTGTTGTTGTTGCTGCGGATGCATTAAGGCTTGGCGGTTTCAGAGGAAAATCAATACCGCCGTAAATTTAAATTGAGGAATAAAATGGCAAGAAGACGCACTATCAAAGATGACGGGCCGGACCCGATCGATAAATATGTCGGCTCACGCGTGCGGGCGCGGCGCGTTGGTCTGAGGATCAGCCAGACAAAACTGGGCGACGCCATCGGCGTTACCTTCCAGCAGGTGCAAAAGTACGAAAACGGCACCAATCGCATCGGCGCCAGTAACCTGTTCAAAATCTCCAAGACCTTGAGCGTCGATGTCGCTTTCTTTTTCGAAGGTCTCGGCGAAGACGAAGGGGCGGCGAAAGAGTTGGCTGGTTTGTCAGAAGGATCGCAAGCCAAGTTCGATGTGGACCCCATGTCGTCCCGGGAAGCCATCGAATTGATGCATAATTATTTTCTCGTCAAAGACGAAAACGTCCGCAAGAAACTCTCCCAGTTCGTGAAAACACTGGCCCAAACCAACGGGTAAGTAGGGTTATTTGCGTCGACACAAGCGGAATTTATCGTAAGATACAGTTATTAATTGTGGACATATCACTTTCCATTGACTGACGGTTGTGATATACCGATGTTCGTACATGATTTATATTTACAATCATAATTAGAGTATTGGAATCTGCATGCCGGCGCGCGAAAAACCACCATCGAATGATTCTCTCCGTTTCGCCCATGCCGCTTGGTGCGATATTGCCGATAAGGTTGTTGGCATGCGCATCCGCGAATTGCGCGAACAATCCGGTGCCGATTTCCGTGATATCGCGCACCCCTTGGGCCTGGCAGTGAAGGCCCTGAAAGCCATCGAGAGCGGCGAGGAATCGGCCGATAGCGCTCTGTTGCATTGCCTCGGCGGCAGATTCCAGGTCCCGGTCGCGTTCTTTTTCGAAGGTCTTCCCGCGGCCGGCGATGCGGCGGAAAAACCGGATCCGGCGGCACAATCGAACTCGGCGCCGCGCGCCAGAGAACTGGTTAAACTAATCAATATCTATGCCAGCCTGCCGGACAAGAAGCTGCGCAAAACCCTCATGGAATTGATCGAGTCCCTGGGTCAGGCAAAACTCTAAAGCAAAAATTCCATAGCCATCCATACCGGGCCGCCGCAGGCGCGCCGTATGGTGTCGGCGGGTTTTTGCGTTTACAACCTTGGCCATGGACTATGACACCATCAGCGCCCGCATCAACGAGACCGGCATGCTATGCCGGGGCGGCTTTCATCCAAACCCCGACGACGGACTGCCCGCCGCCGCCGGCACCGCCATCATGGCCGGCAATGCCGGCGGTGAATTCTGGCACCGCTTCCGCGCCGAATTTCCGGATGCCGGCGAAGACCCGTTGAATGAATGGTCGGGCGGCGTATTGAAAGCGATCGCCGATTCCCTCGGCGCCGAAATCCTGTTTCCGTTCGGCGGCCCGCCGCATCACCCGTTTCAGCGCTGGGCGCAGCGCGCCGAAGCGGTTTACCCATCGCCGGCCGGCCCGCTCATCCATCCCGTTTACGGGCTCTGGCATGCGTACCGGGGATTGTTTCTGTTCGGCGAAACCTTCCCGGTGCCGGAACGCCGCCACGCGCCCAGCCCCTGCGACGATTGCGATGGCCAGCCCTGCCTCTATACCTGCCCGGTGGGCGCCATGACGATAAGCGGCTTTGAGATGGATCCCTGCCTGGCCCATTTGGCCGGACCCAGCGGCGGCGATTGCATGGATTTCGGATGCGCCGCCCGGCGCGCCTGCCCGGTCGGCGCCCAATACGCGCACGAGCCCGATCAGGCGCGATTTCACCAGCACGCCTTTTTCGGCGCGCATTATCCCTGAACGGATAGGGGAGTGGTCTATTCCGCCGAAATCCGTTGGACTTGGGCCGCGTTCGGTTCTATATGCCCCCCATGACCGGCACCCAATTCATAAAAATGCATAGCCTCGGCAATGACTTTGTCATTTTCGATGGACGCCACGCTGCCCTCCGGCTTTCCGATGATGCCGTCCGCGCCATCGCCGACCGGCGCACCGGCGTCGGCTGCGACCAATTGATCGTTATCGAGAATGCCGAGGATGGCTCCGGCGCCGATGCCTTCATGCGCATCCGCAACGCCGACGGCGGCGAGGTCGAGGCCTGCGGCAACGCCGTCCGCTGCATCGGATCGCTGATCATGGATGAGACCGGCCAAGGCGCCGCCACCGTTGCAACCCTGGCCGGTCCGGTTCGCCTGGAGCGCAAGCCCGATGGCCGCATCACCGCCGATATGGGCGCCCCGGTGGAAGACTGGGCGGGCATTCCGCTGGCCGCGGAAACCGGCACCCTGCACCTGGATATGCGCGCCGGGCCGCTGACCGATCCGGTGGGCGTCGGCATGGGCAACCCGCACGCGGTATTTTTTGTCGATGACGTGGGCGGCGTGGCCCTGGCGGAACTGGGGCCGGAATTGGAGGTGCATCCCTTGTACCCCAACCGCGCCAACATCGAGGTGGCGCAAATAATCGGGCCCGATCTGATCCGCGTGCGCGTCTGGGAGCGCGGCGCCGGTGAAACCCGGGCCTGCGGCACTGGTGCCTGCGCGGTCCTGGTAGCGGCCCACCGGCGCGGCCTGGCGGGGCGCAAATCGGTGGTCCAATTGGATGGCGGCGGCCTCGATATCGAGTGGACGGAGGCGGGCCATGTGCTGATGACCGGTGCCATCGCCACCAGCTTCGAGGGCCGCATCGATGGGATAGCAAACCCATGACCGCACCCCGCGTCATCACTCTCGGCTGCCGGCTGAATACATTTGAATCCGAAGTCATGCGCGGCCACGCCGAGGCGGCAGGCGCCGAGGACACGGTCATTATCAATACCTGCGCCGTCACCTCCGAGGCCGAGCGCCAGGCGCGGCAGACCATCCGGCGGGCGCGCAAAGACAATCCCCGCGCGCGCATCATCGTTACCGGCTGCGCCGCGCAAATTGCGCCTGAGAAATTCGCCGCCATGGCGGAAGTGGATCAGGTGCTGGGCAACACCGAAAAACTGTTGCCCGAAAGCTACCGGGGTAGCGCTGGCCAGGCGCCGGTCCAGGTGGCGAACATCATGGCAGAGACCCGCGCCCCGGAACTGACCGTGTCCGGCTTCGAAAATCGCACCCGTGCTTTTATCCAAGTTCAGCAAGGCTGTGATCACCGCTGCACCTTTTGCATCATTCCGTTCGGCCGCGGCAATTCGCGCAGCGTGCCGGCCGAGCATATTTTCGCCCAGGCGCGGCAACTGACGCAAGCGGGCTACAAAGAAGCGGTCCTCACCGGGGTTGATATCTCGTCCTATGAGGGCGGCCTGGCGGCGTTGGTGCGCCGCTTGCTGGCGGCGGCGCCGGAATTGGCGCGCCTGCGCCTATCCTCCCTTGATCCGGCGATGGTGGATGCGAAGCTGATCGCGCTGGCCGCCGACGAGCCGCGCCTGATGCCCCATTTTCACCTGAGCGTCCAGGCCGGCAATGATCTGATCCTGAAACGCATGAAGCGCCGCCACGACGCCGCCAAGGTGACCGAAATATGCGCCCAATTGCGCCGGGCGCGCGCCGATATCCAGTTCGGCGCCGATCTGATCGCCGGCTTTCCCACCGAAACAGACGCCATGTTCGCCGATACAATGGCCCTGGTGGAAGAGGCCGGGCTCGCCTATCTGCACGTCTTTCCCTATTCGCCGCGCCCGGGAACGCCGGCCGCATTGATGCCCCAGTCCGGCGCCGCCACGGCGCGCGCGAGGGCGCAGGAATTGCGCGCCGCCGGCAACCGGGTGAAGGCGGCGATCTTCGCCCGCATGATCGGCCGCCGCGCCTGGGTGCTTACCGAAAAAGACGGCAAGGGCTATACCGAGCACTACGCGCCGGTGCGCATGCTTGCCTCGCCGGGGCCGGGCAATGTAATGCCGGTAGAAATCACCGCCGTCCAGGACCTGGTGCTGACCGCCGAGCCCCTGCGATGAGCGGCGAAGGCGAAGGCTGGCGAGCGCGGCTGAAAACGGGTCTGCAAAAATCTTCCGCTGCGGTAGCCGGCGCCATCAACGATATTTTCGTCAAGCGTCCCCTCAACGCAGCCTCCATCAAAGACTTGGAAGAGGCGTTGATCGCCGCCGACTTGGGCGTCGATGCGGCCCGCCGGCTGAGCCAGGGGATAGCCAAGACCGCCTTCGACAAGGACCCGGACCCGGCCGGTATCCGCGCCTATCTGGCCGCAAATATCGCCGAAATTCTGGACCCGGTGGCGGTCCCGTTTGTCCCCGATGACACCTTGAAGCCGCACGTGGTTCTGGTCTGCGGCGTCAACGGCACCGGCAAGACAACCACCATCGGCAAGCTGGCCAGCCATTTCCGCACCGAGGGGCGCTCCGTGATGCTGGCGGCGGCCGATACCTTCCGGGCGGCGGCCACCGAGCAATTGCAAATCTGGGGAGAGCGCACCGGCGCCGAAGTAATCGCCGCCGCCCCGGGCGCCGACGCCGCCGGCTTGGCGTTCGATGCGTTGCAGCGGGCCAAGGCGCAAAACATCGATCTATTGCTAATCGACACCGCCGGGCGTCTGCATAACAAGTCGGACATGATGAACGAGCTCAAAAAAATCATGCGCGTGCTTGCCAAGCAGGACGCGGCGGCGCCGCACAGCGTGCTCTTGATCCTCGACGCCACCACCGGGCAAAACGCCCATTCCCAGGTACAGGTTTTCGCCGAGATGGTGCAGGTGACCGGCCTGATCGTGACCAAGCTGGACGGCTCCTCCAAGGGCGGCGTTCTGGTTTCGCTGGCGGAACGGTTCGGACTGCCGGTGCACGCCATCGGCGTCGGTGAACAGGTCGGCGATCTCAGCCCGTTCGCGGCCGCCGATTTCGCCAATTCCCTATTGGATGTGGATGTGGACGACGGCGTTTAGGCCGCGCCTAAACCCTGAGATTGAGATAGAAGCCGCGCGGCACGTCGTGGCGCAAGGGCTTGCCGGCATCGATGACACGGGTCAGTTTCTTCAGCGCGTTCTGAAATTCAGGCCCGTCCATGGGCGCCGATACCCGGGCGCTGCCTGCGGCCTCCTGGCCGGCCCGGTAACCGGAAAAGGCTTCGGCGCTGCTGGCGCCCGGCCCGCCCACCGCATTCGGCGCCCCAGCGGATTCGATTCGCATATGTTCGTTCATGACGGTGCGATTATGACCGCAATTGGTTAACGGAATCTGAGAATGGCACCGGAAAAACCCCTTAAAAACACCGGAATCCGATAAGAATCTGTGGATAAGCCGCCGATCGGCGCAAAGCCGATTGCCGGGCTTCGATTAAAGGGCGTAAAATATGGCAGCCGCGAGGCCGAAAAAATCGGCACCTGGGACCGCAGCGTCGGGTTGGAAGATCGAGACAACAAACCTAGGGTGCATGCAATGGCGGGCGACACGAACAGCACAGACAGACTTCCCGGTCCCATGGAACAAGTCCGGCAACAATCCATGGAGCCGGTGCAGGGCCATGTTCTGCAGCGGACCCTGTTTGGCGGCATGAGCTTCGGCGCCCGCCTGACCAGCGTCGTCAGCCTCGGTGTGCTGGCCATCATCGCTACCGGCGGCTTGTTCTACGCTGCTGATCAGCGCTCCGGCGACGCCTTGCAGCGGCTGAAATCGGCGATGCAGGTGCAAGCCCAGGTGAGCGCCGTTCAGGCCGCCGCCCTCGGCGAGATCGGCCGCCATCAAAGCCTGCTGACCGCCGCCGCCGGCGACCGCATCAAGGACTATGACCGGGGCATGGAGACGGTCGCCCGCAACTTGAAAGCGCTGATCGAAAACCCGGCCACCAGCGACGGCCAGAAAACCGTGTTGACCCTCAATGACGGCTTCACCCAGCACGCCGCCCACTTCCACAAAGCCGCCCAGTTGGCCGCCCTCCTCGGCCCCGGCCAGCGCACCGGTTTGATCGGTAACGCCCGCGCCCTCGGCGGCAAATTGGAGGCCGAGATTGCCAAAACCGGGCGCACCGGTCTCGCCCAAAGCCTGGTCCAATTGCGCCGCATGGAAGAGGCCGCCGGCAGAAACGGCGCCCACGCCAGCGAAGCCACCATCGCCGCCGCCGCGCGCAACCTGACCCAAGCCGTTGGCCAGGCGCCGATCGACGCCAATTTGCGCAACCGATTGGCGAAGCTGGCCGGCGCCTACGCATCGGACGTGACGCAACTGGTGCGCATGCGCCAAGCCATGGATTCCGAAGTCGCTTGGATCGAGGAGATCAACGCCTACGTTGCCCCCAATATCCAGACCCTGGCCGAGTTCGGCGGCAATCTCAGCCTGTCGGCGCGCCAGTCCGCCGACGCGGCGCAAACCTTCGTGCGCAAGTTTCTGGCCGGCGCCAGCGCCGTCATTTTGGTCCTGTTCGTTGGCCTGGCGTCGCTGTTGATGAGTTCGGTGATCCGCCCGGTGCGCTTGCTGGCGCACGCATCGAGCTTCCTGGCGCGCGGCGATCAGGGCACCAATATCCCGGCCCTCGGCAATTACGACGAAACCGGCGAGATCGCCCACGCGCTGGTCCAGTTCCGCGAAAATATGACCCACGCCCAGCGCCTCCGGGACGAGTTGGAAATGCGCCTGGAGACCGCCGAAAGCGCCGCCGCCGAAGCCGCCCAGGCGGCCGAGGACGCCGAAGCCAAGGCCCAGGAGCAAGCCCAGCCAGTGGTGGAAAAGACCCCCGAACCCGAAGCCCCGTTGCCGGCGCATCGCGAACCCGCGCCGGAGGAAAAATTGCCGGCGGCGGGCCTCCGAAATCTTTCCAATATCAATATTTCCGAACTTTCGCGCCAATTGGCAGAAACCAGCCAGAACGCCGCCGGCGCCGCCCACGAGGCGGAACGTACCGAAATGATCATCAACGGCATCGCCGATTCGATGAGCAAGATCGAACAGACCGAAACCTTGCTGGCCGGCGTTTCCGACCAGATGAGCCTGTTGGTGGTGCAATCCCAATTGACCGACGACGGCATCCCCGGCGGTGATCAGGAAAACCTGATCCTGCTGGCCGACAAGCGGCGGGAAGATGAAACCGGCCAGCGCAATGTGGGGCAAAGTTTAAGCGACCGCATCGGCGTCATCCAGTCGGGCACCAACCAGGCGATCCGCTCGATCCAGCAGATCGGCGAGACCATCGGCGCGGTCAACGATGTGGCTCTGGAATTCGCCGCCGTATCTTCGTCCGATGCGCTCGACGCGGCGACGGTGCTCTTGCAACAATCCGAAGAGCTGCGCGGCAAGCTTGATGATCTGTTGGGCAAGATCAAGCTGGAAGGCGGGGCGTTGCCGAACTATTCAAACACCGGCGAGAACGACTGAACGCTAGCAAGCGTGGGGATGGCATGGTCGGCCACGCCTGCGCCCCAATTATTCGCTCCCCCTGCCTCAAGAAAAATGTTCGCCATGAGAGACGGTGAGATTGAAAATTTTCATCGCCGAGCCGACCCATTGCCCGAGGTGCCAAAACGGGCGCCCAGCTTATGCACTCATGGGTGTATGGCGCCAACAAATCTCGTGCGACATCCCCGGCGCACCCCCCTTACGGTTATGACGGTTTGTTACGGTTCCTGACGGTTTCTTACGGTTTTTCCCAATTGGTGCGACATGCAACACGCCAAACCGCATGGACATCATCGTCATTTATGGACAAACGGCCCAGCCGGTCTGGGGATGGCCGGGTCGGCCTTCGCAGCCGAAGCGGCAGCTTCGGCGGAGTATGCTCGGCCAGACCGGCGTCGATCTTTGCACCTCGGTATCGGTGGCGCTCTCCTAGCCTAAGAAGAATTTTGAAACACAGAGATCACAGAGGACACAGAGGCAGTGTACTCAGCGCGCAGGGCATTGAATTTTCTCTCGGCTCTCCGTGGCCCCTCATGGTGATGTTTTCATTTCGGTACGACATGCAACACCCCAAACCCGCATGGACATCCTTGTCATTTATGGACATTTATGGACATCCACGGACATTTTGCGCCGCCGCAAGGCGCCCACGCGGCGTATTTGCGTAACCGAGGGGCAAGTCCCCGGCGCATGGGCGAAATAGACCTATTCACAATGTTCAAGAGCACCTCTGTTAGGTAGTTTATATGGGCGCGCTGTCAAGGGACCGGGATGAATATCAGAGCCTATCAGAAAAGGGATCAGGAGCCCCTGGCGCGGCTATGGCTGGATAGCTGGCGCTCGACCGGGTTGGCCGAAGCGGCCGGCGGTGATTGGCAAACATTACATGACCGGATACCGGTTGAGATTGCCGCTGGCTGGACGGTGCATGTGGCCGAGGAAGACGGAACGTTGCTCGGATTTTCCGCCGCCAATGCCGCCGACAATTGCCTGGATCAGCTATTCGTTGCGCCGGACGCGCAGGGCAGAGGCATCGGCAAGGCGCTTTTGGATGATGCCAAGGCGGGCGGGCCGGAGGGGTTATGGTTGCGGACACCGGTGGCCAACTTTGGCGCCTGCCTGTTTTATGAGCGCGAAGGTTTTGCGGCGGGCGAGATCGTGCCGCATCCGAAGTATGGGATACCGTTCGTTATTTATCGGTGGGGCTTTTCATAGCCGCACCTGATCCCACTCCCGATCGTCATGCCCCGGTTTATCCGGGGCATCCAGGGCCACCGGAGCATGGAAACCCTGGATTGCCCGATCAAGCCGGGCAATGACGGAAGTGGGGAGCAGTATTTGGGTCTCGTCATCCAAAGCGTTGCCGGACCGCGCGCCCGGCCGGCGGTGCACCTTTCACAAACCGTTGCCGGGCCTGACGCCCACATGGCCAACCGGGCCACGCCTTAATGGGCTGCGCCGATTGACTACCCCTTTAACGCCTCTATCCCCGGCAGCGCCCGCCCTTCCAGCCATTCCAGAAACGCGCCGCCGGCTAGCGACACGTAGGTGAAATCCTGCGCCGCCTTGGCATGCACCAAAGCCGCCATGGTGTCGCCGCCGCCGGCGATGCTTTTGAGGGCGCCGATCTTTGTGCGCTCGGCGACGGTGAGCGCCAGGGTGTTGGTGCCGGTGTCGAACGGCGTTACCTCGAAAGCGCCCATGGGGCCGTTCCAGATCACGGTGCGCGACGCGGCGATCACCTGGTTCATGGCGCGCGCCGTCTTCGGGCCGATATCGAGGGCCATCTGATCGGCAGGAATAGCATCCACCGGCAAAGCCCGCGAGGTTGCGTTCTCGGCAAATTCGGCGGCAACACGGACATCGGTGGGCAGGGTGATCTTGCAGCCCGCCGCGGCGGCGGCGGCGGTGATGCGGCGCGCCGTATCGATCATATCGGGCTCGGCCAGGGAGCGGCCCACATCGAGGCCATCGGCCAGCAAAAATGTGTGCGCCATGGCGCCGCCAATAAGCAAATGATCGACCTTGGCGATGAGATTTTCGAGGACCCCCAGCTTGGTGGAAATCTTGTTGCCGCCGATGATGGCCGCCACCGGATGCACCGGGGCATCGAGGGTGGTTTGCAAGGTTTCCAATTCTTTTTGCATCAGCCGCCCGGCCGCCGAGGGCAACAGCGCCGCAACCCCGGTGATCGAGGCGTGCGTCCGGTGGGTGCAGGAAAAGGCGTCGTCTACATAAATGTCGGCAAGCCCGGCGAGGCGCGCCGCGAAGGCCGGATCATTGGCTTCCTCGCCGGGATCGAAACGCAAATTTTCGAGAAGCAATATCTCGCCCGGTTTGAGCGATGCTGCGGCGTCTTCAGGCCCCGTGCCGTCCCAGCCATCGACGAATGTAATTTCGATGCCGCCAAGCGCTTCGGCCAATTTACCGGCGATGGGCTTCAAGGAAAATTCCGCCGCCGCCTGTCCTTTGGGCCGGCCGAGATGGCTGGTCAGCACGACGCCGGCGCCGCCGTCCAGTAGTTCCGCCAAGCCTGGCGCGGCCTCGGTGATACGCGAGGCATCAGTGATTTGGCCGCCGCTCATGGGCACGTTCAAGTCGGCGCGCAACAGCACGCGCTTGCCCCGGAATTCGATGTCGTCGAGGGTCTGGTATTCGCTCATGGGAAGATTTTTCGCAAAATGGTGGCGGAAAGGCACGGTACGATTATACCGAACCATAGGCATGGTAGCAGCGCAGTTCAACCCCAGCCGGGCTACAGAGTTTCGGGACAGTATACTAAATTATTGCAATATTATAACAATAATTAGGTATACTGATGGGGTGGACGGCCCCCGCGCGGCATCAAGTGTGCCAGAATGGATGTCGTTGAGATTTCCAAACAAA
>Ga0114999_10007250_pt1 | contig 12613 bp, 9 predicted proteins | sample ArcticOcean_MG_C_3_FD_89820 | JGI IMG/M metagenome (GOLD analysis project Ga0114999, IMG submission 89820) | Marine microbial communities from western Arctic Ocean - ArcticOcean_MG_CB8_126 | ecosystem: Environmental > Aquatic > Marine > Oceanic | place: Arctic Ocean: Canada Basin | collected...
AAGTAATATAAGTAGTAGTTTTTTCACAAAGCAAACTTACTTAATAATTCATTGCAACTTAAAGTCTGCAAACTAAAATCCTTGAGTACTTTCTATTCATAAAATTTATTTACTAACCTTGGCACTTAAAGCACTCAACGAAATCATACAAAAGAATGTTGAGAATAAAAAAAAGTTCGAACTTAGGACCGAGAGGTCCGCCAAAAATAAACCCACTCAGATGAGTGGGTTTTTAGTATGTTTGCAGAAATTAAAATTATGAAAAGGTTATACAGAAATATGAACGAGTCAAAAATTGCTGGGGTATGCTCAGGTATGGGTGATTACTTTGAAAAAGACCCTGTTATCTTTAGATTAATATTATTACTCTCTTTTTTCGTGGCAGGACCATTCTTCTATATCATTGCTTGGATTATTGTTCCTGTAAAAAAATAAGTTCGAAATAAGGACCGAGAGGTCCACTAAAATAAAACAATCAAAAGTGTCCTACTATATGTCCTACCCTAACTAAAAAATCCTCATAATCTATTCAATTACAAGGGTTTATCTTTTATTGTTGATGTCTAGACGGGACCGTAACCTTTTATATTCAAATTTATCAAATTTAATAATTTTATCATATAATACTACTTATAATGACATTTATTGATAAAGTTTAATAAATTACATTAGGTTTGTATTAAGGCAAAAGTATAACAGTTTGTACACACTCGAAGAATTAGAAACACAAGGTTTACATTATTTAGAATTAACAAGTTCTGATGGTACTTCTAAAGCACGAATATCTTTGAATCAAGGGGGACGATTGAGTCATCTAGTCTTTGAAGATGTTCAAGTTCTGGCAGATTTTGATGCTTCAACTTATGAAAATAATTATGCTTCATCTATTCTGTTTCCATTCGTCAACCGAATTAAGGATGGCAAATACACATTTAATAATTCAAAATACAAACTCAATTGCAACGAAGTTGATAAAAACAATGCTTTACATGGATTAGTTTACAACAAGACCTTTGTTTGTACAAAAAAAGCATTAACGTTAAATTATGCTTCGGTCACTTTACAATATAAAGACTATGGAAAACATCTAGGATTTCCGTTTAAATTCAATATTGAGTTAACTTATACACTGAATAAAAAAGGAATTATATTATCAGTTAATATTACCAATAAAGATAAAAAAACTTTTCCTTTTAGCGTAGGATGGCATCCCTATTTTTATAGTAAAAACCTATATAATAGCACTTTAAATTTTAGTAGTAACAAAAAATACGTATTTGATAACCAACAAATTATTTCTGCTACAACTGACTTAAATATAGAAATGCCTTTTCAATTAAAGGCTGTAACATTAGACGACTGTTATCGTCTAAAAACAAATGAAATTGATTTCTCAACACCTGAATATAGTTTCAATATAGGATCTACTTCAAAAGAAAATTTTCTACAGCTCTACACACCTGAAGTTCGCAATGTTATTGCAATTGAGCCTATGACAGGAGCTGCAGATAATTTTAATAATGAAATTGGCTTACAAACGCTACAATCAAATGAAACTTACAATATGAAATGGTTAATTGCTATAGAAACCAGAAACAGTAAAATAAACACTAACAAACTAATCAAAAAACTATGCAATTCTTAACATTTATTGGATTTACAGCTTTAGTCGCTATAATATCCTATTACAAAACAAGGAACACAGAAGAATCCTCATCAGATGGTTACTTCCTTGGTGGTCGTAGCTTAACAGCTGGTGTCATTGCTGGTTCATTATTATTGACCAACTTATCTACAGAACAAATTGTAGGGTTAAATGGTGCAGCATACCAAAGCGGATTGTCTGTAATGGTATGGGAAACTCTTGCTGCCATTGCTATGGTTGTTACCGCAATATTTTTATTGCCAAGATATTTAAAAGGTGGATTAACCACAGTACCTGGTTTTTTAGCAAAGCGTTTTGACGTGACTACTAAAACATTAACCTCAGCTTTATTTCTAACAGGTTACGTTGTGGTTTTACTTCCCGTAATTTTATACTCAGGTTCTTTAGCTATAAGTGGCATGTTTGACGTGCCAGAATTGTTAGGCGTAACACACACGCAATCCATTTGGATATGTGTTTGGGGAATAGGGATCATTGGTTCTATATATGCTGTTTTTGGAGGCTTAAAAGTTGTCGCAGTTTCAGATTCTATTAATGCTATTGGTTTATTAATTGGCGGAATTTTGATTCCAATTTTTGGTTTAATAATGATTGGCGATGGGAGTATTTTAGATGGACTTTCAACATTAACTACTGAGAATCCTGACAAGTTTAAATCAATGGGTGGCGAAAATGATCCTGTACCATTTTACACCATTTTTACAGGTATGATGTTGGTACAATTATTTTATTGGGGTACTAACCAACAAATTATTCAAAGAGCACTTGCTGCTAAAGATTTAAAAGAAGGTCAAAAAGGATTACTATTAGCATCATTTATAAAAATATTAGTACCATTAATTGTGGTTTTACCAGGCTTAATTGCCTATCACATTTTTGAAGGTAATTTAGAAAGTGCAGATAGTGCGTATCCAATGTTAGTTAAAAAAGTATTACCTACTGCTTGTGTAGGCTTTTTTGCAGCGGTTTTATTTGGTGCCATTTTAAGTTCTTTTAATAGTGTTTTAAATAGTTCTGTTACTTTGTTTGGCCTTGATATTTACAAGCAACATATAAATAAAGACGCTAACGAAAAAACGATTGTAAAATACGGAAAAACGTTTGGTGTCATTTTAGCAATTGTAGCTATGTTTATTGCACCACTAATTGCAAATACAGGAAGTTTGTTTGATTATTTACAGAAAGTAAATGGTATTTACAGTATTCCTATTTTAACTATTATTATCGTTGGTTATACTACTAAGTATGTGCCTGCAATTGCTGCAAAAATTGGATTATTTTCTGGTTGTCTATTATACATTACTTATATGCTGATTGATATTTATTCGCCAGAGGTCTTTTCTGGCCTACACTTTTTAGACATTTTAGCTATTCTATTTGTTCTAAATATCTTGATAATGTTAATCATTGGCTACTTCAAACCAAGAGAAAAAGCATACGTTCAAGAATACACAAAACAAGTTGATATTACACCTTGGAAGTATCTAAAACCAGCAAGTATTACTATCTGTGTAATTGTAATAGGAGTATATATTTATTTTGCCTAATTATTATGAATAAAAAGTTAATTAAAAAAGTTAAGGTCTGTTTTTTAGATAAGCTTAAAGCGCAGCCTTTAATAATGAAATTCTTATATACTTTAATTTTATATTTTTGTATTTCTTTAAATGGACAAGCACAAAAAGCAACTAAATTGAATTCAAATCAGTTAACGCATTATATTGAAAACGAAGCGGTAATTAGTGAGAATAAATTAGAAACCCATGCTTCATTTTCTTCTTATGCTCCTAATGAAGATGCTTTGAGTTTTAATCCTACTAATGCTAACTTTTATCAAAGTTTAGACGGAGAGTGGAAATTTAAATGGGTACGATCTTCAAAAGATAGATCTACCGTATTTATGAATCCGTCTGAAAATATAGATGCTTGGGACAATATTAAAGTACCATCAAACTGGGAAGTAGAAGGCTACGGAATTCCTATTTACGTAAATCATCAATATGAATTTGCAGATTATAAAGCACCAATCTCAGATGATATGGAATTTATTAAAGATTCATCTGGAAGCTATGTAAGAATTGTTCCTAAAAACCCAGGAAAAGTACCTTCAGAATATAATCCTGTTGGATCATATAGACGCGACTTTAACATAAATTCTGATTGGGATGGCAATAAGATTTTTCTTCATATAGGCACAATGAAATCAGGAGGCTTTGTTTGGTTAAATGGTGAGTATATTGGGTATTCTCAAGGCAGTAAATTACCATCTGAATTTGATATAACTCAATTTGCTAAATCTGGTAAGAACACCATTGCGATTCAAATTTTTAGATGGACGGATGGTTCTTATTTAGAGTGTCAAGATTTTTGGAGAATTAGCGGAATTGAGCGAAGTGTATATATCTATGCGCAACCTAAATTAAGAATAAAAGATTTCGAGGTGGTTTCAAATTTAGATGGAGCCTATAAAAATGGATTATTAGATTTAGATGTTGTTATCGAAAATCACTTTTCGAAAAATAAAATATCGCAAGTAATCTTTAAATTATATGATTCCAGTGAGAAGTTAATCGTTTCAAAATCTTTAGAATTGGCAGTTTTTAAAAATAATGAAAATCAGCTAAATTTTCAGGCAACCATAGAAAACGCGAAACAATGGAGTGCTGAGCATCCGAATTTGTATACATTATTTATTGAGTTGAAAGACAAAAATGGAAACAGTATAGAATCTACCGCTTCTAAAATCGGATTTAGATCTGTAGAGATTAAAAATGGGCTCCTTTTAATTAATGGTCAAAGAATTACTTTAAAAGGCGTAAATGCTCAAGAAGCAGATCCAGAAACAGGTCATGTTATGTCTGAAGAAATGATGGTGAAAGACATTCGGTTATGGAAAGAAAATAATATTAATGCGGTTAGATTGAGTCACTATCCAAGAGGAAGAAGATTTTATGAATTGTGTGATGTTCACGGAATATATGTAGTAAATGAGGCTAATATCGAATCTCATGGCATGTATTATGGTGAACGTTCATTAGCAAAAAAAGAGAGCTGGGAAAAGGCACATATAGATAGAATGGTACGCTTGGTCGAGCGAGATAAAAATCATCCATCTGTCATTATTTGGTCAATGGGTAATGAGGCAGGAAATGGCGTTAATTTTTATGAAGGATATAAAGCAATAAAAGCAAACGACAAATCAAAAAGACCTGTACAATACGAAAGAACTTATAAAAATGAAGATGGCAGCTTGTATGACATGGATTGGAATACAGATATTATTGTCCCGCAATATCCGACACCTGCATTATTCCAAGAGGTTGGAAAGTCTAAAACAGACCGACCTTTTATACCTAGTGAATATGCACACGCAATGGGTAATAGTACTGGTAATTTTCAAGATTATTGGGATATTATTGAGCAATATGACAACCTACAAGGTGGATTTATTTGGGATTGGGTAGATCAATCTATCTGGAAAACAGCTGAAAACGGAGAGAGGTATTATGCCTATGGTGGAGATTATGGAAAAGATATGCCATCAGATAGAACATTTTTGAATAATGGAATTGTTTTTCCAGACCGTACACCTCAACCCGCATTATATGAAGTTAAAAAAGCGCATGAGTTTATTAATTTTAAAGAAAAAGGAATCAATAGCAACGATGAAATTCGAATTTTAATAGAAAATTTATATGATTTTACAGACCTAAATATTTTTGATATCACGGCTACTATAAAAGCAGATGGAAAGGTGTTAAAAACTATTCCTTTTGAGACGATTTCTGTAGAAACGCATACAGGAAAATTAATTAGAATTAAGCTAGGAGATGTTACTTATCATGCAAATACAGAATATTTTGTTGAAATTTCCGCAAGTACTAAAAACGATTGGGGCTTATTACCTGCAGGGTTCGAAGTTGCTCATGAGCAAATAAGATTAAATGCTAAATACAATAAAGAACCAGTAAGGGTAGAGAATGGCATCGATTTATCAGTAAAGAAAGATGGTTTAAATACCATAGTTTCAAATGCAAATTTAGAGTTGGTATTTAACGAAAAAGAAGGACGTTTGACGTCTTACAAATTCAAAAACAACCAATTATTGAAAGACGGAAAAGGGCCTAAACCAAATTTCTGGAGAGCAGTTACAGACAATGATATTGGAAACAAAATGCAGCTTAGGAATATTGAATGGAAGAAAGCATCCTTGTTTTCTGAAGTGACAGAAATTGTATCAAGCCAACTATCCGCGAACCAAGTTGAATTAAAAGTAAGCTACAAATTACCAGGCGTAGAGACTAAATTTACAAGTGTTTATTCGATAAATGGAAATGGAGTTGTTCGAATTGAGAATACATTAGGAAAAACATCTTATGAAGGAGATTTACCAAGAATTGGTATGCGCATGCAATTGCCCAAGCAATATAATGAGATGACTTACTTTGGTAGAGGCCCATGGGAAAATTATCAAGATAGAAAGCATTCTGCTTTTGTAGATTTATACATGTCTACCGTTTCAGATCAGTACGTGCCATATATTCGGCCTTCAGAAAATGGTTATAAAACAGAGGTAAGATGGGTGTCTCTAATTAATAAGAACGGAAACGGATTAATGGTTGTTTCAGAAGACACGAAAAACGGATTAGGAATTGGTGCTTTACATATGCTAAACGAAGATTTTGATATTACTCCTGGACTTGATTATGGCGGTTCTAAAGTAGTTGATAAAAAATATCAAATTGATGGAATTCATGAAGTAAATTATGCAAAACATACAACAGATATTAAAGAACAAGATTTAGTACAATTAAACATTGACCTTGTTCAACGTGGTGTTGCTGGCGATGATAGTTGGTATTCAAAACCACAAGAAAAATATCTTATATATGGAGATGTTAAGCATCACTATTCTTTCTATTTAATTCCAATTGAGAATGGATCAAAAGAATTATTTGTAAATTTAAGTAAGCAGTTTGGAAAGTAATTATTAATTATAAGTAGTTCTTTAATTCACTTAATTTGTCAAAAGAGATAATTCCTTAAGGGACAGCGTCTTCATGGTAATTAAATAATATAGCTTCCCTTCCAGCATTTAATGAGCTATGAATATCGGCATCTAAATTATCATCAATCATAATACTTGATTGAAAGTTAGCTCTAGCTTTATTTATTGCAAGTTGAAATATTTTTTGGTGTGACTTTTTCACACCTGCCATTTCTGAATTAATAATTGTTTTCAAGTATCCATAACTAAGTTTATTTTTTCTAATTTCACAAAATAAAAAAAAGCTGAAGGCTAATCAATATCTCATGATTGACTTTACACAAGTTAAAATTAAACTTTAAAAATTACTATTTTGTTATAATTATTTTAAATTTTTTAGAGAACTTTCATGAGAATCTAAAACTACAAACTATGAGTACACGAAGAAATTTTGTAAAGAAAACTGCTTCTTTAGGAGCTGGAATTGCTTTATCCCCACAATTAACATTTGGCAATATTAATATCAAAAATGAAAAAATTGAAAATTGGACTCATTGGTGTTGGAGTTAGAGGTACTAATCACTTAAATAATTTATTGTCTAGAGTTGATTGTAACATTATTGCTATTTGTGATATCGATCCAAAAAGAATTTCTATTGCTCAAGGTTTAATTATAGGAAAAGGACAAGAAAAATCAACAGTTTTTGGAAAATACGATTATGATTATAGAAACCTTTTAGCACTTAAAGATCTTGATGCTATCATTATTTCAACACCTTGGTTATGGCATACAAAAATGGCTAAGGATTCTATGAAAGCAGGAAAATATACAGCTTTAGAAGTATCGGCTGCAAATACCATAGAAGAATGTTGGGACCTGGTAAATGTCCATGAAGAGACAGGTTCTCATTTAATGATTTTAGAAAATGTATGTTACCGAAGAGATATTTTAGCAGTATTGAATATGGTAAAAAAAAATGTATTTGGAGAATTACTTCACTTTAGATGTGGGTATCAACATGACTTGCGGTTTGTAAAATTTAATGACGGTAAAACAGCTTTTGGAAAGGGAGCTGAATTTGGTGAAAAAGGAATTTCGGAATCTGCTTGGCGTACCCAACATTCTCTTTTACAAAATGCCGATGTGTATCCTACGCATGGAATTGGACCTATTGCAGTTATGTGTGATATCAATAGAGGTAACCGTTTTGTATCTATGACTTCTCAAGCAACCAAAGGTGTTGGGCTGAATAAATACATTGAAGATCTTGGCGGAAAAGACCATCCCAATGCAAAACTTAAATTTAAACAAGGTGATATTATCACCTCAACAATTGATACTGCTAATGGAGAAACTATTATTGTAACGCATGATTGCAACTCCCCCCGTCCCTACTCTCTAGGTTTTAGAGTTCAAGGAAGTAAAGGATTATGGGAAGTAGATGGCGATCGAATTTATATTGAAGGGAAAGCTGAAAAACCACATCAATGGGATGATGCCACTAAATGGCTAGAAGAATATGACCATCCCCTTTGGAAAAAGTTTGGGGCACATGCAGCTGGAGCTGGTCATGGTGGTATGGACTTTTTTATTATTAATGCCTTTATAGAGTCTGTAAAACAAAATATAGCACCACCATTAGATGCCTACGATGCTGCTGCTTGGAGTGCCATTACTCCACTTTCAGAAATATCGATAGCAAATAATGGAGAACCTCAAGATTTCCCAGATTTTACTAGAGGTGATTGGGTAAAGCGTACTCCTTACAACTGGGATAAAACACCTATTAAAAATAATTGATGAATACTACTATTTCACTTACTGCTCCGGCAAGAATTTGCTTATTTGGAGATCATCAGGATTATTTAGGCTTGCCTGTAATTGCTTGTGCAATTGATAAGTATATCACACTTACTGCTGAACGGAATAATAAAAAAAAATTAAAGTTAAACTTACCAGATATTCAATTTGAAAGAAGTATTGATATTTCCGAAACATTCGAAACTCTAGAGAAAGGAGATCATTTTGCTTCTGCCATTCGAGTAATCAAAAGACACGGCGTTTTAATAGATGTAGGCTATAACATTACCATAAGTGGTAACATTCCTATTAATGCAGGAGTATCTAGTTCTTCCGCAGTAGTAGTAGCTTGGATTCATTTTTTACTAAAGGCTTTTAGTGTAGATAATAAAATTACCCACGAATTTATTTCACAATTAGCCTACGAAGCTGAAGTGCTCGAGCATCATTCACCTGGAGGAAAAATGGATCAATATACCATTGGAATTGGTAATGTTGTTTTTATAGAAACAGGTGATCATTTTAATTATGAACTCATTGGTGATACTATAGATGGAATGGTATTGGGTGAATCTGGAATAGCAAAAAACACCATTGGTTTATTAGGAAGTTGTAAATCGAATGCTATAAAAGCGATACAAATTATCCAGGATAAAGAAGCTAACTTTGTGCTTGAAAAAGCAACCATAAAAGATTATGAAAATTATAAAACCTTATTGCCAGATGAATTAAAACCTTTTTTTTATGCTGCCATACAAAATCATATTATTACTAAAAAAGCGCTTACAGTATTAAAAAAAACAACACTTAACTACCCGTTAATTGGCAACTTAATGAATCAACATCATCGCATATTGCGTGATGATTTAAAACTAACTGTTCCAAAAATAGATGCTATGATTGATGCAGCAATCAAAGCAGGTGCATATGGAGCAAAAATTATTGGCTCTGGCGGCGGCGGATGTATCGTTGCCTTATGCCCTAGCCATTTACAAGAAAAAATAAGTGTTGCCATTAAAAAAGCTGGAGCAAAAGATGCCTATCCAGTATGTGTAGCAAAAGGAACACAAATTATAATAGATGCCTAAAAATTTAGTGATATTAGCAGGTGGAGCTTCCTCAAGGATGAAGAAGTCTTTAGGTGCCGAAAACCTTTCCGAAGAAGATGTGACCAATACCAATAAAAGAAATAAAGCTTTACTAAGTTTTGGGAAAAATAACAGACCAATTCTAGACTTCTTACTATTAAATGCCGAAAAAGCAGGCTATAAAAATGTGATTATCATTATTAGTGAAAAGGGAGAACTGTTTAAAGACTATTACGGTAAAAAACTAAAAAAAACTATTTTAATGGTCTATCTATATCATATGCCATACAATACGTGCCAAAAGACAGGATAAAACCTTACATATCCAAATCATATAATTTTCTAAAAAAGTTCGATATAAGGACCGTAAGGCCCACAACTATTAAGCAAAACCCATGTATATCAATGATTTAAAAGGGTTTTCTTTTTTATGTTGTCAGATTTATTGTCGTTTTATAGCTTATAGACCTACTCCTCTTCTGTAGTGTCTACAAAGTTAATATTGATACTAATAGATTCAATCTCTTCATATGCTTTTTTCTTACCAACTGCATAAGGAAGTAGTTTAGATATTGCACGTATACTGAAGGTTTTATTGCTCATCAAATCACAAAAGTTAATTTACTTACAGATATAAAATAAAAAAAGCCGAACATATTATGCTCGGCTTTTCTAAATTGAAAAAACTAATTAATTTGCAATAATTAATTTGATTGATTGGCTTTCATTAGTTGATTTAGAATTGATAAAGTAAATTCCATTCTTAAGATTAGATACATCAAGATTTATATTATTATTTCCTGGTAACAAGTTAATATTAACTTTACTTACAATTTTGCCAATAGTGTTTGTAAGTTTTAAAGTTATATTTTTTTTCTCAGAAGAATATAAGTTAACTTTTGTATAGTTTGTAGCAGGGTTTGGGTATACTGAGATACTATTTATACTTGAGATTTCTGAAATATTTGTTGAAGTATTTCCTAATTCTGTGGTATCTAATTCCAAATAAATTATTTCATTAATATCAATTGGATCTTGGTCTCCTATAATGGCAAGTCCAGGCTCAAAATCTTTCTGATATATTAGTCTGATTTTATCGTCTACATTTCTATCGATAGTTGCGTATATACATTCTTGAGCTCCCAACCAAGGAAGGTGAGGAGTAACATCAGTAGGAGTACTCCAGTTATCACCACCATCCATACTTTTTATAACATTTACATGTCTAAAGTTTTGAGAGCCATTATCAATATTTTCCATTAACTCAGAATAGGAAACAAATATATTGCCATTTGCATCAACACCTGCACTAGGCATAGAAGTTAATGACATATAGTAAATTGGATAATCAACATAGTTTAATAGATTATCTCCGTCAGTATCTTGTGCACTCGCAATCATTTGACCTAGATTAGAAAACCATAGAGAAGGAGAAGAAATTGGATTATTAGCATAATCATCAGCACCCATATTTTCATTCCAGTACATTAAACCATCAGTTGAAGGAAAGTATGAGTATGCAGCGTCAGTTAAATCAGCATCTAATAATAGCATATTTCCATAAAAAACATGAGCCATATTATTATCATCTAATAAAAGTGCTCCTGATGCATCTGTAGAATAAATACTATCCATTAAACCATCATTGTCTTGATCTATTCCATCATCATAAGCATATCTGTCAACTGGAAAGTCTAAGAAAACCGTACTAGTCCAGGTATTTCCATTATCTATAGATTTTAATATTACTGAATCATCCCATATACCAAAGTATGCAATAACAACAGTTTCGCCATTACTAGCAATTGAATAAGCATCTCCTTTAAAAGCTAAATATTTAGTAGAATCTAATGTAGGTAATTGCATATCTTGAATATCCCATGTTGAACCACCATCTTGAGATCTGTAGTAAACTAGAGCTCCGTCAAGTCCATTGTAAATCGTTCCTCCAAGAGATATATTAGCAGTTACGCCTACCATATGAATAGTTTGTTTATTTGCTCCTCCAATAACTGCTCTATTCCAGATTATGTATGTATAAACTCCTAGACTGTCTTGATAGGAAATAAGATCTTCACTCCATGATCCACTGCCAATAGAAGGACGATGGGTCATAAGTAAACTTGCATTATCTGTATTATGGGTAATTGCAATTTCCTTAGATGTTGAAGTAGCTAAAATTGAAGGCCATCCACCCCTTGAAGATTCTATTCTTGCATTTGGAGATGCATCCCATGAAGATCCATCATAGAAATTATAACCGGTTCCTCTATCTCCATATAAATTAGAAAATTCCGCACTAATTGTCCAAACTGCAGAGATGGTTCCATCAGAATGTCGAATTAATCTATTATCAACACATGCATTAGTCTGCACATCATAAGTTGTTGACCCTATCGGCACCTCGCTACTAGAGAAAGTCTTTAATGCAATAGTATTAGGGTTTGGGTTAACCATTAGGTGAGTCAGTGCTTCATTTCCGCTCACTATTACTTTATCATTTATTATTGCTTGATTATTGCCATTTTTTAATTTATATGGAGATATTTGAGCAATAATAATCGTTGAAAATAATAATGAAACTAGTGTGGTAAAAGTTTTTTTCATGTTTTTTTTTTGTTATACACTTTATTGTAATAATACTAAAAAATTTCTTTAAATTTTAATCTTATAGAATTCCCTACTAATACAACATCAGAAAAAGCCATAAAAAGTGCTGCCCACATTGGATTTAGTAGTAATACAAAACAAAATATTGATTTAACAACACATAATGTATTGGGTGAAGTAATGTTTAGTGAATCACTGAAAGATTTTAATGGAGATTATAGTAAAAGCGTAGATATGTCACAATATCCAAACGCTATCTATTATACTGAAGTTAAAAACTAAAGATGGAATGATTAATAAAAAGTTAATACTCAAAAAACAATCGATCAAAAAAGTTCGAAATAAGGACCGAGAGGTCCACCAAAAAGAAACCCACTCAAATGAGTGGGTTTTTATTTATTCAATAATTATTTTCTTCTCTACAGTTTTAATTCAATTTAAGCCTTAAATCCTCACTTCCA
>Ga0114999_10007251_pt1 | contig 12613 bp, 37 predicted proteins | sample ArcticOcean_MG_C_3_FD_89820 | JGI IMG/M metagenome (GOLD analysis project Ga0114999, IMG submission 89820) | Marine microbial communities from western Arctic Ocean - ArcticOcean_MG_CB8_126 | ecosystem: Environmental > Aquatic > Marine > Oceanic | place: Arctic Ocean: Canada Basin | collected...
ATTGTATTTTCGTGGGAGGCTATAACGGGATTGGTGTTTATCAAAGCACCGCTATGACTGCGGAAATCGTTAATTGCATTGCTACAAAAGCGTCGGGGAACGGCTTGGCGGTCGCTAATTATGCAGCTCAGACTTACAACTTCCGTAACTGTCTGGCCTTTGGGAATAGTCCTTCCCAAGGTGACTTTGATAATTCAACGACATCCACAGTAAATGTCCTGAATTGTGTGTCTGGGGATGCTACGGCAACTCATTTGAACCATACAAGCTCAGCCGGGAGTGTGACTCTCAAAACAGACACATCGGCGTACTTTACTGACTACGCTAACGATGACTACACCCTAGCTCAGAGCGGCTACGATAACTGGGGAATCTACGGCGACAGCTTGACCACGCCGGCCTTGGATTACGCATCGACTGCACGCTCCAATGACGACATTGGGCCTTATGAGTTTGTGCCTGCTTTACTAAGCCTAAATGCAAGGGCTCCTGCTAAGTACATGGCAGCAGCTATTGCGATGAGTCCAGCAAGTTAGTTTACCTTTACCAACCCCCGATGGAGCAAAGCAATGAAAGTAGCAGAAGTGACACGCCAGTTAGTGACCAGTGGAGAGGGTGCTTTCCAGGCTCTCCAAGATTTCGTAGTGGTCCGCATGACGATGGATAGCATGACGCCCGGGGGCATCGTTGTGCCGCTGAGCATGGACGAGCCTGGCGTCGAGCCCTATCAGGGCGTGGTCGAGCTGGTTGGACCTGGTGCCGAGAGCGAATGGAACGGCAACTACACGACGCCGCCCTGCGAGGTTGGCGATCAGGTGCTCATCGTGCTGTGGGCGAACGCGGTTCAGCCACGGGCACGGTTCCGCCACGACGAGTCCGACTACTGGATCATTCGCTTTCACGATATCATGGGGGTTTTTCCTGGTTGAGCCGGCTAGATCCCCTAGCTACTATTCATGTACGAATCAACCCATAAGTACGGAGACTTGATACCATGTCTGCACATCGAACAGCTTACGATTTGTCGAAGTCGGCCCTGCGCGTCGCGGATCCTGCCGCCTCCGGGACGATCTCTTTTGCTGACCGTTTTGGCGGTCATTGCGAGATGATATCGCTCGACACAGAAACGAGGAAGCTGGCGGATCCACACCGAGCTGGCATCCTGGCCACGCTTAGGCTGCACACGGATGGCGGCACTGTCGCCGTCACTGCCACCAACGGTTTCAATGTCGCAGCAAACACAGTCGCCACCTTCGGCGACGTTGGCGATCAGCTGTTTATGACCTCAGTTGAAAAGGCCACTGCCGGCACGTATCGCTGGGAGATCCTCGTCAACACTGGATCTGTTAGTATGTCGTAGCTTAGACATCGTCATACAGTGCGACCGCTGCTGCCCTGCCAGTTGGGTGGCAGTAGTCGTTCTGCACGCTGATGCTGGCGTGGCCGGCCGCGTCACGGATCACTGGCATCTCGGCCCCCGCCACCATCAGGTGACTGACGAAGCTGTGCCGGCCGCAATGTATATGAAGCTGTCTGACCCTGCCGGCCCCCAGGCAGCGCACAGCGGTCTTAAATCTCTTGGCTATCTCAGTAGTACACATCCTTCCGGGCCGGCTGCGTGCCGCCTGACGGCATATAACGGGGTCTGTCGCCAGAGCCCCGGAGGCGTCCCGTATGGCCTCCCACCGTTTTAGGCACTCTAAGCCCGTCTTGTCCCACGAAAGGCTCACTACACGCGGCTTGCCGCCTTTCGTGCAGCCGGTTCGTAGCTGGATCTCCGGCAGGGTAGTGGCCAGGTGTATATCACGCATCTGGAGTAGCTGGATCTCCATGCAGCGCAGTCCGAGGCAGGCGAGGCGGAAAATCGCTAAGTTCATCCGGGCGTTCTTCGACTTTTGCCACTTGGACTCTAAGCGGGTAGTGACGATGGCGATCTCATCGAGCGATAGTATCTTCGACGCGGCGATCATGTGGCTGCTCCTTGTGAAAGCGACTTGCGAAATGCTTGATTCCAGTGTACCCTAAAGCCTGAAAGAAAGGGAGCCTAGACTATGAAGACCAAGAAGAAAATGCAGCATGGCGGTAAGCGTGCTGGCTCAGGCCGGCCGAAGAACCGCGACCCCAAGTTGTCCATCCCCGCTCGCTTGCCTGCGAGCCAGGTCAAGCAGTTGCGGGCTTGGGTCAAGGACAACCCGGTCGGCGACGACGGCGAGCGAATGACGACCAGCTCGGCCGTGGCGTTTGCCGTGCGGTCCCTGCTCGAATCTGGCTAGGCTACGCAACGCTAAGCGTTGCGTAACATTTCTAACGAAAAAGCCCCGCCGGCTCTCGCCGGCGGGGCCGTTCTCATCTCACCAGATCAGCATGACAGTCATCGTGGTGATGCCGATAACGATCGAGTAAAACACCAAGATCAGGGCAATCCGTTGAGCTTTATTCATTTGCTTCTCCCATCCGTAGGCACATCAGTGCTGTCTCTTGCTCTTGCTGGCACGCTTCGGCGTACCATGCGTCCTGCTCGCGGCAGCGAGTAACCGCTCGCCGGTATCGAACGCAATCGTTGCGCTCGTCGGCGATGTTGGCGGCGATCTCGTAAGCCTCGGCCGCCGGCCGCCACTCGCCCTTCATTGCTTTCTCGCGGGCAAGGCCGGCCCATTCGCTAGCTGTCTCTTTGCGTGTCTTAGTCATTGGTTTCCTCCTTGTTGGGGTTGCGGGCTGTCGCCCAATGGTCATTCATTACGGCTGCACGGGCTATCGCTTCCTCCTTTCCTCGCCACCATCCGAAGATGTGACTTCCATGCGTATACATCTTGTGGCCCAGGGTGTCTTTAACTGAGTACCCGTAGGTCCTACTCCCGGCGGGAACTACGATGTAGCGACTGGTGGGCGTCATGGGTTTCCTCCTTGTTGGGGGTGTTAGTAACCTGCTGCCTCTGCTTGGTAGTCTCGCTGTGAGCTGTCGCCGTCCCGCCAGAACGGGTAGACGACGCCGATCAGCTCAGGGTATTCTAGCCGGCCGGCGTACTGCATGCCGGCTGGCAGGCCGGCACGCTCCTGCCCTACGCGAAAGTGGTCGGCGTAGGCACGGGTAAGCCGGCCGTCGCAATCGCTGCCGTCGCTGATTTGCTCACGCTCGACAATGCCAAGTACGTCGTCGTATTCCCAAATCTGGGTGAAGCTGCTCCATCCCTCATCGTCCGGCTCGCCCTGGTAGTGCGTAAGCGTCTGGCCCGGTCGCAGGGTTATCTTGACCGGGCCATCGTTGACGTACTCCCAGAATCGCACGGTCTGCTGGTAGCGGTTGTTGGGTGCGTTCATTGGTTTCTCCTGGTTAAGTTTCGCCGGCGTAAAATCGGTACAGTTCTCCCTCTAACTCGATCAGGCTATCGGAATCGCGTTCACTATTGCCGATCACGACTGAGTATCTTTCCCGCTCGGAGTTCCACACTACTTCGATGAAATACGCGCCGAGGTAGACTAGCCCCGGCACTCCCTGCAATGCCTCGTCTTTGATGGCATCGCCTATCGACTCGACGAATCGCCGGGACTCACAGAAGGCGAGGAAGTCGCTGGTACTCATGCTTCACCCCCATGCGCTTTGGCTACGGCATCAGTAAATACTTCAAACTCAGCAGCTATAGCCTCATCCACGTAGTGATCTTTCATCACCTCGATGGCTGTCGTTAGGGCTGCCAACAGGTCGGGTGCGGCTACGAGTAAGTTCCCGTTGGCCTCCCTTTCTGGGCCGGTCAACGTCGCCACCAGCGTCCGCTTCGTTCCTTGCCCTTTCTTCGGTCCTACGACAATGACCTTCGCATCATCGAAGTATCGTCGATCCCACGGTCCTGGTGTGTGCTTGCTCATACCCCACCCCCTTCTTCGGTGCTATAGGTATCGAGTACGCCAAACGCTTCTCTTGCCTCACCTGGAGTAGCCTTCAGGTTAGCTATGCGTTTTTCCAATCCAGCTATCAGCACATCGGCCGGAACGTCATTGGCATCTTCTTCGTCATGCTCGACAGTGAAGGCCACATCAAACATCGTGTTATACGTCATACCTCACCCCCTCTGGTTTGATAGCTGGAACTAACGTATTCATCGTCGTACTCGTCGACAGAAACGTCGGCATCTCCCATGCCCTCCACGTCGTAGTCTTGCACGGCCACGATTACGTCGCCAGGGATATCCAGGATGTCTTGTATTACCCCGCCCTCCACTATGATGGTGATGGTATGTTTCATACCTCACCCCCTTTCTCGATTAAGTAATGGATTCCCGGCACGCCGTAGGTATCGCTGCGTTCCTCTCGGCTCGCGCCGCACAGGTCAACGCAGCAATCGCCTAGCCCGTAGCTTTCGTCTTGATTCCACCATTGCCGGCCGATGTAGTCCTCGCCGCAACAAGTACACTCCATCCAAATGAGCGGCCTTGCTCGTTCCCGGTCTAAGTCTTTCGCGGCTTCGCTGCACGCTTTCAATACGTCAAGCATTTCGTTAGCTGCTTCGGTCGTCGTGATGTAGTGTACTGTCATCGCTCGGTTCCTCCTGTGAGTATGTTCGCGTCGATGTAGTCGGTTAGTTGAGATAGCACTTTGAGCTTGCTGCCCTTGAATCCAAATTCTTCTTTGATGATTACATATGCAGATCGCTGGCCGGCGTGGCGCAACATGCCAACGCACTCCAGTTTCATGGCGGCTCGCAGGGCTAGGATTCGGGCATTGCGGACGTTGGCCTCGCCAGTGATTACGATGGTATCGTTGTTCATAGCTTGGTTCCTCGTTGTGGGTTAGTGGCTGCTGTGGGGCGTTAGGCTAGGTCGGCAATCCGGTCCTGCCGGCGGGCGAGTCGCAGAATCAGGCTGCACGCCTGAGACAGTGCGCGGGCTTGGCAGTCAATCCATGACTCGCCGGCGCTGGGGTTACGTTCGCCGCCTTTGGTCCGCCTTAATTCGCTGGGCGTGCAGAGCCGCTCTGCAATGTCGGCATCGTAAATCAAGGCACATCCGTCTTCGGAATATTGATGCCAATCCTGCGCGCCGTTCATTAGTGCTTTCTTGCGGAAATTGTCGGACCCCTCAAAATCCTCTATCTCCTCGATCAATTCGAGCGCGTAGGCCGCGATTCCCTTGGCCCATGCTGAGCGGGCTGGCCGGTTCTTTATCGCTTTCGCCAACTTCTCAAGGGTGTTTTTTTTGTCGTCTGCTTGCAGGGTGGTCATGGTTTGCTTCTCGTTTAAGGGTGGAATTGGTAAACTGCTTTGGTTAGCCGACAACGTGCGCCGGGTTGTGCTGGACTGGCTCGCCTTCCTTGCCAACTAACAGCACGGTGATGTCGCTTTGCTTGATTCGTTTACGAAACACATTGCCACTCCAATTCGAGTAGGCTTTGCATTGGGCTTCGTAGGTTGTCGTTGCTTCGACCTCGAACTTGCTGCTGTGTTTGGCATGGAAACAATGGTAGGTATTCATGGCTTGCTCCTGGTTGTGGAACGGTTGGTGGGAAGGTGGGACGGAGGAGAAAAGGCATCTGCTGCCGTACTCCCTTTGATTACCTCCACCAGCATCGCCGTTTCGCTGTCTGTCAGGCTGCTGATGGTTGCCCTCTCCGCGATGGACAGCAGGAGCCTTGCGGCCACGCCTTGCACGTTGTCCGTGTCGCTACCGCCCAGGGGCATCGGGATCGCTAGCGCGTGCTTCAAGTGGTTAATCAGTTTCATTGTTTCATTCTCCTGGTTGGGGTTAGCTTGCTGCAATCAGCTCGCTCGTTGCTTCCGGTGTGACGAATGGGTTTACGTCCAGCTTGCTGGGATCGTATTGATCTTCTTGAATGATGTAGCAGGCGTAGGGTACGCCTGACGGGCTGCCTACGTGAATTGCGTTCATGCCATGCAATGCGTCCAAGGTTTTGCGTGGGTCCGTGTCCTCGCCTGCACCTGCCTTGATTAGGCGAGAAAAAAACTGCACGGATGCCTTGGTCAGCTTGGCGCGTTGGACGCCGCCGGCGTACCATTCGGGCGAATCGGCATGGCGTTCCTGGCCCCATGCGTCTGGGTCAGACTGCCAGCTCAGTGTGCAGATGCGACTGTCGGAGAAGCTGTCAAAATACTTGGTTGACGATCCTAGTTCGCGGATTGTCTGCAATCGCTCAAGGTAATACTGTGATGGATCATGGTTGTACTGCACGGCCGCGTCTAGGATGCTGCCGGCTAGAACGTCGATCTCGAAGTGCGCGTAGCGATGGCTCCCGTAGCCATCGTTAGGCCGGCCGATTCGTGCTTCGTAGGCTATTTTGTGCATGGCTTGCTCCTTGTAAGAGTGGGTTGGTTGTCGGACTCGATAGGCCGATCTGTCCCGGCCGCGTTCCATCGCGGCCGGTCAAGGCGGGTCTAGCGTAGCTTGGCGGCGAACGCCTGGGCGTCTGATTCTTTCTCGAACGCATAGCCTCCTGGCGACTTGCCGAACTTCCTTGAATACCACCCGCCGGCATCCTCGCACAGCTCGCGGGTACTTTGGTAGACTTCGCGGCTGACTCGGTTGGTCTTGACGATGTAAAAAGTGTGTCCCTTCTTCGTGTGTACCTGGGCGACAACTTTCACTTCGGTAATCTCATTGGTTGCAATCATTGGGTTCTCCTTGTTAGAGGTTAGAGGATTCTTCAAAGCAATGCGTGCAGGTTCGTTGCCCCCTTTCTTCTCGCAGGAAGTCTCCGCCACATTCGCGGCAGTAGATGGAATAGTCTCGCCATGCGTCTGGACAGCCGGCTTCGTGGCACAGCGTGCCGTTGATCCTGCTCGGGCTGCAAGAGTTGCACCCGCATTGCAGGGTGATCTCGTCGCCGTTGCGGTAGTTAGTTCTTGGCATTGGTTTGCTCCTGTAGTTCGTTGGCCCTGGAATCAATGAGTTGGTTGGCGATGCTGTTGGCATCGCTGCCGGTCAGGCTCCTGTCGTGCAAGCCTTGCACGATCATCACAGCGGTCAGGCCGGGATGATCGGCAGCTAGGCAGTTGATTACCTGGGCCTCCTGCCCTGCCTTCCATGCGTCGATCAGCTCTGTCGTTATTGCGTCGGGGTTGATTGTGCGTTGCATCGTTTGCTCCTGGTTAGCTGCCGGCCGGGGGGAACCATTCGGTACGGTTGTTGTCGTCGGGGGCTTCGATGATCCAGCCGGCGTCGTCCAACTCTCGTTGCGCGTCCGTGATCGTCCCGGCGTAGATGCCGGCGTTTTCTGCGCCCTGGCGGTAGATGTTGATGTGCTCGCCGTCTGTCTCGATGTCGGTGTTTCGGTCGCAGTCGTAGCGGCGAGCTAAATGCTCGCGGATTTCTGTGGTGATCTTCATGGCTTGTGTCCTTCCCACTCGGTGTGTAAGTATGGCGTCCCGTTCTCATCGGTTCGGATGTCCGCGCCGCTGATGTCGTTGTCTTCGTCTTCTGTCCATTCGGTTTCGTAGTCAAGCACGATCACAGTGGTGCCGGCCGGGGCCGATACGTCCTCGACGACACCGCCCATGACGCTAACGTATATGGTGGGCTTGCTCATCGGTTTCCCTCCTTCCATTGCTGGGCTTCGTAATCGTAGTACGGCCGGCCGTCGAGGATTTCGTAGATTCGCTGCATCTCGCACAGCATCATGTCGATCGTCATGCCGGCAGGGCTTTTGTGGATGCCATCCAGCTTGTCGGGCTTGCAGATTTTCTTGGCCGCGTCGATGCGTGATTGGCTGATTCTCTTGGTCTTGGTTTTCATAGCGTGGCTCCTGTGGGTGTGCTGCATGCGTGGGTTTGGTGGTACCAGTGTGCGACGAGCAGGATGGACAGGATCGAAATGTCTACGGCACTTGTGTCTTCGTCGCCGGCTTCTAGCCATTCCTCGAAAGCAAAGTATGCTTCGAGTTGCGTGCATGTGCCGGCTAGTGTTTGGTCGCCGAGATGGAACCAATCATGCATCTCGGCCGAGATGTCCTCCCATTCGGTAGCGGCGAACGTGATGGCATGGAAGGCGTCCAGCGTGGTCATGGGTGTCTTTTGGCTGGTCATCGTTTTGCTCCAATCAGGCTGCTAAAAATGGGGATGAAAAAACAGGGGATGAAAAAACAGGTGTGGCCATCGGCCCACTTGATCGGCGAGGGTGTGCGGCCTTGCGTGGCGACGATCACCTCATGCCGGCATGAGGGGCAGTAGTAGTGGCGAGTGGTTTGGTCTCTGGGTGGCGTGGTTGTCATGGCGTTCCTTTCAAGAGGTTAGAAGCCAGTGGAGCATCGAGGCGGGGACTGTCCCCACGACAATGGCCCAGGCGAGGATCGTAATGGCATGGCGTAGTAGTTTCATCGTGTTCTCTCTTTCGGGTTAGGGTTAGGGGTTATCGGGATTCGACTACTTCGTATTCCACACTGTCGTCTACGACTGTGCCTACATCGTCTCGCAGGTCATCTGCGATCCCCTCGGCCTCTTCGGCTGAGTCGAAGGTCGCGTCGGCGTATTCACCGAGAGCATAGGGACGATTGGCGAAACATCGCTGGTCGTTGTCGAGATAGGTGGCGATTAGCATGTATTTCATCGTGTTCTCCTTCGGGTTAGGGTGTGACGTAGGTCTTGGTTGCGTTGTCGATCTCGATAGCGTCGATAGCCAGGAGGGCGGCGACGACCACGGTTTCGATTGCGACGGTGTAACTGATAGAGCGGAAGGGGATAGCTTCGCCGCCGGCGAGGCGGTCGAGCGTCTTTTCGATCATGCGTCGGGTAACTCGTACCATGCTGCCGGTGGCAATGCGTTGGGCGATGATGCCGGTCTCTGATACTTCGGCCACTCGATAAGTAGCGATGCCGAGCGGCGTGTTCGTTCGATTCCTTAGCTCGCGGCCTCGCCTGAGCGAGCGGTTGATCGTGGGCCAGATCGTTGCGGTCATGGTTTCGGCTCCTGTGGTGGTGAGGCTTCCGGACTCACGCCCCGAAGGGCGCGGCTCCGGTGGTCTTACCTCTGGTTGTCTTGTAGCTTCAGGACGTACTGGCTGCTAATTCGATCTCGCAGGCGGGTGGCCTCCTCGACGAGCAGTTGAGCATCAGCCAATGCCGTTTCGATGTCCTCGCCGTCGATCTCCTCCCAGATGTCAAAATCGAGGCCGGCTGGGTGTTCGTGTTCCAAGACCAGTCGGCTGGCTAGCCTGATGATCTCCTTCTTCGAGCCTTCTACGCTTGCAGGTCTGTCTCTCTCTAGTTTCTTCTTGGTCATGGTTTGCTTCTCCTGGTAACGGGGCATCCTTGCCCCTGGTTGGTGGGTGTCTGCCTGGATTGTATACCGGATTCAAGAGCTGTGGTAGCCCGATTTGGCGGAATCTCCAAGTATTCCTTCGGCCGTGCGCCGTCCTTCCCTTCAATGAAAGAACATAGGAAGGCGATAACGGCATAGCCAGGATAGCTAAAAGCGCCTGATTCGCTGCTGGGGGCATGGGTCCAGGAGCGCAGATAAGCAGGCAGGCGGGCAAAAGGACGCGGCAATGCAGGCTCAGGGGTGCAGGCCGGCAACAGCCAGGCGTGGCAGCGATGGCCGGCCGGTGTGCTGGCGATGGCGAGCAGGCCGGCGAGGCGATGGCCGGCGTGGCGATGGGGTCGATGCGATCGGCCGGCCGGCCGGCGAGCGATGGCCCAGCTCGGCGAGCTGGCGATGGGTGGGCAGGCCGGCAGGCGATGGGTGGGCAGGCGATGGCCGGCGAGTGGGATAGCAAGCGTCGGCGTGATGGTCCCCGGTCTCGGCCCGGCCGGCCGCGTCGGTCCTCGCGTAGGGATCGGTGGCCGCATGCCGGCCGGCCCGCTGATCGGCATGGAATGACGGGCGATTGATGAGAACTGGTCGATTAGGTGTGTTATCAACCAGTTTTGGTGGCGTGGAGCGTGGCGAGCCGATGGATGTCAGCTCGGTGTCAGATGATGGAGATGGTGGAGATGATGTGGAGCGGAGTGAGGAGGCTAGAAATCCGAAATCTGAACCGCCTCCCCCCGGCTCGCGCGCCGTGAGTGTCAATTATCCAGCACATTCACGCCTACGGCGTCGCCGGCATGTTAAGATAGGCACCCCCTGGCCGGCCCTGCCACGCCTATGTTAAGATAGGCCGTTTACCAGAATAGCCTAGACAGGCAGTGAGCCCCCTCCCCGCCTGTCCGGCTTTATCCGGCCTGCCGACCTCTCAGCATGGTACTCTAGGCGGCCTTGTTAAGCCAGGAAACCCCGCAGGCTGCCCAATGGGCAACCTGTTGGACGGGTTAAGATAGGTAAGGTTGAGAAATAGACTGCAAAACAAGGGGTAAAGTCTCCCCTCTGCGCCCTATGGGGGTAAGCTGCCGGCCCTTGCACCGCGATACCGAACACATGCCGGCTCAACCGAACAGTTTACAGCCGGCCTACCGATCTCTTCGGTTCCTCTTCGCCTTTGAACTCGCGGGAGAAATGATCTCGGCGCGGCGAGAAATGATCTCGATAGCTAAATATATGTCTTTTGCAGTCATGGTTTCTCCTTGAGGGTTCACTGCCTTGTTCTTTGCTTGTGTCTCTCTGTGGTGTTGTTCTTAGGGAGTGCTTTAGGGCTCGGGGCTGTTAGTATGTTTGACTTCTCTGGCAGGTGCCTGCTTCCGATCGCCCTTGCCATCTCCGACTGGCTCTGGAACAGGTAGAGGTTGGATAGGCTGTTGTCCTGGCGGTCGCGGTTGATATGCCACACCCGTTCGTCGTCGAATAGGTTTCTCCCTATCGCCCCAGCCACCACTATCCGTGGCCGGCGTCGGTAGATGATCGACCCTGGCTCCCGGTACTCTCCGCTGTGTACGTGCTCCACATCGTCCGAATATCTGATGTAGCTCCCGCCCTTCCAGGAGCGTGAATTTTCCATTGCGTGGGACGAAAAGTAGCAGACTCTACTGCAGCAGATTTGGTCGCTTTTCTCTTTGGTGAACTGCTCTCCGCACCCGATACAGTCTCCGAAGCCGTTGACTGGGTTTTCGGTTTGGTGCTCCCTCCAGCACTTGGAGCAGCAGAATAGCCGATGCTCACTTGATTTGGTGGTCCTGAACGGGCGTTGGCACTGCCGGCAGACGCAGCTTGTAGCTTCTTTTTGGTAGCATGAATGGTTCTCTTTTTTGGCGTGATCCAGATAGCACTTATGGCAGCAGAACTTACACTTGAGGCTTCTTCTCGGCAGCGGTGTGAATGTCTGCCCACACCCTTTGCAGGCCATGGGCTTCTTCTTGGGGCGAGATTCCATATAGCAGGCTCGGCAGCAGAATAGCCCTGGTCTATGGTCCTTTACACAGAACGCCTTACCGCAGGAGCCACATTTACAGTCTTTCATGTTTGCTCCTTTAATAAGCGGGGGCGCTTTGGTAGATAGTTAGTTCACGACAACGGCGGCTGGCCGGATGCGCACTTGTGTCCACTTGTGTCCACTTGTGTCCACTTGTGTCCACTTGTGTCCACTTCGTTGGCACTTAACTGTGATCGTCGAGGTCTGCTAGCCAGCGTTACCCGCAGCCGCCATGGTCATTTCTCTCTGGCCGCTTCTGCTAGATCACCAATCGACTCCGCAATCCGGCAAAGCCCAGCAGTCACTCCCATAACAGCCTCCGTGAGGGATTCGATGTGAACGCCGGTTTCGTCTGAGCTGCCGGCGCAGGCCGGCGTGATTGCGCTTGCTATTCTGTTTATGGAATACTCTATTTCGTCGTAATCGCCTTTGTCGTATTCACTCATCATGGGTTCCTCCTAGGGTCGTAATCGGATTATTTAACTGCCCACCTTTGCCCACCTTTTCGCCCACCTTTGCCCACTCAATCCGCTGATAAACTTCGCACATAGTAGGGATTCTTGCTATGTAGTCCATTATTCGCCTTTGAACTCGCGGGAGTAATGATCTCGACAGCTAAATATATGTCTTTTGCAGTCATGGTTTCTCCTTGAGGGTTTCTGCATGTTCCTCGCAGGCCCATGCGAACTCCCGGGAGAGGCCATGATTAAGGTCAAGCGAATAAGGGCCGGTTACTGGTTTTATGGACGACATAGTCGCGCCAATCGCAGCCGGCTTCCCGCAGTCCTCGACCGAGCAGGCCACCATCAGGGTGTTGTTGATTTCCCCGCAGCAGGGGCAGCCTGTGATTGTCTTGCTTTCGTGGAAGGGATGCTGGGCTTCCAGTGCGCCGTCTCTATCGCCGGCCCAGCCACACTTGTCGCAGTATAGGTTGGTCATGTTTTCTCCTGGTTAATAGGGTTGCCCTCCAAGCATCTCCATACTCCGTGCCGGCCTACCGATCTCTTCGGTTCCTTTTCGGTTCAAGTCTCTAATGGGGGCATCCTCAGAGAGTACCTTCCCCAGGCACTTCCGGCAGAACAGTCCGTCTTTGGTTACAGCCGGCTTTTCGGAGCAGAGGGTACACAGTCCGTCTGGCCGTGGTTCTGGGAGGTCACTTACCGGCTTTCGCCTTGGCATCGCTGAAATCCTTTCTTCCCGGTACACGAAAGTACATGGACTTTTGCTGTACTTTCGTGGTTCTTGCACCGCTAATGGGTCTTATTGTCTCGGATGACACGCCGGCCACCCCCGGTCCCTTTATTGAATGTTCCTGGCTGGCCCGCCCTTG
>Ga0114999_10007254_pt1 | contig 12610 bp, 12 predicted proteins | sample ArcticOcean_MG_C_3_FD_89820 | JGI IMG/M metagenome (GOLD analysis project Ga0114999, IMG submission 89820) | Marine microbial communities from western Arctic Ocean - ArcticOcean_MG_CB8_126 | ecosystem: Environmental > Aquatic > Marine > Oceanic | place: Arctic Ocean: Canada Basin | collected...
CCGACCGAGTTGCCCTCGGTATCGGTGAACATGACCAGACCGCCCGCTCAGGAGCCGAAGCGATACCGCAGTTTTACGACAAGCACGTCAACGATTGGATCTGACAGTGCGTCGGTGAAGAGGTCTTCGAAGTCCTCGCTCGTTCTGTTCGGTAAATTGCTGCCCCGCGTGTAGACGACGAAGAGATCAGACAACGGGCCGAGTTGCCAACGATAACGCAGTTGCGCAGTCAGTCTCGAGATGGTGAAGTCGTCGACGTCGTCGAGTGGATCTTTCATGTGGGCATAAAGATCACCACGTATCGCCGGTACCTGGAAGAAGCGCTGCTCCTTCGCCTCGATGCCAACCCATTGCAGAGTCAGGCGAAGTTGTTGCCGGGCGGTGATGAAGTAGTCAATCGCAAGGTTTGTCTGCAGGTTGGTGGCGTCGAACGTAGTGAAGTTGGCGTCCCCGGTGTGCAGCAACCATTCGTCGCGACGACGGTAGGTGAAATCGAGATCGATCGACATGTTTGCGGTCGGACTGTAAGTGAAGCCGATGTCGCCCGAATAGCTGACGTCACCGGTGTCCTCGCCTTCAAAGCCGACCTGAACGCTGTAGCTGAATGGGCGAGCCGAATCTGTGCCGTAAGAGAACGAACCGGTGAGTCGTTCATCTGTCTTGTAGATGCCATTGCCGCGGCTGTTGCGATCGTCCCATGTGGCCGCATAGAAGTTCCAGAACATGCGCACATCGGAATTGTCGGCGAGCGTCCATACAACGAACGCTGACAGCGCCGCGCGCGTGACCAGTCCGTCGGTGTTCGCGGCACCCGTCGCAAAGACGCCTTGCCGCCGCTGGCGTAGCCAGGTTGGTAGGTCGCGTCCACGCTGGCCGAAAATGTTGTAGTTGAAGGACATCTCGTCGTTACGTCGGATGAAACCGAAGTCGCCGATGTTTACCTTCTTGTCCAGATAGTCGACTGACAGACTCTGGAAGATGCCGCCTTTGCTAACGTACCGGAAGTCATTAAGAATGCCGCCGCCGCTGATGCCGTCGACGGATGAATAGAGGGTCTGTGCATCCCATGTGAGTTCGCCATTGCCGGTCTGGAAATGCGTGTCTATGCCGTGGACGGTTGCGGTATCGATTGACTTGTCGACTACGGTGCCGAGATAGCCGATGGAGCGGCGGCCCTTGGTATCGGCTTCGTAGAGGGCGCGCACCACACCGAAGTCGCGACCCGGCGCGCGCACCCGGACCTGCTCGCCCGTCGCGTCGAGCGTGCCGCGCAGGTCAACCTCGTCCTCGAAAGCCGCCAGTGTGCCGTAGCGCAGGTTCCCGGTCTGGCCGACCACTTTGACGGCGCCCAGGAGGTCGGTTGGTGTGGAGCGTTCCACGCCATCGACAGTAATTCCATCCGGGATAGTGACGTGCCGGGGGGCACCGCCAACGCGGCGGGTGTTCATGAGGGTGATGGGCTCGCGCGAGAAGGTCGATGGTGCGCGGCGGCCGCCGCTGCCACGGGAGGACCCGCTTTGCGGGTTCGCCCGCGGCGTTGAGACGAAGACCTCGTTGCCTTCCAGAAAGAACAGGCGCTTCTCGGCGAAGAAGGTCTCGAATGCGGTCAGATTGACCACGACGTCGTCCGACTCGACAGCACCAAAGTCAGGGTTCAGTGCGGCGGTCACCTGCAGGTTGGTCGTTGGTCGCCAGAACAACTCGGCACCGGCCTTGCCATCGGACTGGTCGAGGATGCCGTCGTTCACAGCGGTCAAATACGGAAACACGGCCCACTGTTGTTTCGGCTGGACCTTGGGTAACCCCATCGTGTTAAGCGCAGACATAAAACGTGGGGCTGTGAACGGCAATGCCGGCCAGCCGTACCGCTCGTCCGTATAAGCGACCTTGCGATTGACCCAGAATCCCATTGTTCGCTCATCGGCATCCGCTGGCATCGTCATCATTGACCAGGGCAGGAACATCTCAACGCTCCAGCCGTCGGCGGTTATCGCCGTGTCACTGATCCATGGCCCATCCCACTCGGAAGTGAAGCTTCGTTCCGGGGCGACCTTGCCGTCCTGCACGGACCCGCCGAGGTTAACGATGAACCAGTAGCCATAATTGCCCTCACCTGAGGTATCAATTGTGATGCCGTAAGCATCGCGGTTTAGATACTCGTCGCGTGCCGAGAGTCGTGAGATCAAGGTGTCCGCGGGTTGCTCCATTGTGGCACCGACGTAGAGTCCTCTGGCGGTCGCGACGAAACGGCTGGTCGTAAGGTGCCTGGCCGGTTCGAGGGTGATGGGTTCGGTAACCAGCATGTTGGTGTAGCCGGGAACGGCCTGCCAGACCGGCTCACTGAGCATGCCGTCGATCTCGATGTCTAGGTCATCGAAGCGCTGCAAGGTGATGTGTTCAGACGCGCCGGTGTTGGACAGCGCGGGTTGCGATGCGCCTGCAGCGCCGGCGGATGGTCGCGTCTCTGAGCGGGTCTGCGGATTAGTTGTTGCTTTTAGACGGGCACCCCACGTGACCGGGGGACGTTGGTCGACAAGGGTTGGGCCAACGTCATCGCCCCCGATCGGCGCCCCAGATGACGCCGGTGCGGTACTAACATCTGCTCGACGTGGCGCCGGGCTGCGACGAGGTGCGGCAGGTCGTGCGATTGTCGGCGCCGGGCGTTCGTCCGCAACGCGCGGGTCCGCTGCCAGGAACCAGGCGCTGTAGCCGCGACGCCTGGCGATCTCCACAATCTCCCGGGCAAATGACTCGATTGACTCTTCGCTCATCACGCGGTGATAACGCTGGCCGTTGACGAGCGCTGACACCAGTCGCGCGTTGACCTGGAGATCCACTTCGATTGCCTTTTGTAGTACGTGCGCCTGGGTCTCGCTGGCGAAGCTGCCGAAGACGGCGGAGCCTCGCTCTGCATGGGCTGCGCAAGCAACGAAAGCGCCGACGAAGGCGCTGACAAAGGTGAGTATCAGGATGACCGGGCGTATGTTGATGTCCTCACTGGCGGATGGCAAGCGACGCAGGCGCAGCAGCATACCTTGAACGGTTGACGGGCGTTGTCCGCGATTGGTGGGGTGCCCCTGCCACGCTCATCGTCAAGGTGGTGGCGCGGCCAGGTATCAGAGGTCGATGTGCTACACGCTCGCGCTGACGACGGCGGACGACGAACCGCGCTTGTTGTTAGACAAGCGCCGCCGGAAGCCTCGATGGCGCTGTCGGGTGGGCTGGATCAGTGGTCGCCAAACGAGACTGGTTAACCGATGGCGGATCAGGAAGTACCACAGGCGGTTCGACCGTTTGTAGAGATAGCGCATCGAGAGATAAGCGGGCACGGCGCGCCAGTCTTCGGGGTGTCGCTGCCAGATGGATTGTCGGGTAAAGAGCCGCTTGTAGAAGGATTCGTAGCCCGCCTGAAGTTCCTCGGGTGTCATATGCTTTGGCTCGAACACGACATGGGCCGTATCGTAGAGGGACCAGTTACTTGTAAGCAGGCAGTTCTCGGCTTCCATTTGCCGGAATAGCGGCGTGCCGGGATACAGCGTCAGGATGTGAAAAGTTGCTGATTCCAGGTGGTTTTCTTCACAGCAGCGGGTCGTGATGTCGAAGATGTCCGGCCGGTCAGAGTCGAAGCCGAGGACGAAGCTGCCGTTCACCTGAGTGCCGTTGTCGTGAAGAATCCGCACGCGTCAGGCGTAGTCCCCGGGCGCGGGGGAGCGTTTTCCGGCGGCGATCAAGTTGGCTTCGCTCAAGCTCTCAAAGCCGACGAAGACGCCGGTGCAGCCAGCGAGCGCCATATCTCGCACTAGCGTAGGGTCGTCGGTGATGCCAATCGTGACCGCTGCACTCCAGGGGAGGGGATGTGCCCGTCAACAAACTGCAGCCGACTCGTGCTGGTGGACTACCCGCCTACGAATCCCACCATGACATCAACCGCCGCCGCGGTCGATTCGTAATGCACCATGTGGCCGCCCGGTATTTTGTGCACCTCTGCACTCGTCACTAACGCCTGGAATTTCTCAGCGTAGGCAGGCGTCACCAGCTTGTCGGATTCGCCCCAGATGAGGGCGGTGCGTGCCTTTATGCGATAGAGACGTCGCGCGAGGCCCCGCTCCGGAATCGGAAACAACAACTTGCCCGCCATACCCATGCGGTTGGCATTGCCGACCAGATAGTCGGTCAAAAACTCGGGGTCGTTGAAGTCCATGCCAGAGCTCAGCAATTGCTGGCCGAGTTGCGCGTCATTGAACATCAGGGCGGGCAATTCAAACGGTAATGTGGCAAAGAGATCAGGTACCGGCAGGTTGTCGTCCCACAAACCGAGCGCACCGATCAGAATCAACTGATTGAACTCGTTGGGTGCGATGGCCGCCATCTCGGCCGCGATCATGCCACCCAGACAATGGCCCGCGAGAATCGGCTTTACCGGTAGCGCCAGCGCGTCGATCACGTCGTGACCATGCAGTGCAAACTCAAGGACGTCGTCGACGTCATCCTGGCCGGTTGAATCCTCGTAGCCGGGCAGGACCGGGGCGTAGATGGTGAACCGCTCGCTCAGTGCCGCGAGGAAAGGGTCGTCGGTCATGAGGCCGGTGACCCCGTGCAGGTATACGAGCGCGGGGCCAGTGCCGCCGGAGTAAAGGCGAATGTCCGCTCCGCGCGCCGTCTTGATAACGCTTGATTCCATTACGCGCCTCCTACAGCCGGTACCGCCTGACGATCCGAGATCTGTGGCAGTGGGTCAGTCCAGAAGCGATTGTCCTCCGCGTACTCCGGCCACTCGTTGCGCAGGTGCGGCATGACCTCCTCTGCAAATAGCTTGCTTGACCGGCGTGTCTTCTCATCGGTCATGTTGCCCACGTGGAGCAGGCAAAAGATGTTGCCCACACGCAGGCTGTGAATCAACTTCTTCATTTGCTCAAGCACTGATGCGGGGCTGCCGGCGATGATGTAACCATCGCGAATGAGCTGGTCCCATGACATCTCAGTGACATTGCCAACGGCCTGACGGGTCATCTGGGTGGTGACACCGGCCTTCAGGGTCTTGATCGTGCGGTAACCCGGCGCGTCGGCAAAACCGGGGTAAACGTGCAGGCAGCGGTTGTAGAAGTAGTCGATGTGCTCGCGGTAGTACTTCTCCGCATCCTCGTCACTGTCGGCAACGATGATCGTCTGGGCGAAGCCGGCCCGGTAAGGCGACATGTCCCGACCGCTCTTCTCAACGCGCTCCCAGTAGCCGTCCATCAACTGCTTGGCGCGCAGGTAACCACTGAAACTGAGGTACGAGTAGTTGTAATCGTTCTCGAGACAGAAGTCGTAGGTCTCAAGTGAACCGCCGCCGGGAATGAAAATAGGCGGGTCCTTCTGGATGGGCTTTGGCCAACAGTTGACGTAACGCATCTTGTTGTACTTGCCATTGAACGCAAAGGGCTCCTCTTCTGCCCAGGCGCGTTTGATCAGTTCATGTGCCTCGGCATAGCGAGGCCGGGTCTCGGCCGGGATCGTGCCGTAGACGTAATTCGTGTCCATTGATGTGCCGACAGGGAAGCCGGCGACCAGACGTCCGCCGGAAATGACGTCGAGCATCGCGAACTCCTCGGCGACCCGAATCGGGGGGTTGTAGAGCGCGATAGAGTTGCCAAGTACGACCAGTGCCGCCTTGGATGTTCTGCGTGACAGTGCCGCGGCCATGATATTGGGTGATGGCATCATGCCGTAGCCGTTCGAGTGGTGCTCGTTGACCCCGATGCCGTCGAAGCCGAGTTCCTCGGCGTATTCAAGCTGGCCGAGGTAGGTGTTGTACACCTTGTGGCCTTCCACCGGGTCGTACAGCTTATTGGGGATGTCGACCCACACGGACCGGTGTTCCTCGCGGAAGTTCTCTGGCAGGTGGGGCCAGGGCATCAGGTTGAACCAGGTGAATTTCACAGCGAGCTCCCGTTCTTTAATTTTGCTGACCATGCCACAAGGCAATGGCGGCGCGATAGGGTGGCTCGCAGCGAGCGGCCTGGACGGCGTGAGACAATCACTGATCAACCCACGGGCAGTCCGGCATGATCAAGACGTTTCGAAATCAGACGCCGCGGGTGCACGACGATGCATGGGTGTCGGCAACCGCGCTCGTCATGGGGGACGTTGAACTTGGGGCCTATGTTGGCGTTTGGCCCGGGGCGGTTATCCGCGGCGACTTTGCGCACATTGCCATCGGCGCAGGCACGATCGTTGAAGACAACGTCGTCGTACATTCCGGCAAAGAGATGACCCTTGGCACCAACGTCATCATCGGGCATGGCGCGGTTGTGCATTGCGGACGTGTCGGCAATAACACGATGATCGCGAACAACGCGACGGTGTTGGATGACGCCGAGATTGGCGATTTCTGCATCCTTGGCGCGGGCTGCGTCGTCAGCCCCGGCATGCGCGTGCCGAGCGGCAGCCTGGTTTTCGGGACGCCCGGGAAGGTGGTGGGGCCGGTCAAACCGCACCAGATGGAGCGGCTAGAGCGCGGTAACCTGTCCTACCGGCCAATGCTCGTCGATTACCGCAGGGAAGGTATCTGACCTGCACCGGTTTAGCGGTGGAGCGGCAGATCAGGCGAGCGCGGGGACAACCTCTGCCCGGGCGCGGCCAATGCGCAGCCAGAACAGGATCAGGATGATCAGATTGATGACGCCTGCGGCAGACGCAAGCGCAAAGGACCAGCCGTAATCGCCGGTCACGTCGAAGACGTAGCCGCCAAGAAATCCGCCAAGGCCCATGCCGCCCCAGCCAAAGAACGACGTGATACTCATCGCGCGACCGCCGAGTCGGGCCGATACCATCTTGCGGGTACAGACCAAAATACACGACATGACGCCGGAGTAGGTGAAGCCGAAGAAGATTGCGAGCAGATAGAGCGAGACGGTGCCGTCGCGCAGAGGTGGAAACCAGAAGACGAACACCGTCTGTCCGAGTGACATCAGCATATAAGCTGGAATCGGGCCGATCATATCGCCGAGTTTGCCGCCCATAATTCGCCCGGCGACCCCTGCCATCATCAGCACCAGCAGGACGCTGGTCGCGAACTGGGTCGTCGTGCCGGTGTCGGTGAGGAGCGGCACCAGGTGCACGATCGGCAGGGCCATGCAGATGCAACAGAATATGATGGCGCAGCAGATCCAGACGATGACTTCGATGTCAGAGATCGGCCGATCGCGGTCGTCAGACATCGTGTCGGTCTGGGCTCGCAGTCGCGTCGGGGACTCCCGGATTAGCAGTGCGGTTGGCAACGCGATCAGGAAATAGACGACAGCCAGGGTGAGGTATGCGCTGCGCCAACCGCCACTTTCGATGAGCATGCCAGAAAAATAGGACACCACGCCCTGTCCGAACGCGCCGCCGGCAGCGGTGACACCAAGGGCGAGCCCGGGGTTGTGGGTGAACCAGAAGCCGACATTGGCAAAGAGGGGCGCGCCGACCACGGCACTACCGAATGCGCCAAACAGGAAGTAGTAGCAGTAGAACTCGATGATGCTTGTTTGCTGGCTTAGCAGTACCAGGCTGATCGGCATGACAAACGCGGCGACGGTCCCAAACCAGCGGGTGCCGGCCCGGTCCGCGAGCCAGCCCCAGAAGATACCGAAGAGGGCGGATGAAAACGCGATGGTCGTATAGCCGAGCGAGGTTTCGCCGCGGGACCAGCCGAACTCGGCAGCGAGCGGCTTGAGGAACACCGAGATGGCGCCCAGCGCACCGAACGACAGGGTGGACAGGACAAAGACGGCCGCGACCATGACCCAGCCATAGGCCGGGTCATGGTCCGTGGGATTGGCGATCATGGGGCGTGACGCATTACTCGAATGCGCGCAGCATACCCTTTTTGATCCGGGTCTCAATCCACCTCTCAATCCGCGTAGCCATCGTCACAATCCGCGTCAGTGGGTTCAATCGTTAGCGCTCGACACCCAACCAGGCTCGACTCCCCGCGTCAGTCAGTGGGTCGCGTTCGCCCCGTGCCGTAGCAGCGGCGAAGACGGCGCCCAGCCGCGGGCTGCGCCTGGCGCGTGCGATCACGTTGTAGCCCTCGATAGTCGGTTCGCTCGCCAACTGCGTAACGACATCCATGCGTGCGGTCAGTGAAGTCGCGAGACCGCGTCGGGCACCCGCCGCGCTGCGGACGAACGCGGGCCAGGGCCGGCCGGCAGCGATGGCGGGGACCGGGCCAGTGATGCGACCGGCGTCCTCTACCAGGCCGCCGTGACTGATCAGGCGTCGCAACGCTGTCTCGTTGCCACGAGCGCCGGACACAACAGCACGCACCTGTGGTCCGATGAGCGGATCACTCGCCCCCCTGCTGATCAGACGTTCTTCCGCTTCGACCATGAGTTGTACCCCATCGTCCGTGTCGGACAGTTGGGGTGAGCCCGATGCGAGCACGCCGCCGATGAATGGATTCACTGACGCGCCGGACGCGGTGATGGCAGCGAAACCATCTGCATACAGACGTGCGAAATCGTCCAGCACGGCTGAGGCGTTAGTATCCGAGAGCTGTGCGCGTAGCGATTCGTGCAATCGGGGGCGGGTCATGTCGGCCGCAAACGAGAGACTCCACAGTGCGTCCATGGACGGGATTACCACATCGAGGACGGTCTCCGGGTCCCGTTGAAGATGCGCTGCAATAGATATCGGGTCTCTCGCTTCTTGCTGAGCGCGGTCGCTGAGCGGCATGACGCCCTGTGCCAGGGCGCACAAGCATTGAGAGGAGTGAACCGGGTCCGTCGGTCGGTCATATCGTCGTCGGTGATCGCGGTGCTGGTGGTTGTCTTCTCAGTTATAGGTCCTCGCACTGGTCGTTGAGTTTTTTCAATGCAGCGGCGAGATGTCTTCGACAGGCGTGCTCTTGGCGGTGCCAACGGGTATACCCAACTCGTCGGCGATGGCCCGAAGTTCCATGCCTTCCACGCTGAGTTCCTGAACCGCCCGCTTGCCCTCGGGTAATTTGGCGAGCGCACGTTGCAGGTGCGCGGCAACCTCGTCGGCGTCGGCAAGGTTGAGCGGATCGTCATTCCCGGACGCATCCTCAGCGCTGGCGTCGGCCGATGCAGACACTGCGGCTCGCCGCTGGCTGCGCAACTGATTGAGGGCAAGGTTCACGCCGATGCGGGCGAGCCAGGCACGCGCGTCGTCGCCCCGCCTGAACTGTGCCGCGCGGGTCCACACCCGCAGGAACGTCTCCTGGACCAAATCATCAGCAACCGCAGGGCTGCGTACAATCTCGAGGAATTGTGATCGCACCCGCCCCTGGTGCCGCGTCATCAGTTCCGAGAGCACTCAGCCGTCATGGCAGGCGATCCGAATCAAGAGTTGGGCGTCAGAATTGGGCATCTCGACCTGTATAGCACCGGGGTGCGGGCAAAGGTTCATTTTGATTTGGCGTTGGCGATGCGCAGCAGGAAAGGTCGGGCGCTAGGGATCGAGCGCGCAGCGAAAGCCGCAGTTGCCGGTCGTCGTGTCCGGGGTGTTGGAGAAGCGCGCGGCGACCCGGTAGCGATTGCAGTAGCTGTCGTGGCAGAGATAGGAGCCGCCTTTTGTGAGCTTTCGTTCGCCGCTACCCGGCCCTGCCGGGTTGTTTGCGCTCACGGTTAGATGCCAGTCAGTGCTGAACCAGTCGGTGCACCACTCCCAGACGTTGCCCGACATGTTGAAGAGGCCGAAGCCATTGGCGCTGTAGTGGCGCGCGGGGGCGGTGCTGAAAAAACCGTCCTCTTCGGTGTTGCGAGCAGGAAACGTGCCCTGCCAGATGTTGCATTGATGCTTGCCGGCTGGCGTCAGTTCGTCGCCCCAGGGATAACGTTTTTGTCCGAGCCCGCCGCGTGCGGCGTACTCCCACTCGGCTTCGGTGGGCAGGCGTTTACCCGCCCAGGCGCAGTAAGCCGCCGCGTCGTTCCATGACACGTGGATGACCGGGTGGTTCATGCGTTTGCGGATGTTCGAACCGGGTCCCTCCGGCTTGCGCCAGGTTGCGCCTTGGATGCCAAACCACCATTGCATTCGATCCAGGCGTTCGGCCGCGTCCAGTGTACGTCGGGCTTTCTTGGGGATCAGACCTTCGAAGACGTATGACCAACCGAAGGTCTCGGCTTCGGTCTCGTGACCCGTTGCTGCGACAAATTCGGCGAATGCCTGATTAGTGACCGTTGTTTTGTCGATCAGAAAAGCATGGACGTTGACCTCACGCACCGGACCTTCGCCATCTTCAAGGCGCGCGTCGGCGACGTCGGTGCCCATCAGAAAGAGTCCGCCGGCCAGGAGCACCATGCCGTCGCGCGACCCGCCGGCACCGTGTGCGGAGGACGTGGCTCGCCCGGCCGGCGGTCGCGACGGTGCGCAGCAGTTGTCCGGGTCGGTCTTCACGCTCGCGTTAAATGTTGCTTCAGGTGAGGCCCGGTCGATACGAGCATTAAATTACGCGCCGTAGAGGGCTTTCGCCTGGCTGACCAGCGCTTCTCTGAATTCAGGATGCGCAATCTCCGCCAGTGCGCGTGAGCGTTGCTTGAGCGTTTTCCCTGTCAAGGTGGCAACGCCGTATTCGGTGACGACGTTGTCGACATAGGTCCGGGGCACCGTCACAGCGGTGCCGGGTGCAAGCGTTGGTACGATGCGTGACACGCGCACGCCTGTCGCGCTTGGCACCGAGCTTGATGGCAGAACGCTTACCGATCTGCCGCCCGGTGAGTAGGCACCCGCAACCATGAAGACCGTCTGGCCACCGACGCCCGAGAAGGGCCGGTGGTCAAGCGCCTCGGCGCTTACTTGACCCGAGAGGTCAACGACTAGCGCGTTGTTCACTGCGACGAAGTTGGGTAACTGGATGAGTTGTCGCAGATCATCTGTGTGACCAAAGTCATACAACTCGAACCGGGGGTTCTCGTGGATACCTTCCAGTTCTTCGCGGTCGAGCGCGACGCAGGCGCTGCCGACGACCTTGTGCCGATGCCAGGTTTTGCGTGCGCCGGTCACGACGCCCTGCTTGACCAGATCCACAATACCGCCGGTGATTAGCTCGGTCTGAATGCCGAGGTCGTTGCGATGACCGAGGTAGTGGGCGAGCGCGGCGGACACGGTGCCCACGCCCATCTGTACGGTGTCGCCGTCGTTGATCAGCTCGGTTGACACGAACGCGTTGATGACCTCAACGCAGGCGACTTCTTCTTCGCTCGGAGGCGAAGCTTCGGGCAGTGATGGCGATGTGCGATCGGCCTCGACGATCAGGTCGATCTCATCCAAATGGATGTAGTTCTCGCCGAAGGTGCGAATGAAGTCCTCTCGCACTTCTGCGATCACGCGTTTGGCGGCGTTGGTGGCAGTCCTCGACATCCAGACGCCGTGACCGAAGCTGCAGTAGCCCTTGGCATCGGGCGGAGACACGGGCACAAGGAAGACGTCGGGATTGGTGTGCATTCCGAGGGGCAATTCGTACTCACGCCAGATGCCGACAGGCAAGTACTCCATCGCCCCTTCGTGGCACGCTGCGCGATTGGGCGGCGTTGCGTAGTTGTCGTGCAATTCGAACGTATCGCGCAGGTGCGGCTCGGTCCAGCTAATGAACGCGGCGGGATGGTCAACGCGGATGTCTCTGAACCCTTGGTCCGTCGCCCGTTGCTGGAGTGCACGGCACAGCGTGTACGGTGTCGTCGAATAGGGCGCCACGTGCACAACGTCGCCGGACTGGATGGTTGCGACCGCCGTCGCAGCGTCAACCAGCTTGTCTCCGCACAGATCTTGCCAGGCCATATGCGCTCTCCGAGTGGGTGGCGGGAGTATTTCCGCAGGAGATGAGCATAGTCCGATGTTTCTCGATTTGCTGCTCGGCAACCGGCGGCCACCGTTCCAGGTTCGTGTCCCAAGAAATCGAGGCTGGAGTCTCCGATCTCCAGATCATTTGGGTCGATCATAAGTCGAGCCGCGTTATTACCTCGTTGGTAATGGTTTCGATCGTCCGTGTCCCTGGGGCTTAAGGCCAGATGGATGCAGGGTCAGGCGCATCACTTTCAGATTCTCGCCACCGATGTCCGCGAGCACGGTCATCGGATCAACAAACAAAGAGAAGATTCGGGTGCTGGCTGCATTGCTCATCAGCACGTTCCAGTTGCGGTCGAGCACAGTCGCCCCGTAGGGCTCGTGATGGGTCAGCATCACGGTAAGCGCGCGCCGCGCCTGCGCAAGATCGTCTGCATCCAGTCCACCGGGCGGGAACACCGTGGGCCGACCCCAGATCTGGGTCTGCATTCCGCTCAACCTGTTGATTGGATTGTTTCGCGCGCTACCGTACTACATTTACTTGCAAGAAAAACGTCACTTGCAAGAGAAACGTCGGGAGGACTCGGCAGGCGACCGCGAGATCGCAACGAAACCCTGAATCAGGATTCGACTTAGACGAATTGACGGGGAGTATCGATGCGGTGCGACCGATTCTGCGACTTGCGGGCCTCAAACGAGATGCGGGTGCAGGTGCAGCCGAGGCACCGTTGGTAACCCGGGAGCGCCTGACAGTTGAGGGTGAGGTAGCGTCCTGGCGTGGTGCGGTGGCGCTGTTGTCGGGGGTCAACTGGAGATCCCGACAAACGGATGCCAGGAC
>Ga0114999_10007256_pt1 | contig 12607 bp, 11 predicted proteins | sample ArcticOcean_MG_C_3_FD_89820 | JGI IMG/M metagenome (GOLD analysis project Ga0114999, IMG submission 89820) | Marine microbial communities from western Arctic Ocean - ArcticOcean_MG_CB8_126 | ecosystem: Environmental > Aquatic > Marine > Oceanic | place: Arctic Ocean: Canada Basin | collected...
TACATCATATAAAAAATCTTTTCTATAAATTTTCTCAGCTTTATATTTGAATGGGAATCTAATTTCCTTATTATATTTTTTACTTTTTATATCATCACACCACCCCATATTTTTTTTTATGATTTTTTTACTAATTTTACATTTAGGTAGTTCAATTCTACCTTTTCTATAATAAAGCTTACCTAATCTAAAAGTGCCTCTGGGCGTTGTTAAATCACCCTCTTTTTTATTACTACTTATGCCTAATTTGCCAATAGTGCATTTTAATTTATAATCTTTATATATTAGAAAATGTTTATTAACTTTAATGTTCATAAAATATAATAATGGATAATATAACCATATCAATATTTGGTAATAAAATTCTTTCTGAAATTATAAACGAATTAAAGATATTTTCAAAATTTAAAATAAAATTTTACAACAATTTATATATACAGGAAAACTTACTAAAAGATAACCATGTAATTATATATTTTCTTACAGGTGCAAATCAGCAAGTTTATAATGATTTATTAAAGAAAAATTTACCAATTATAAAAATTACACATCATAAAAATAACATTAATAATTTTACTTTAGAAGCTACTGTAGAAACAATAAATATTCCATTTAAAGTTTTAGATTTAGAAAAAAAAATTATTTCTGTTATTTCAAAGCATAAGTTTAAAAATAATTCTTTAATCAATTTATCTGGATATATTATAAATAAGAATGAAAGAAATATTAAAAAGCAAGATAAAGATTTGCAATTAACAGAAATGGAAATTAATTTTTTAACATTGTTTAGTAAAAGTAAAAAACCTTTAAGCAGAAACTATATTCTGGAAAATGTATGGAATTATTCCTCTGAAAGCGAAACTCATACGATAGAAACTCATATTCACAGACTTAGAAAAAAAATTTCTGATAGATTTCAGGACAATAATTTTATTAAAAATAATAAAGATGGATACTACATTTGAAAAAAAAAATAAGAAATCTAATAGCACTTGATCTATTTTCTTTAAAATATAAAAAACGTATTGTTGGAGCAAAAAAAGGAAAGGGAAGTTTTAAAAGAAAAAAACGCTAATTTAATCTTGCTCCTATTTTTTGTATAATTTTTGAAGACATCTCAGTTCCTTTTTTGAGGCATTCTTGTGTAGATAGTTTATTAATATGACCATGCAAAAATCCCCCAGCAAAAAGGTCGCCAGCACCTGTTAGATCCACAATTTTTAAATTTTTTTGACTATCACATTGAATAACTTCATTATTTTTAATTGCAATACTTCCTTTTTCTCCACGGGTAATCACAATTATTTTTCCAAGCTGCTTACCGAAAGAAATAACTTCATCAAAGTTTTTAGCATCAGATAAGGACATAATTTCTTGTTCATTGGCAAATGTAATATCTAATTTACTTTTAACTAATTCTAAAAAATGTGGTTTATGTCTCTCTACACAAAATTGATCTGACAATGACATTGCAACTTTATTTGAGTTTTGAATTGCTTTATTAAAAGCTTTTTTTGGATTTCCTTCATCCCACAAGTAACCTTCTAAAAATATCATTTCGCTACTCTTAACAGCATTGATATCAACATCATTTTCATTAATTTTTCCTGCAGTACCTAAGAAAGTACACATTGTTCTCTCAGAATCAGGTGATATTAATATTAGACAGGTTCCAGTCGGCAGTTCTTCTTTTTTTTTAGAATAAAAATATTTAACATTTTCTTTCTTTAGGCCTTCTTCGTATTTGTTTCCAAAATCATCTTCATTAACTTTCCCAATAAAACCAACTTTATCTCCAAGCTGCGAAAGCCCAACAATAGAATTTGCAACTGATCCACCTGAAATAGTTTCTTCAATTTTTAAATTAGATAATAATTTTTTAAATTCAGTTTCATCAACAAGCTTCATTGTACTTTTAGTAAGACTGTTTTTTGTCAGGAAATCATCTTCTATTTTACAAATTACATCAACTATGGCATTACCAATTCCTAAAATTTTCATACTAAGCTTTCTTTGTTTTAATTATTTTTTTTCGATCAGGATAGCAAGTCATACAAATTTTACAAGCTACACCGTAACAACTCCTTGCTGTACAATATTCTCTTCCATAATATATTATTTGAAGATGAAGCTTATTCCATAAATTTCTAGGAAATATTCTTTTCAAGTCATTTTCAGTTTGAACAACATTCTTACCATTAGTTAATCCCCACCTTTGAGCTAAACGGTGAATATGAGTGTCTACAGGGAAAGCGGGGAAACCAAATCCTTGAGACATAACTACACTTGCGGTTTTATGACCTACACCAGGTAGCTTTTCAAGTTCTTCAAAACTTTTAGGTACTTTTCCGCCGTGCTTTTTTATTAATTGTTTTGAAAGTAAATACACACTTTTAGATTTAATTCTAAAGATGCCTATGCTCTTTATTAATTTCTCAATTTTTTTTCTTCCTAATTTTACAAAATGTTCAGGTTTATAATATTTTGAATATATATTTTTAGTTACATTATTAACATTAAGGTCTGTACATTGCGCAGACAGCAAAACTGAAACTAAGAGAGTAAATTTATTTCTGTGCTTTAAAGGAATAGGTGTTTTTGGATAAATTTGATTTAGGGCTTTTGATATTAATTTACCTTTCTCATTATTTTTCATTTGTTAAAAAAAAATCAGATAAAATTTAATACGTTTTGCATGGAATAAAGTCCAGGTTTTTTTTTCATTAACCATTTAGCTGCAGTTAGGGCACCTTCTGAATAAAGAGTTCTATCGAATGCTTCGTGAGTTAAAGTAATTATTTCTTTACCACTTGAGAAAGTTACTTCATGTTCCCCAATTATTTCACCTTTTCTTATTGAGTTAAAGTTAATTTTTTTATCATAAGGAAAAGATTTTTTATTTAAATATTTTTTTCCTATTAACTTATAAAAATCTTTACTTTTCCCATTTGCTATTCTTTTTCCAAGCATTAAAGCAGTTCCAGATGGGTAATCTTTTTTATATTTATGATGTGTTTCTGAAATCTTAGTTAAATAATTGTTTCCAAGGGATTTAGATGTTATTTCAGTTATATACATTAACAAATTTATTCCTAAACTCATATTACCCGCTTTAAGTATTGGTATCTTTTTTGAATATTTTTTTATTAAGTATTCTTCTTTTTTAGAAAAACCAGTTGTTCCAATTATAACCCTTTTTTTTAATTTAGATGCTATTTTCAGCATTTCTAATGTACATTTTGGAATTGTAAAATCTATTATTATATTTGCATTTTCAAAAGCAGATTCCGAGTTTAATTGAGGTTTTAAACCAGCAATTTTTTTATTAACTATTTTATTTTCTGTAATTGAGATTAAATTAAAATCTTTAGAATTTTGAGAAGACTTAATTAGCTGTTGGCCCATTCTTCCAAGACAACCAGTTATTGATAATTTAATTTTTTGCATTTAATTTTTCCAAAATTTTTTTGCTTTATCAAAGAAACTTTTAATTATAGGGTTAGATTTTGAATCCTCCAGCTTTTTAAATTGCTCTAGGAGTTTTTTTTGTTCTTTAGTAAGAGAAATAGGAACTTCTGTTGCTACCTGAATATATAGATCTCCATAATTTCTATTTCTCATCATCGGCATTCCCTTTTCTTTCAATCTAAATTGTTTTCCATTTTGTGTTCCAGTGGGAATTTTTACTTTTGCTTTTCCTCCATCAATAGTTGGAATTTCAATAGTAGTGCCAAGCGCTGCATCAGCTAACGAGATAGGAAATTCAAAAAAAAGATTTTCTTCTGATCTTTTAAATATATTATGATTTTCTATAGACACAAAAATATATAAATCTCCATTTCCACCTCCTTTTATACCCGCCTCTCCTTTTCCTGATAGTCTAATCCTTGTTCCATCATCCACACCTTTTGGTATATTTGTGGATATTTTTCTTTTAGTTTGTATTTTCCCTATACCTCTGCACTCTTTACATGGATTAGAGATTTGTTCACCTATACCACCACATTGTTGACAAGTCTGTTGAATAGTAAAAAAACCTTGACTTGATCTTACTTTGCCCTGTCCCGCGCAAGCAGAACATACTATAGGTTTAGAACCTGGTTCGGCTCCATGGCTGTCACATCTTTTGCATTTGTCTGAAGAAGAAAAATTAATTTCTTGTTTTTTTCCGTGATATGCATCTTCTAACGAAATTGATAAGTCGTACCTAAGATCTTCACCTCTAAAGCTGGATGATTTTCTTTGACTTCTGCCACCAGTCATTCCACCAAAATCTTCAAATATATCTTCAAAAATATCAGAAAAGGAACCTGAAAAATCAAAATTTCCAAATCCACCCCTCTGTCCTGTATTTCCTTCAAACGCAGCATGCCCAAACTGATCGTAATTTGCTCTTCGCTCTTTATCAGAAAGTATATGATAAGCTTCACTCGCTTCTTTGAATTTTCCCTCAGAAGCTTTGTCGCCTTTATTTTTGTCTGGATGATATTTTAAAGCTGATTTTCTGTAAGACTTTTTTATTTCTTCGTTAGTGGCAGATTTGATTACACCTAAGATTTCATAATAGTCTCTTTTTGCCATATATTTATCGACATCTTCTATCTTTAGACTTAGGCTCTTTTCTGTTTGTCTTTTTCTGTATCTTTTTTATCCTCTTTTACTTCCTCTTTTACTTCCTCTTTTACTTCCTCAAAATCTGCATCGACAACATCTTCTTTGTTTTTTGTTTCTTTTTTTCCTTCTTCATTTTTTTTACCATTGCCTTTTTCCTGACTCTTATACACAGCCTCTCCTAATTTCATTGAGGATTGAACTAAAGTCTGAGTTTTTTTCTTAATTTCTTCTGCATCTGTGCCTTTAAGTGCACTTTTAAGATCTGAAATTCCGTTTTCAATATTTTTTTTGTCAGCATCAGAAATTTTACTTCCATGCTCCTTTAAACTTTTTTCTGTTGTATGAATTATAGCCTCAGCCTGGTTTCGAGCGTCAACAGCTTCTCTTTTTTTCTTATCGGCTTCTTTATTTACTTCTGCCTCTTTAACCATTTTATTAATATCTTCATCACTTAAACCTCCTGATGCTTGGATTTGGATTTTCTGTTCTTTTCCAGTTCCTTTATCTTTTGCTGAAACACTTACAATTCCATTTGCATCAATATCAAAAGATACTTCGATTTGTGGAACTCCTCTTGGAGCATTTGGAATTCCAACTAATTCAAAATTACCAAGCAACTTGTTATCACCGGCCATCTCTCTCTCACCTTGCAAAACTCTAATAGAAACTGCAGGTTGATTATCTTCAGCAGTAGAAAAAACTTGGCTTTTTTTAGTAGGAATTGTCGTATTTTTTTCAATAAGTTTTGTAGAAACTCCCCCTAGTGTTTCGATTCCTAAAGATAATGGAGTTACATCTAAAAGCAGAACATCTTTTACATCCCCTTGAAGTACGCCACCTTGAATAGCTGCTCCCATTGCAACAACTTCGTCTGGATTCACACTTTTATTAGGTTCTTTTCCAAAAAAATTCTTAACTGTTTCTGCAATCTTCGGCATTCTTGTCATTCCACCAACTAAAACTACCTCATCTATCTCTGCAGCAAAAAAACCAGAGTCTTTTAAAGCTATTTCACAAGGGCTTAATGTTCTTTTAACCAAATCTTCAACAAGCGCTTCCAATTTGGCCCTAGTAAGTTTTATGTTTATATGTTTTGGACCAGTTTTATCAGCAGTAATAAAAGGTAAATTTATTTCAGTTTGTGTCGTAGAAGAAAGTTCGATCTTAGCTTTTTCAGCAGCCTCTTTAAGTCTTTGAAGTGCCAGTTTATCTGTTTTTAAATCTATTCCACTATCTTTTTTAAATTCATTAATTAAATAATTTACTATAGTATCATCAAAATCCTCTCCACCTAAAAAAGTATCACCGTTTGTAGATTTTACCTCAAAAACACCATCACCGATTTCAAGAATTGAAACGTCAAAAGTTCCTCCACCTAAATCGTATACTGCTATTTTTTTACCACCTTTTTTATCTAGGCCATAAGCTAAAGAAGCTGCTGTAGGTTCGTTAATAATTCTTAAAACCTCAAGACCAGCAATTTTGCCAGCATCTTTTGTTGCTTGTCTTTGTGAGTCATTAAAATAAGCAGGAACCGTTATAACGGCTTGCTTAACTTCCTGTCCTAAATATTTCTCTGCTGTTTCTTTCATTTTTTGTAAAATAAAAGCAGATATTTGAGAAGGCGAATACTTTTCACCTCTAGCTTCTAACCAGGCATCATTATTTTCAGCTTTTATAATTTTAAAAGATGATCTTGAAATATCTTTTTTAACAGATTCATCATCAAAACTTCTACCAACTAATCTTTTTACTGCATATAAAGTATTTTGCGGATTAGTTACAGCTTGCCTTTTTGCTGCCTGACCAACTAATTTTTCATTATTTTCACCAAAGGCCACTACAGATGGAGTTGTTCTAGCTCCTTCAGCATTTTCCAATACTTTAGGCTGAGAACCTTCCATTACAGCCACACAAGAATTTGTTGTTCCTAAATCAATACCTATAACTCTACTCATAAATTATCATTCCTTTTTTTTGTCATATAAGTGTTTTTTTAATTACTACAAGATAAAAAATCATTTATTTTCGCCTTTTTCTTCATCTAATGACGATTCTTTACTATTTTCTTCCTTTTTTTTGGTTACACCAACTAACGAAGGTCTAAGCAAGCGCCCATTCATCATATATCCTTTTTGAATTTCTTGAACAACCGTTCCAGGGTTTTTTGTATTGTCGTCAACTTCTAACATAGCTTGGTGAAAATTCGGATCAAATTTTTTATTTAATGTATCTATTAGCGCAATTCCGTTTTTCTTAAATATAGATTCTAAGTCTTTTTTTACAATTTCAATACCATCAAGCATTATATTTAAATCTTTGCTATTTTTTAATTTACCGTTTTCTTTAAATGAGCTTGTTGCTCTGTCAATATTATCTAAAAGAGAAAGAGATTCTTTTGCAAAATTAAATCCACCAAATTCAAAAGCTTCTTGTCTCTCTTTTTCAAATCTTCTCCTTTGGTTTTCCATTTCTGCCATTACCCTTAATAACTTTTCTTCTACAATTTTCAGTTTTTCATCAACAGATTTTTCTTCAGAATTACCATCATTTAGTTTTTCATCAACAGATTTTTCTTCAGAATTACCATCATTTAGTTTTTCTTCTGAAAGATTTTCTTCTAAAGTTTGCTCTTCTTTTTTATCTAGCTTTGTCATTTAATTAATATATGGTCACTAAAAATAAAAATACTAGTATGAAATGAATAAAATTAAAGAAATTTTAATTGGCACTAATAATATCGGAAAATATAGAGAAATATGCAGCTTATTGCCAAAAAAAATTAAAAAATACTCTTTAAAAAATTTTAAAATTAAATCCCCCGAAGAAAATGGAAAAACTTTTGAAGAAAATTCATTTATTAAAGCAGAATATTTTTCTAAAAAAACCAACTTAATATGTCTTTCCGATGATTCCGGGTTAGAAATAGATTTATTAAAAGGTTTGCCAGGCATTTATTCTTCAAGATGGGCAGGTAAAAATAACGATTTTAATTTAGCTATAAAAAAAATTAACAAAGAAATGAAAAAAGTAAAAAAAAACTGGATTAAAAAAAATAGTGCAAGATTTGTTTGTTGTCTTACTTTATATTGGCCAAATAAAAAAAATTTTTCTAGTATAGGAAAAATAAATGGTAAAATTTCCCCAAAAAAGCGAGGTAATAACGGATTTGGATATGATCCTATTTTTATTCCAGATGGATATGACAAAACTTTTTCTGAGATGGATTTTAAATTTAAAATGTTAATTGATCATAGATACAAAGCATTTATAAAAATTAGAAAATACTTTGATTAATAAACTTTAATAAATTTTTTTCCTGCAACTCTATATATTTTTAACTTTTGCTTGCTTATATTGTTCTCAATAACAAACTCACCATGCAAACCTTTAAAACCTTCTTTATTAGTTAATAGTTTAGAATTAAATTCAAAATCATTATTATACCAGCAGTGATAAATTAAACCTAAAGCATCATAAGCTAAGATAGCAACTTGATTTGGATTTTCTTTATAAGCTTTAAAATATTTTTTTTTAAATTTTTTTAAATTTTTATAATCAATACTTGGAAAATGTAAGTTTTTTAATGCAATTTCATCAAAAAGCGTTTCATCAAACCATTGATTAATTGTAAAAAAACTTACTTGCTCGGAAGATATATCTGAAAAAACAAAAGAAGTTATAACACTTTTTAATCTTTCTCCAAAATCGACTATTATTACTGAGTCAAAATTTACTTCACCTAAAGTGTGTTTTAATTCTAGTTCTTTAAGTTCATTTTTATCTTTATGCAGCTCTGATTTTTCTAAAATTTTAATTCTTATTTCCAGCTCTCTTTTTCTTTCTCTATAGCTTGTTAACTTTTCAATTTCTTCAGTAACTTTTTTTGGACTAGTATTGTATGTAAAAATTTTTTGAAAATTAATTTTACTATCAGTTATAATCTGAGCTTGTTCTTCATATAATTTTTGTGGTGATAAAAATAAAGTTTTAGATATTCCAATTTCTTTAAAGTATTTTTTTAGAATATCAATTTGAGATTTTATATTAATTCCAAAAGCAATAATATTATTTGGAATTTTTTTAGTTTTATTTGTAAGTGAAATAAAAGTTACATTATTTATTTCATTTAACCGCTCTAAACTTTCATGAAAAATAGGTCCAATAATAATTGTAATGCCCTTTTCCTCTAATTCTTTTGCAGAATTGTAAGCGACCAAGGCATTTGCCGCAGTATCCTTAGGGTAAATTTTAATTTTAACATCTGATATATCGTAAAGCGCCAACTGTATTGCCTTTAAAAAAGATTCTCCTATGTCTTTAAATTTTCCAGATAAAGGAAGGAGAACTCCTATTTTTAACAATTTTTGATTTTTTAAATTATCGCTATCAGAAATTTGACTAGATGCTGTACTATTTATTGTGAATAATAAATAAGTTAGTATTATAATTGTAATTAATTTTTTCATAAGTTTAAAATAGTCTAGATAATATAAAATGTAATTTAGGCATCAAATGGACAAAAATAAACAACAAATTATTGCCCCAGGTCTTTATGTAGTATCTACACCAATTGGAAATACTGAAGATATAACACTAAGAGCTCTTAATATACTAAAGAAATCTGATGTGATTTTATGCGAAGATACCAGGAGATCAATTAAATTACTTTCACGTTTTGAAATAAAAAATAAACTTATTCCTTATCATAAGTTTAATGAAAAAAAATCTCTAGGTAAAATAATAGAAGTATTAAAAAAAAAAAAAATTGTTTCATTAATTTCTGATGCTGGTACACCTTCTATTTCAGACCCGGGAGTTATACTTATCAATAAATGTGTAGAAGAAAATTTAAAAATTTATCCTATTCCAGGACCTTCTGCAGTTTCATCTGCAATTAGCGTTTCAGGCTTTCATGATCAATATTTATTTTATGGCTTTTTAACAAAAAAAGAAAATGAGTTAGAAAAAATTTTAGCCAGTTTGAGCAATTTAGACTTTTCTATAGTTTTTTTTATACCTGCATTAAAAATAAATTTTTATTTAACAAAATTCAAAAAATTTTTTTTTGATAGAAAAATCCTTATAGCTAAAGAAATGACAAAAATTCATGAAAAATTTATAAGAGACAGTGTGAGTTCTATAAAAAACTTTACTGAAAATGTTAAAGGTGAATTAACTGTTGTTATTTCTAAAAAAATTAGGGAAAAAAATGTTAAAGAAGTAATAAGCGAATCAGTTAAAATAGAAATTATAAAAATGTTAAAAAAATATAGCCATAAAGATGTTGTTGAATTTATATCAAAAAAAGAAAGTTTACCAAAAAAGATGATTTACAATTTTTGTTTAAAGATAAATAAATAAAATGAAAAATATTTTTTTAATAACACTTATACTTATATTTTTAAGTTCATGTGTTGGGTCTTCTACAAGTGGACTTTTTGGAACTGGAGTAAGCGTTGCATTGGATCCTAGAACCTTAGGTACACAAATAGATGATTCTATTATGCAAAAAAATTTAGTGGCTAGATTAGCTCTTACAGAAAAAAAATACATACTAAATGTTTCTGTTAAAGTTCTTGATGGTAGAATTTTTTTACGTGGCAAAGTTAATGAACCTGAAGAAAAATTAAGAATAACAAAAATGGCATGGGAAACAAAAGGAACAAGATCAGTTAGAAATAACATTGTTATAAAACAAAAATTCTCATTTAGAAATATGGCGACAGATGTGCTTATAACATCTCAATTAAAAACAGCATTAATTTTTAATAAAAACGTAAAAGCTGCTAATTTTAATATTAACACCTTTAATCAAAAAACTTATGTTTTTGGGATTGCTAGTACTGAAGAAGAGAAAAGAGAAATTATTCAAGAAGCGAAACAAATAGTAGACTTAAAGGAATTAGTTACTAGTATTTTGATGACTTCAGACTTAAGTAGGCAAAGAGAATAAATTAATTTTTTTTATTATTTTTATAATCAATTACATCAGCTGAGTATGCTGCGATTGAAGCTAGATTTAATATATCACTTGTAGAAGATCTTAATGGTGCAATTTCAATCGGCTGGCCCAAACCAATTAGTAAGGGACCCACGACCTTAACTGCGCTTAAACTTTTTATTAGTTTAAAGGAGATTGCCGCACTATGCCTTCCTGGCATTACTAAAACATTTGCATTACCTACTATTTCTGAAAATGGATAAAGTTCTTTATATTTTGAATCTAAAGCAACATCTGGTTGCATTTCTCCGTCAAATTTAAAGTTAACCTTTTTTTCTTTTAGTATTTCTACTGCGTCTCTTAAATTTTTTGTCGCCTTAGTTTTTGGAGTACCAAAAGTAGAATGAGAAAGGAAAGCAACTTTTGGTTCATATCCAAATAATTTTACTACTCTTGCTGAAGATATAGCTATCTCAGACAGCTGTTCAGCAGTTGGAATCTCATGAACGGCAACGTCTGCTATAAAAACAGTTCTTCCTCTATTGACCATTACATTTAAACCAAAAATTATCTCACCTCTTCTTGCCTCTGCTACACGCTTTACTTTATCTAATGTGGATGTATATCTTCTTGTATTTCCTGTAACCATCGCATCTGCATCGCCACAAGACACCATACAACTTCCCCAAATAACTCTGTCATTTCTTATTAATCTATCGCAATCTCTTTCTAATAGTCCTTCTGATCTTTGCATTTTTTCATAAAGGAATTTTGTATATTTTTGCCTTTTCTCACTATCAGTAGAATTAATTATTTCAATATTATAATTCTCATCTAATCCAATTTCTTTAAATTTCTTTTTTATAATTTCTTTTTTCCCTATAAGGATTGGTGTTCCAAGACCATTACTTTTAAAAGCTATTGCTGCTTTTAAAGTATTCTGATCTTCACCATCTGCAAAAACTACTTTTTTTTGACTTTTCTTTATTTGAGAATTTATCCCTTGCATTATACCAATGGAAGGGTCGAGTCTTTGTTTTAATTGCTCTTTATAAATTTCAAAGTTTTCTATTTTTTTTCTTGCTACACCACTTTTTATTGCCGCTTTAGCAACAGCAACTGGTATCACGCTAATTAATCTTGGATCAAAGGTTGATGGGATTATATATTCATTACCATATTTTGGTCTTTCTCCACCCATAGCAGCTGCAACTTCATCAGGAACATATTCTCGTGCAAGTTCAGCTATTGCGTAGGCCGCAGCCACCTTCATATCTTCATTAATTGTTCTTGCTCTGACATCTAGCGCTCCTCTAAAAATATAAGGAAAGCCAATTAAGTTATTTACTTGATTAGGATAGTCAGATCTTCCAGTTGCCACTATAGCATCATCTCTAACTTCATTAATTTCTTCAGGTGTAATTTCTGGATCAGGATTTGCACAAGCAAAAATTATTGGATTTTTTGCCATACTTTTTACCATTGCTTTTGTTAAGATGCCTTTAGTTGATAAACCTAAAAAAACATCAGCACCATTGATTGCTTCTTCAAGTGTTCTATGCTTTGTTTCAATCGCATGAGCAGACTTCCATTGATTTAGATTATCTCTGCCTTTATAAATCACACCCTTTCTATCAATCATAGTAATATTTTTACTTAAAACTCCACTATTCTTAAATAAGTTTGTACATGCCATAGCTGAAGCTCCCGCTCCATTTACAACAACTTTAACATCTTTGATTAGTTTTTTAGATATATCCAAGGCATTTATTAAAGCTGCCAAAGTTATTATTGCAGTGCCATGTTGATCATCATGAAATATAGGGATATCTAATTTTTCTTTTAATTTTTCTTCTATTATAAAACAATCTGGTGCTGCTATATCTTCTAAATTTATTCCTCCAAAGCTTTTCCCCAAAACTGCAATACAATTGATAATTTCATTTGCATCTGAAGAATCTATTTCTAAATCAATCGAGTCAATATCTGCAAAACGTTTAAATAAAATTGCCTTACCTTCCATTACAGGTTTTGAAGCTAGTGCGCCTA
>Ga0114999_10007257_pt1 | contig 12606 bp, 16 predicted proteins | sample ArcticOcean_MG_C_3_FD_89820 | JGI IMG/M metagenome (GOLD analysis project Ga0114999, IMG submission 89820) | Marine microbial communities from western Arctic Ocean - ArcticOcean_MG_CB8_126 | ecosystem: Environmental > Aquatic > Marine > Oceanic | place: Arctic Ocean: Canada Basin | collected...
AGAGGGACATAGATCCACCACGTTCATCGTGACCGCAGATGAGAGTCCGGTTGTGGCAATCGTCGAGCGTCGGGAATGATCAGGGCCGGGGCAGCGATCGCGGACGATCATGGCGTCGTCGATGTATTTGGTAACGGCGGCCCATGATCGCTCGACGACTAATCCGGGTTATGGGAGAGCCCGCGACGTCGCATTCCTCGAACGGTAGACCAGTCGACAATCGCCGTGCCGGTGAGCTCAAGAGAAAAATCTGGGCGGTCGATCACCTGATGCCAGGCGCTGGGGCGGTGCAGGTGTTTAATGAGGTATTCGACGTGGGACGGTGGTTCGTTTTGAACGTCGGGCACGACGGTTGTCCGACGGAAAATAGGAGAGCGCTTCGGTGAATCCGAGGGCGGCACAGCTATTACCGTGTACTCAGTAGAGGGATGATGAGTTGCAGCACGACCATGGGGCGGTATCAGGCGGCACTGAACCCAAAGAAGTGGTGAGTGTCTCGGCATAGTGCTGCTCTTCAGGGATTCCGAACATGAAATCGAAGACGGAATTGGCGAAGAATATGTGTTCGACCCGGAAATCGGAAATAACGGTGGAGTCGAAGCCATCGGGGCTGGTGTCGAGTCAGCGGTTTTGCGATCTGTTCAAGGCAATTGGGGTAGAGATCGTCGCCAGTGGCGGGGGCGTTGGTTGATGGCGACAGATCGGGCGTAGTTCACGGTCCCGAGAATGTTTCCGTACTCCGCAGCGAGGAAGTGAGGGACATGGAGCGGCGACTTCGTGGTGCCGTCCGTCATTACGGGAACTTGGTTAGCCTCGGCCGATGAAGGGCATTTTGGTAGCCATGACGGTAAGGAACTGGACATTGGCATCGAGTGGGAGGCCGGCCATGTAGACGATAGAGTTAGCAACATTCGAGACGTCCATGGTGGGCTCGACCTCGATGGATCCGTTTGCCTGGAAGACTCCCCTGGACATCTTGGCCGTCATTTCGGTGGCGGCGTTGCCGATATCGATCTGACCGCAGGCGATATCGTACTTGCGGCCATCGAGCGCGGTTGCTTTGGTGAGCCCGGTGATAGCGTGCTTGGTCGCGGTGTAGGGCGCGGAATTGGGGCGTGGGCGATCCGCGGAGATCGAACCGTTATTGATGATACGTCCGCCGATGGGCGTCTGGCTCTTCATGATGCGGAAGGCTTCCTGTGCACAGAGGAATGAGCCGGTCAGGTTCACGTCGACGACTGCCTTCCACTGCTCGACTGTGAGGTCTTCAAACAGAACTTGGGGAGCGCCGCTGCCGGCGTTGTTGAAGAGCAGGTCGAGACGGCCAAATTCGGATCGTACAGCGTCGAAGAGCCTGGCGACGGATGCTGGGTCTGTCACGTCAGTTTCGACGGCGCGGGCGCGGGAGGCGTTGTCTCCGGCGAGTTGAAGAGTCTCATGGAGGGATTCGGTGCGGCGTCCACCGATGGCGACGGTGTAGCCATCGGTGAGTAGCGCCAGCGCGACTGCGCGGCCCACGCCAGAGCCACCGCCGGTGACGATGGCTACGCGTTGGATGTTATCGGTGGTGATGTGCTTTCTCCTCTGGTGTTTGCTGTGCCAATGCCGTAGGGCTGGGCCCAATCCAGTCCGTTGGTTCCTGGGATTGGAGCGTATTCACAGCCGACCCAGCCCTCGAATCCGAGTTCGTCGATGAGGTCGAAAAGGTAGGGGTAGTTGATCTCTTGTCGGTGGTCTGGCTGTGGCGACCGGGAACGCCTCCGATCTGTATGTGCGCGATTATGTCGAAATGTTTTCGCAGTGACTCGGTGAGGGAGCCTTCCATGATTTGGAGGTGATAGGCATCGAACTGCATCGCGACATAGGGGCTGTCGACGGCCTCGATAATGCGGCGAGCCTGGTTGGTGCCGGTGAGGAAGTAGCCGGGGTTGTCGGTGGTGTTCAGTGGTTCGAGTAACAGCCTGACGCCGTGTTGGGATGCCTGCTCTGAGGCCCAACGGAGGTTGGAGACAAGCGTTTCCTCGGCTCTGGGGTTATCGGTAATTCCGGAAAGACAGTGGAGTTGCTGGCAGTGCATGGTGTCTGCGTAGGCAAGTGCTCGGTCGAGGGATTTGCGGAATTCAGATTGGCTGCCGGGGATTGCGGCGAGGCCAGGCTGCATATTAATGAGGACGGCTGTGAGGTTGTGGCGCTCTAGCTGCTCAGCCAGGGCCTTGGCTGACACCTCGTAGGGCGCTTGCACTTCGACGGCTTGGAAGCCGGCATCGGCGGCGCTTTGAAAACGCTGAAGAAGAGGCACTTCCTGGAAGAGCCATGAGAGGCTAGCGGCGAACTTCGGCATCGGCGCATCCTATCGGCGAATATTGGTGACCGCGCCGAACCCGATTAGATGCTCGACTATAATCCGATCAACACCGGGACCGTAACCGACTAGCTCCTATTGAATGATATCGGACCCGATTGCCACAGTGACGTTCAACAATTCGGAGCGGTGCCACTTGATTACCTTGGAAACGTGGCAGGAATTCCGGCGAATACTTCAAAACCTCAAGCGCGTCCCCGATGTGTGAATGATCGTGTTCCGGGGTTCGGGGACGAGGCGTTCTCCGCGGGTGCGGATATCAGCGAGTTTGCGATTCGTCGGAAGAATGCAGCGCAGGCAGCGCTATAAAACACCGTGTTCGATGAGGTGATGGACGAGGTAGAGGGGGTCGAAAAAATAGACGACCTGACTGATCAAGAACATTGCGATGGGTGGTGGCTGTGAATTGTCGGTGGGTTGCGTATCCGAATTGCGAATGACAACGCGCGCTTCAGGCTGTCGATTGCAGGATTGGGGCTGCCGATTACGTATCGGGAAATACGACGAATGCTCCGGACGATTGTGTTGGCGAAGACGATGGAGTTACTGCACACGGCTGACCTAGTGCGTGCCGATGCGCCACCGTGGACGGGGTTGGTGAATCACGTATGTCCAATCGCTGAGGTGGAAGAGGTCACCTCAGCGATTGCTTGTCTAAGCATGGAATTCGCGCCGGTGGTGCACCGAGTGCACAAGCAGATTGCAGCGAAGGTGCTAGAACACCTCTCGCCGGAAACGCTGACAACAAAGGACGCTGTGTTCGCGCTGTCACCATACGAGAGGGAGTACTCCCAAGAGGGATGGCGATATTGTTCGAGAAGCGGACACCGGAATCCAAGGGGCGGTAGGTCGGGGCGAGCGAGAGTTATTCATGTCTCGAAGGCTGTCTCGGCTTGAGGCTGTGGGGATGGAGCGGGAGAAGGGATTCGAACCCTCGACATCCTGCTTGGAAGGCAGGCGCTCTACCCCTGAGCTACTCCCGCGGGGCTCGGCTCGTTCAACCGTGTGAACGATCATCTAGAACATCGTACCGCCATCCGGCTGCTAACGAGATCGGGAATTCCGGATACTCGGATGATGATTATGAACGGGAAAGTCGTCGACCTAGATCTTGGGCGCACCTAGAGTGCGATTGAGCGCGAGGCTCGTGCACTCGTCGGGACTCGACGTGACTTTGAGTCACTCACATCTGCTGGTGGATGGGGATAACGATGTGCGACAGTATTCGCGATGCGCCGCTGATTGCACTAAGGATGGCGGTGTCGTCTTACGCAAAGACGGTGAGGCTATTGTTCGCAGTTCAGGTAAATGTGGAGTCGGAGTACAAGCACTGTTTGGAGGGATTTCCGCTGGGTAGTTGAAGCCTGAACTGGTGGTGGACACAAAACGGACCTCGACGAAATTTTATGAGGGCCGGTCCGATTAAGTTAGAGGTGTCTGGCTACGTGCTGACGTACTCCTCCAGCATCGCGCTGGCACGACCGTTCTCGAAGCGATCCCCGAATCCGGCGACGCGGACGCGCTGCATGTATTCCTTGATTTGACGCCGGCGAATTGCGATCAAAATTTTCTGTCCTTCTTCGATCGAGGACCGATCAGCACCGCCGCCCATCAGGATAGAGATTGCAGTGTTGGAGTCAGTTCCTCGGACCACTGGGTTCTGCGGGTCAGCGGCGGCGGTCAGGCCCAACTCAATTTCATCGAGATAGCCGTGAATTTCCGCTGAACGCTCCGGGTCTGTCTGCGACAGGTACTGGAGGTGCATTACGCCAAAGGCGACGTGACGTGACTCGTCTGATGCCGCAAGACGGTACATCGCCTTCTCGGCATCGTTGTAGCTCATTAGCTCGCCCATGCGGAAGAGTGAGAGGACGGAACCCTCGCCGGAAATGTGGAGGCGAGCCGACATCTCAGTAAAGTCGCGGGCGGAGTCGATGACACCGCCTGCTGCGCCGGCTCGATTCAGTTGCCCCATGAGGCCGCCGCCGTTAGCCAATGCTCGCTTGCGGAAGACGTCTAGGTGACGAGCTTCGTCCATAATCTGGGAAACTAGGTACATGCGGGGCTCGTAGTAGTCTGGCGTAGTGTAGGCGATCCACTTACCTGGAACGTCTCCAGCAACGAATTCGACCTCCGTGAGGAAGGTGGTGAGCTGGCACTCGGCGCGCTCTATTTCGTCCGGCAGGGCTTCTAGGGTGTGCCACGGGATGTCGGTCGACGATGACCACTGCCGCTGGACGGCCTCTTCGTAGAGCTGGGCACCGTTGCGCAGCCAGACATCAGACTTGGTGCGGACGGGGTAGTTACCTACACGCGGTGACTCGGCGCGATTGAGTGCGCCACGAGGACGGCCGGTCATGTTGTCGCTGAAGTCGGGAGTCTGTCCGAAGGGGCCGGAGTCGGCGTTCTGGAGAAGGAAACCACCGCTGTCCTCAGTACCGATGTCTGGCGCCGATCCGAAAGTCTCGCGCTGTTGGAGCCAGTCTAACTTGTAGCCGCGTTCGCGACCGTGATCGAGGAGCGCCTGATACGGAGAAGCTTTCACGGCGTCTTGTTCGGTATCTGGTCGAGTTTCGATCGCCATCCGTGTCCCTCTGGTTCGTCGCGCGCTGTCATTATTTCTATCCAAAAGGCAGCATATATCGAGACATTATATCCGTAAACAATCTAGTCCCTCGCACAACTGTCCTCCATTAGTCTTTAGGACATAATGGAGGACTGGTACCTCTATTTCGAAGAATCTGTCAGCGAACCACTGGATCAGATACTGATGGTGCGTGGGCAACAGCGGAGCGCTTTCGAAACGGTTCCGTGCCGGCTGGGAGGGGCTCCGCGAGCGGGTTTCCGGGTGTAGGTAGGGTACCGACAGTGGACAAGGGCTATTGTCGGAGACCTGACCGGTGTTTCGATTCTAATCCTGAGGATTGTCTTGGAAGATGGCGCGTTCCATACCTTCAATAAAGACCCCGTCCGGTTCACCGCGGGGCAATTCGAACTAGGTGGTAATCCGCGCCGACTTTATTCGTCCTCCTTGATCGGCAGTCGATTGACACTGCCTGAATATGGAGAGGGAATGGACGTGCACTACTCGACTAAGACTCGACCGAGGTGACCCAGCTCTTGACGGAACTCTGGGCGGACACGGATCGTGGGAGGATGACGAGCGAATCGCCTGAGCCGATCGATGATGTAATCCGCGCCGCCGGTCTGCGCCGGACGACTCCTCGTGCATTGGTGTTGCGGACGCTGAGTGCGACGCGTGGGCATCTGACGGCGAGCGAAGTTTTTGACCAAATCGAGACGGGACGTTCCGACGAGCCGATTGCGCAATCGACGGTTTATCGCGCGCTGGAGGCGCTGGAGGCGAAGGGCGTGGTTGCCGCGCTGCGTTCGCGGAGTGCCGAGACTCGTTACGAGTGGGCGCCGGACCGACGATGGCACCACCACTTGTTGTGTAATGCGTGTGGTGGGGTAATGGAATTAGACCTAGAGACTGTGCGGGAGTTAGCCGAGGAGATTGAGGAGCGGACGGGATTTCAGCCGGACATCCGGCATTTGGCAATCGACGGACTGTGCAGTGCTTGTCAACCCGCCGATAATCCCGTTATTAGGTCGCCCAGACCGTAATGATGCAATTTTCGCTTTGCGGTAAAAATTGCCGTCGAGCATCTCGAACTGAATCCGGGCGTCACCGGTGAGTGACTCGGTTGCTCTAATGGACAGGGCACTGGACGAGGTCTTCGTCCAATAGCTCGATCAAGCGGCTTATTAAAGGGATGTCTTCAGGTAGTCAGCGCTGACTTAGGCGAAATTGTCATCCGAATCTCCGAATCGAAAGTATTTGTTCGGTGGGCCGACCGAATGGCTTAGGCTGCGGTCGCTGCCGTGAGCACGTCGGTCGAGTCAAATCATTCTCGAAGTCGAGCAAAATTGGCAGATGATCGTCGATCTTTGCGATGCCTTGATGTCGCAGGAGTTCTCGGAGAGGCACTGAATCACGATGATCCTGTCGATGGGGTCGCCACTGGGGGGCAACGATGAGGACGCGGCAGTTGCTGGCCTCGGTGACCTGCAGGTCGGGTTACTTGCGCAGATCGCTGACTGGGACCAATCGAACTCCGTGGTCGATTGCACAACTGAGGAAGTTCCGAGAGTCCGGCACGTAGTCACGGCCTGCACGCAAATAATGTCGCGGACGGTTCCGATGTTGATTCCGTAAACTCCGTTCGGTATTTCGAAAACTACGAGATATCGAACACCAGCGGCCTGAATTTCCATCACGCCACGGTCTTATTAGTTGAAGTGACCTGAACTAGGATTCGGGAGGTATGGGATATCCTGCAGAGATGGTTCCCCCCTGATTAGATGGCGTGGAGACTTGCAATTCTCGGTGGTCGCGCGACCACCGAGACCATCATCAGCGAAATTGAGCATTCAGTAAGGTTCCGGGACGCATGCCACAGCAGTATCACGCCGCCGATAATGACACTGGTCTTGAGGTCACGATCACCGGGGAGTTTCCTCCTGATCCAGATGATCGGGTCCGGATCGCTCGTACGTCGAATCTCTTCACTCGACTTATGTCCACCATACTGTCGACTGAGAACGACTACGACCGCCGAGAGCGTTTCCGAGCAATCGAGACGCAACTTGAAATGGCTGATGCGCTGATTCGCGGTGATGTTTCCGAGGTGCAAGGGTTAATGCTGAGCACTCTTAGTTCAATGGGTGTGACGGAAGAGCAGCTCAGTGATGCGCAGGAGCAATTCCGGTCCCAGCTCGAGGCGATGGGCGGTGATATTTCGGCGATCGAGATGATGTTTGGCGGATCGACGGGGGAGTCGGGCGATGCGGGTTTTGGGCCGACAAACGAGGTGCCCGGCCCGTTAGACGATATTTCTCTGGACGACCTGACGATTGACGATCTTCCGCAGCCTGAGCGTGGCAATCCAGATAGCGATACGGGTGAGGAAGAACGATCTGGGGATGAAGGCGATATCGAAGCCGACGAACAGGGCTGATTCATCGCTCGTCGTGTGATGTCGGTTGAGGCGCTATAAAGGTGGCGATACGATAGGCTGACGGCGTTCAGAACGTACATTCGAGTCTCGGGCTGCGTGAACCGAGCGGCACGGCTCTTTTCTACGACGGCGAACTAGCATTTCACGCCTGACAACGGACGTTTGTGAGGTCCTCTTTGCCAATCGATCGGATCGTGGTCACCGGCGCGCGGGAGCACAATCTCAAGAACATTACCGTCGAGATTCCGCGCGACCAGCTCGTAGTAATCACAGGGGTTTCAGGGTCAGGCAAGTCTTCGCTGGCTTTCGACACGATCTACGCTGAGGGCCAGCGACGTTATGTAGAATCTCTGTCCGCATATGCCCGGCAATTCCTCGGATTGATGGAAAAACCGGACGTCGACTACATCGAAGGCCTGTCACCGGCGATTTCGATCGATCAAAAAGGGGTCTCGAAGAATCCTCGTTCGACAGTGGCGACGGTGACGGAAATCTACGACTACCTGCGGCTGCTCTTTGCGCGGGCAGGGACACCGCACTGCGCGCTCTGCGGTCGGGTAATCAAACGTCAGACGGTCCAACAAATCGTGGATGCGGTGCTCGCGGAGGCCGCAGGTACTCGGGCGATGTTGCTGTCGCCGTTAATTCGACATCGGAAGGGTGAACACCAGCAGGTGCTGGCGGATGTGCGCCGCGCGGGTTATATCCGTGTACGAGTCGACGACGATGTGTTGAACGTGGATGACGAAATCAAGTTGGCCAAGAACAAGTGGCATGACATTGATGCGGTCGTTGATCGCGTAGTGATCCCGGACTCGACGGCTGAGTCTGTTGAGGGGACGCGCCAGCGGATCTCGGATTCGGTGGAACAAGCACTAGAGCTAGGCGAGGGAATCATGCTCCTAGCCGTGCTCGACGCGGACGGCGGAGTGGCCAGGGAGAACACGTTCTCGGAACACTTTGCGTGCTCAAATACAGAGCACCCGCCCTATTCGGTGGGAGAAATTGAGCCACGAAATTTCTCGTTCAACGCACCGCACGGCGCCTGCCCGACGTGTACCGGCTTGGGTATTCAGATGGAGTTGGACGAATGGTTGGTGATCCCGAACCGGAAGCTGAGCATCGACCAAGGTGCGCTCGCGCCGTATCAGAAGATGAGCATGTCGCTCACGTGGTACCGGCGTCGGTTGAGTGCGGTGGCAAGTGAATTCGGCTTCACGCTGGAGCAGCCGATTGAGGATCTAACAGAAGAGCAGCTTGATGCGTTGTTAAATGGGACTGGGGAGCAGAAAATTCAGGTGAATTTCCGGTCTCGAGGCGGGCGCGACCACGAGTACCAGATCTCTTGGGAGGGAGTGATCACAAATCTGAAACGCCGCTACCAAGAGACCGACTCGGACTGGGTACGTAACGACCTCGAGCGGTACATGGTCTCGGTGCCGTGTCCGACTTGCGAGGGCGCACGACTGAAGTCAGCTTCGCTGGCGATTACCGTCGATGCTCGCTCGATCGTGAGTGTGACTCGCGATTCGGTCGGCGACGTGCTGGCATGGGTGGAACGACTGGAGGCTGATGAGACGCCACTCTCTAGTCGTGAACAGCAAATTGCGCGCCAGGTTTTACAGGAAATTCGGGGACGACTGACGTTCCTTCGCGATGTGGGACTGGACTACCTGACGCTGGATCGGCCGGCGGGAACGTTGTCCGGTGGCGAGGGACAGCGGATCCGGCTGGCCACGCAGATCGGTTCGGCGTTAATGGGAGTGCTGTACGTCTGCGATGAGCCATCGGTAGGGCTGCACCCGATCGATAACGAGCGTCTGATCGGGACACTGAAACGACTGCGCGACCTGGGAAACACTGTACTGGTGGTGGAGCACGACGAGGCGATGATGCGTGCCGCCGATCACCTGATCGACATTGGACCCGGTGCGGGAGAGCACGGCGGTCATGTAGTGGCCTTTGGGACGCCCGAAGTAGTGGCAAACCACGAGGACTCGGTGACCGGGGAGTATCTTTCCGGGCGACGCTTGATCCCGTTACCGAAGGAGCGCCGTGCCGGTAACGGCGAGAGCCTCCTCGTACGCGGAGCCGAAGCGAACAACCTCAAGGTGGTCGATGTGATGCTGCCGCTGGGCCAGTTCATCGCGGTTACTGGCGTCTCTGGGTCTGGAAAATCAACTCTGGTGAACGAGATCCTGGCAAAACAGCTTGCCTACTCGCTGAATGGTGCACGCGAACGGGCGGGGAAACATGCCGGAATTGATGGATTGGAGCACCTCGACAAGGTGGTGGTGATCGATCAGTCGCCGATCGGGAGGACGCCACGCAGTAATCCGGCGACGTATACGGGAATATTTACAATTGTTCGTGAATTGTTCGCGCAGGTGCCCGAGGCACGGGCTCGCGGTTACAAGCCGGGCCGGTTCTCGTTCAACGTGAAGGGTGGCCGCTGTGAGGAATGCAAGGGTGACGGCTACATCCTGATCGAGATGCAGTTCCTCCCGGACGTGACGGTGCCGTGTGAGGTCTGTCACGGTTCTCGCTACAACCGCGAGGCGTTGGAAATTCTGTTCCGCGGCAAGAGCATTTCCGACTTACTGAACATGACGGTGACTGAGGCGTTGGACTTTTTTGAAGCGTTCCCACGACCTCGTCGGAAGTTAGAGACGCTGGCAGACGTGGGGCTTGGCTACATCCGACTAGGTCAGCCGGCAACGACGTTGTCTGGCGGTGAGGCACAACGGATCAAATTGGCGACGGAGCTATCGAAGCGGGCGACCGGGCGAACGGCCTACATCCTCGACGAGCCGACCACCGGGCTGTCGTTCCGTGATACGGAGCACCTGCTGGAGGTACTACAGCGGCTGGTGGACGGCGGCAATACGGTGGTTGTAATCGAGCACCATCTCGATGTGGTAAAGAACGCGGATTGGGTGGTGGATCTGGGTCCGTACGGTGGGCACCGTGGCGGTAACATCGTGGCAGAGGGGTCACCGGAGCAGGTGTCAGCGAACGACGAATCGATGACAGGACGGTTCCTGCGCAACGTGCTCGCGAGACACGACCATGTGGCGAAGCAGGCACCGAAGCGACTCAACAAGACGGCGGTTGAGGTGGCCTCAAACAATAGTATAAGGACGAACGGATCGGATCCGACTCACAAGACCGTGGCAAAACCGAAGCAGGTAAAGAGGGCGACCTCGACGCGGTCAGGTGGGTAATCGCTACGTCCGCTGTGGTGTCTTCACTTCAATAGTTATGAGGCTTCGAGCAGGGCGACAGTCGTCAAGATCATCGCAGTAGCGGTGATCTTGACGACGAGGGCAACGGTGGGACAGATTCCTGCGGACGTCCAAATGTTAACCGCTGCGGTGATGCCGCGAACGCCGGAGTAGCCTCGTACAATCAGGCCGGCACCGATGAATCCGTCACCACCGCCCACGCGGACTGCCCACCCCCCACAGGTCATCGATGACCGTTCCTACTTCACCGAAGAGGGCGACGCCGATCCAAACCAAGGTGAGGGCCCCGATGAATCTCGGGTCGACGCGGCCGGACCGCCCTTCCTCTGTGGCGCCGCAGCCGGGCAATCAGGGCCTCTGACGGCCAACAGTTTGCTCAGTCGATCTCCTCCAGGAGAGGCACGAACGTGCGCTTGAACGATACCAATCGAGCGATACGCCAATCCTGAATCTCAGAAAATGTTTCGCTTGCGTCGGACGAGTCACCGGAGCGCGCCACGAAGATTCTCGATGCGCGCGATCAGATTGTGATACAAGGTCTCGGTGGCCATCGTGGACTTCTCGACGGCGAAAGCTAGCTCGAACCCCGCCTTGTCGAGACCTAACGAGAGACCGCCGCAACCGGCGAAGAGATCGATGTAGGTTGGCGAACGCCTGTTTGATAGCAGGAGTCTGCATTTTAACACTTCCGGTTGGGGTCGTGCCACTTTAGCTTGTAGTCCCTAGCACGGGCAGCAGCTCTCTGTTCAGATTTCAACTGTGCTTGGCAGGGCCTCGCGGCCCCAGCTTCCACCCGAGCAGGATCCGTGTGACGAACTCGAATTAGTCGTCGTTTGACATCGGGCTCGCGGTCGCTATCTAGGGCAATAGTTTCCATACAGCCGATGCTAACATCGGCTGTATGGCAACTATTCAATTGCAGAATAACGACGCGAGGATCACTTACTTGGCGGTGGTGTATCACCTCGGACGACCAGGATCGGAGATCGATCCGGAGACGCTGGGGGAACATCGTGCGGCGTTGCAGCCGCTGCTGGAACTGTTGCGTTCACAGCTCGAGCAGGCGGTTGTCACGGTGGAGACGAACTCGGGGCAGGTGCAGAGAATTGGGCAAGCGCTTTCAGGCGTGTCGAACGAACTACGGCAGTATGGACTGTCGGGGACATCGATGATTTCGGGCTTCGGGGAGACTGTGATTAGGTTCTGGCCGGAGGTTGAGACGGACCCGGGGTCCACGGCGGATTTGGTGCGATTCGCTGTGATGTTGCGGCGGCGACTGGATTCGGTAATCACAGAGGCAGGGGCTGAATTAGCCACGGCAGCCGTGGCTGCAGATGCAGCACGGCGCGCGCGACGGGGTCGCTGGTGGCAAGTATGGCGGCGATAACAGAAATAATTAATGAATTATGGTGAGACCGGTTGTCGCCAAGTCCAGCCAATGCGTAGACTGCGGCCTGCGTACAACACTCGGTGCGGCGACCGGGGCATCAATATGAACGCGCCGGAAAGGTAACCCTGCCGATGACTTACGTTATTACCTCCCCGTGCATCGACACGACTGATCAGTCTTGTGTGGATGTCTGTCCGGTGGACTGTATCCACTTCGACGAAGGTGTCGACAAAATTTTATATGTCGACCCCGACGAATGCATCGACTGCGGTGCGTGCGAGCCGGCTTGTCCGGTCTCCGCGATTTACGCCGAAGACGACGTGCCGGACGAAGAGATCGCGTTTACCGAGATCAACGCGCTGTGGTTTTCCGACAAGGATGCCGCTCGAGCCAAGGTACCGAGCTAGACTCGAACGAAAGCCACAGACCACAACAGGGGCGCCATTGGCGCCCCTGTTGTGGTCTGTGGCTTTCCCGGTGCGCAATTCGCCGCCCCATTCCCAACATTCCACCCCAGTCACTTGGGCCCTCTCCAGCTACAGGGCCTCCAGAAACGGGATTTCGTAGTGGGCGAGTACGGGCTCGTCG
>Ga0114999_10007258_pt1 | contig 12604 bp, 9 predicted proteins | sample ArcticOcean_MG_C_3_FD_89820 | JGI IMG/M metagenome (GOLD analysis project Ga0114999, IMG submission 89820) | Marine microbial communities from western Arctic Ocean - ArcticOcean_MG_CB8_126 | ecosystem: Environmental > Aquatic > Marine > Oceanic | place: Arctic Ocean: Canada Basin | collected...
CCAGAAAGCTCAGAATTGAGAATTGGCCTGAGACTAGTAAAAGGATGGGGAATGAAAACTGCAATGGCGGTAATAATAGAAAGACAAAGATATGGACCATTCAGATCTTTGTCAGAATTCCTTCAAAGAATGCCTCGATCCTTGAATAGAGACATGCTCGAAAATCTCATTTTAGTTGGAGGATTTAAGAGTTTTGGATTGACCCGCAGAGAACTTTTATGGCAGCTGGGGTTGTGGATAGGTCCGAGAGAAAGCCTGGGATCTGCGACAGTAAAGAGAAAGCAGATTCAAACCGAACTGAGGCTGGAAGATCCTAATACAGCAATCACATTCCCAGACCTCACAACTGCTGAACAAATGGTTATGGAATATCGCATGCTTCATTTCTCTACGAGTTCCCACCCATTATCCCTTCTCCACAAAGGATTAGATAGTAAAATAATTTTTAGTAACCGTCTATGTGAACTATCCAACCATGATCCCGTGAAAGTATCTGGAATCGTTGTGGCCCGGCAAAGACCAGCTTCTGCGAAAGGATACACATTCATCTCATTAGAAGATGAATGTGGTTTTATAAATGTAGTGATAAAGCCACATTTATATGAAAAATTTTACTCCACCTTAGAAACAGAACCATTTCTAGTTGTTTGTGGACGCTTAGAGAAATCAGGATATTCCCTAAACATACTAGCTTCCAATATAGAGAGTCTCGACGTCTGTAAAATCAAAAAATCACCTAAGAAAATAGCCGAAAATTTCAATTATCTGGAAGGGCTCAGGAAATTCCCACCCAAATCTAAGAATTTCAGCTAGGATTTCTTACGATCTCTTCTCTCAAGGTAAAACTGCATGCCATCCCAATCACTCGAAGGAGAAAAAACATCGAAATAACTGTCTACATCTTTCTTGGATAAATATTTTGACATTTCTTGACGAACTTCCCTTTCAAATAATTTTCGATCAGGATCTTCAGATTGGTTCATCCAAGTATAAACTCGATCGCGAAAAGCAATTAATCTTTCACGCATTTCCAACACCCTCATTTCGAAATCAGGGTGAACTCCAAAATGTGCAACCCCAAAATTCTCAGGCTGGATTTTTTCAACATCCTCAAGAGTATTCAACCAAAGCACTACATCTACTCCAGGTGGAGGGGTAGGAGGATATACCGGGGCTTGCCTACTAAAGATTGCTCCGAGAGAATCTCCCACCAGAAAACAACCGTCTATTTCTTCAAGATAAGAAACGTGATGGCCAACATGACCAGGTGTAAAAAAAGATCGGATGTTCGGCACTGGACACTTAGTCGGAGAGTCCCAAATACATATCCTGTCTATATCGATCGGTAACACATCTCCCCATAAACGATCATGCGAATCGCCGAAAGTCCTCCTGGTGCTCTCCACCAAACGCCGCGGATCTATCAGATGATCGACAGCCTCAGGATGCACATGCACCTGTATCGCAGGATTCTCCAAAACCAAATGACCAACTCCTCCTGCATGATCGAGATGGACATGTGTGAGTAGCACATGACGAATATCAGAGAACTTAACACCAAGGTCTTCCAAGCCCTTCTTTAAGCCTTTCAGAGACGTTGATGGGCCAGGGTCAACTATCACAGGCTCTGCACAATCTATCCAATAAGAAGATATCAGCCCACTGATACCTTGGAATGAGACGTCAACGGGGGCTACTAACATCAGATCAGTTCAGAGACATTGTTCCTAAGTAGCCAAGTCATCTTTTATCGATAGGCACAAAATCTCGTCTTTCTGAACCCAAGAAAATCTGCCTAGGACGCGCTATTTTCTGTTCTTTATCCTTCAGCATCTCCTCCCACTGAGCCAACCAACCTACGGTCCTAGGAATTGCAAACAGGACTGGGAACATTTCGACAGGGAAACCCATTGCCTGATAAATTAGCCCTGAATAAAAATCGACATTAGGATAGAGGTTTCTTGAGACGAAAAAATCATCATTCAAAGCAATATCTTCAAGCTCCAAAGCTATATCTAATAGCGGGTTCCTTCCTGTCACTTCAAACACATCAGAAGCAGTCTTTTTAATTATACTGGCTCGTGGATCATAAGCTTTATACACTCTATGACCAAAACCCATCAGTCGCTCTTCTTTCCGTTTGACTCCATCCATGAATTTCGGAATATTATCGACTGAACCAATTCTCTGGAGCATCCTCAAGACAGCTTCATTCGCTCCTCCATGTAATGGCCCATATAGAGCCCCCATCGCCCCAGAAAGAGCTGAATAGGGATCGGAGCGACTACTCCCAATGGTTCTCATCGCTGTAGTGGAACAATTCTGTTCGTGATCCGCATGCAAAATAAACAGGACGTCCAAAGCTTTCTCTAGAACAGGGTCGGGTTTTTCTTGGTTTCCACGGACCCTAAAGAGCATGTTCAAAAAGTTAGAAGTGTAAGAAAGTTTATCATTAGGATAACTGGCCGGCATACCTTTATGATGTCGGTAAGCAAAGGCTGCCAATGTAGGCATCTTGGCCACCAACCTCTGAATCTGTAATCGACGAATCTCAGGGTCATTGACTTGACCTGCCTCGGGATAAAAAGTACCAAGCGCTGCCACAGAACTAATCAACATGCTCATAGCATGAGCATCATAACGAAATCCATGCATTACTTCTCGAATATTTTCGTGGACGTTTGTATGACTCTTAATATCATATGTAAACTGATCCAACTCTGACGCTTGGGGTAACTCGCCATGCAAAACAAGATAAGCCACTTCGATAAAATTACTTCGCTCGGCAAGCTGTTCAATAGGGTATCCTCTATATTCCAAAATCCCTTTGGATCCGTCTATGTACGTTATAGTACTGCGAGTCGAGGCCGTATTTGAAAATCCAGGATCATAAGTCATCATCCCGAAATCATCATCGTTTACTCTAATCGCTCTTAAATCCATCGCTCTTATAACATCGCCCTCAAGAATATCTACTTCATATTCACTGCCAGTTCGATTGTCACGAATGGTTAGAGTGTCTTTACCTTTAGTCACTTTTCAGCCCTCTGCTCTCCAATAACGGTTCATCAGATGAAATTTTCACGATCAAATACAGACAGATCTGAAAAAATCGATACATTTGCCAACTCAAAACCTAAACCTACCCAATTAAGTACTCATCATAAAGTCCAGTCACACTTGCAAACTATGATCCAAACAAATAGGACACCAAAGAGTGCAACAAGTGCCGGGAGCGGGACTCGAACCCGCAAGGGCCTAAGCCCGCCGGATTTTGAGTCCGGTGCGTCTACCAATTCCACCATCCCGGCGATGCAGACCTCATATACTAGTCTATAACAGCCGACTCTTTAGGTACATCCGTCCGTATCACTTTCCCCGCAACCACAAAAGATCTTTAAATCGAAGATTCCAACCATGTCGTATGTAATCCTAGGTTAATGGCCAAATGCTCTCCATCAGTTCCTGGAGAGGCTCCATGCCAATGCTCCTCTCCAGCTTCGATAATCACCATGTCTCCAGGATTGAGGTTGATTTTTTCGCCAACACGGCTTTGGACAACACACTGACCAGAAAGTCCAAACAGTACTTGAATATTGTCATGTGAGTGCCAGTAAGTCCTTCCACCTTCACCAAAGGTGACTCTATAGGTTCGAATTGGGATGCCATCGTCCTTTCCCAACATTTGCTGTGTCAATGCGGGAAGAACAAAATTTGCCTCATCCGCTAGACCATGAGCCCGTTCTGTTTTCTGTATAATTCGCATGTTCATTCCAGTCCTAAATCAGGGTAAATATCACACAAACTGAAAACCTCATTTCCTTTTGACTGCAATTGCTTTAACCTCAAACCTGGCTCCGAAAAGCAACTGCCCCGACCCTACGAAAGCACGACCAGGAAATTCTTTCTCGAAATAAGTTCTATAAACTCCGTTGAAAGCGTCATAATCAGCTACATCAGAGCTGAAAACATCAACATATACTAAATCATCCATAGTCATATCCGCTGCTTCTAAGCTGGATTTTATGTTGTCTAAGACGATCTTCGCTTCACCTTCGGCAGTCTCTGGGACTTGTTGGTTATCCTCGAGGCCTAGCGTCCCAGATATGTACAAAGTAGGACCTACCTGCACAGCCCCACTGAATGGAGGCAAACTAGCATCTCCTGGAGATCTCGGGTCAACATAAGACCTATCTTGACCGGAGGTTTCCAGATTGAAGCCAACAGCACCATTGTTTTGCCCACATCCTAACAGAGCTACCAACAACAGCATAGAAATTCCTGATATTCTCATAATATTTCCTTATTAAATGTAACTGAGTTAGAAATCTTTGAATCTTTTCAAGTCGTCTATTCTTGTATCGGGTCAGATCAATCCTAGGATACAATAATCCCGCAAAACATTTGTATGCCCATACAATAAAAAATTAATCATTGAACGGCCTCATTGTACTAATCCCAGGATCGATTGTACATTAGCACTCTAGTACTCCAACTTTTGTATTCACTTAAAATCTGCACTTGATTTCTAGTTGGAGCATACGAAAACCTGGGCCTTATTCTAAAAGATCAATGCAACTTTCCCTCTTAGACTGGATTGTGTTAGCCCTCTATGGGCTCACGGTAATATCACTAGGTCTCATCTTTGTCCGAAAAGCAGGAATCAACACAGAAGAATATTTTTTAGCAGGCCGATCCATGCCCTGGTGGTTACTCGGCACATCGATGGTTGCAACAACGTTCTCAAGTGATACTCCTAATCTCGTTTCAAATTTAGTCCGGAATGGTGGAGTCAGCCAAAACTGGATCTGGTGGAATTTTGTCATCACAGGCATGTGCACTGTCTTTTTTTATGCTAAGCTGTGGAGACGCTCAGGAGTAATAACAGACATAGGTTTTTATGAACTGCGATATAGTGGTCAAAAAGCTGCATTCCTAAGAGGTTTCCGAGCAATCTACCTAGGAGTATTCGTCAATGTAATGATCATGGCATCAGTGACTCTGTCCGCGATCAAGATCGGAGAGGTGCTTTTAGGAGTGGATAAGTATACCACTGTTCTAGTCGCTGGGACTGTAACATTAATCTACTCAGCAACATCTGGATTAAGAGGAATCCTGATGACCGATTTGCTACTATTTGGAATCTCCATGGCCGGATCAGTTCTCGCTGCCTTCTATGCTCTGCAAATTCCTGAAGTAGGTGGATTGTCTGGACTCATGACCAACCCAGTAGTTACTGATAAAATTTCATTTCTTCCTGATTTTTCAAACCCAAGTGAGGTGATAGCTATATTAATAATTCCTCTAGCAGTACAGTGGTGGAGCACCTGGTATCCAGGTGCAGAACCTGGAGGAGGTGGCTACTCAGCACAACGTATGCTGGCCGCAAAAGATGAAAAAAATGCCCTTCAAGCCACCTTGTGGTTTAACATTGCCCACTACGCCCTTAGGCCGTGGCCCTGGATCTTAGTAGCTCTGGCTTCGTTGGTTGTTTATCCAACCATAGAAGATCTCGCCCTGGCTTTCCCAAATGTGGACAAAACTGTCCTCGGCCATGATATGGCATACCCTGCCATGTTGACCTTCATCCCACATGGCCTCCTGGGATTGGTCGTAGCATCCCTAATAGCTGCATATATGTCCACAATTAGCACTCATCTAAACTGGGGTTCCTCATATCTTATAGACGATGTTTACCGCCGATTTTATCGCACAAATCGTGAAGAGAGACACTACGTCAAGATGGGCCGATTTTCCACCCTGGGGCTGATGTTGATATCATCCATTGTAGCACTGCAACTGCAAACTGCCATGCAAGCGTTTCAAATCCTTCTACAAATAGGTGCTGGAACTGGTTTGGTTTTTCTTCTCAGGTGGTTCTGGTGGCGAATAAACGGTTGGACTGAGATAGCAGCCATGGCTATTTCCTTCTTGACTGCTCTGTACTTCGGTTTCGCACACACTCAACTTGGTTTCCAACCTTGGAGCCCCTCCACTACCCTTGTAGTCAGTGTGATCGTAACTACTACTGGATGGTTGGTAGTCACTTTACTTACCGCACCCGAAGATACCGAAACTTTAAGGAATTTTTACCACAAAATCCGACCCCTAGGGCCTGGATGGCACATCTTGCTCACTGAAAGTGAGAAAGATGCGTATGACAATAATGGAAAATCAGAACTTACAGCTAGCTTACTCTCTTGGTTTCTTGGTTGTGTATTAGTCTATAGTTGCATTTTTGGAACTGGGTTTATCATCTATGGACATACCGCAATCGGAGCAACCTGCATCTTAATAGCTGGATTTTCAGGTTGGGGAATCCTTAAACTCCTTCCACGAATAGGCTTACTTCGTTAAGTATCTTGAAGGAATCAATATCAGGAAAGATATTTCGATTGATCTGGGTACTTCATTTTGTGCGAAAAACAATAAATTGAATAACTGAACTACACTTTGTTGACAAAGCTTAAACTTAAAATCCAAAGGCCCAATAATGTCCAGTAATCCCTACGGAGCACAATCTACCGTTGATCTCAAAGAAGGATCCACAACCTTCTACAGACTCAGCAAGCTCGATTCAATGGGAATCACAGACCTTGATCGACTTCCTTTTTCCATAAGGGTCTTACTCGAAAATGTTTTGAGGAATTCAGTAGGCAAGCACGTAACTGAATCTCATGTAGATGCAGTGGCCAATTGGAATCCCGTTAAGGTTGGAGCCGACGTGCCCTTTATGCCAAGCCGAGTCATCCTACAAGACTTCACTGGAGTGCCTGCCGTAGTAGACCTGGCTGCGATGCGGGATGGACTGAAATCCCTGGGTGGAGATCCTCGCCGTATCAACCCAGTAGTGCCAGTGGATTTAGTCATAGATCATTCCGTCCAAGTAGATTTCTTTGGTAGCCCTGAAGCATACCGAAAGAACGTAGAAAGAGAATTTGTACGTAACAGAGAAAGGTATACTTTACTGAGGTGGGCCCAAGATTCCTTCAAGGATTTCAGAGTTGTTCCTCCAGGAACTGGAATTGTTCACCAGGTAAATCTTGAATATTTAGCTTCCGTAGTCCAAAGAAGGAAAGATACAACTGGAACCCAGTTGGCTTTTCCCGACACACTCGTCGGAACCGACTCTCACACTACGATGATCAATGGACTGGGAGTCGTTGGCTGGGGAGTCGGAGGCATTGAAGCTGAAGCTGTCCTCACGGGACAACCCTATTATATGCTTTTACCTGAAGTAGTCGGGGTAAAATTCTCTGGGAAGCTTCCCGAAGGATCCACCGCTACAGATCTCGTGCTCCACGTAGTACAGATGCTCCGAAAATATGGAGTGGTAGGTAATTTTGTAGAATATTTTGGTCCGGGACTGTCCAATCTAAGCCTTCCTGATCGTGCGACTCTAGCCAATATGGCACCAGAGTATGGAGCTACAGTTGGATTCTTCCCTGTCGACCAGGAAACCATCTCTTACCTTAGGGGTTCTGGCAGGCCTGAGCATCTTGTCGAACGGGTAGAAGTGATTTCCAAGGAACAAAGTCTATTCCGGACAGATGAAACTCCGGACCCTTCATATACTCACGTCCTACATATGGATCTATCTACAGTTGAACCCAGTGTCGCTGGTCCCAAAAGACCTCAAGACCGCATCCCACTACACGCACTCCCTGAAACATTTGAAAATGGACTCGCTGATCTAGTTCCTTCTGGTTTTACGTATGATCCAGCCAAAAAACGAAATGCCACGGTGCACATTAATGGGGAACATCACAAAATCGGAGATGGTGAGATCGTTATCGCTGCTATCACCAGTTGTACTAACACTTCCAATCCTTCTGTCATGATTGGAGCCGGCCTGCTCGCAAAAAAAGCTGTCGAACTCGGACTTATGACTAAACCCTGGGTTAAATCAAGCATGGCGCCCGGATCAAAAGTTGTGACCGATTACCTTGAAGCATCCGGCCTGATGAAGTACTTGGAAGAGTTGAAATTCGGCGTAGTCGGTTATGGGTGTACTACTTGTATCGGAAACTCAGGTCCACTTCCAGAATCAATAGGTGAAGCCATTCAAAAGAATGGACTTGTTGTAGCATCTGTACTTTCTGGGAATCGAAATTTCGAAGCACGCATCCATTCTGATATCCGTGCAAATTTCCTGATGTCCCCTATGCTGGTAGTCGCTTATGCCCTCACAGGGAACGTCCACATTAATTGGGAGACCGAATCTATCGGCAATGATCCTGAAGGATCTCCTGTTTTCCTTCGAGATATCTGGCCCAGTTCTACTTTGATCCATAAAACCCTCAAAGAAGCCCTTGATCCGAGTATGTACAAGCAACGTTACGCTGAGGTGTTCGAAGGAAATGACCTCTGGAAACAACTTCCACTTCCAACTGGAGACAAGTATCTCTACGACTGGGATGACACATCTACTTACATACGGAACCCACCATTCTTCAAGGGAATGTCACTGGAAGTCCCTGCTCCCAGCGACATTTCAGGGGCCAGGGTCCTCGGGATATTTGGGCACACGACTACTACAGACCATATTTCACCTGCAGGAGCAATCCCTAAAGATGAGCCATCTGGACAGTACCTGAGGTCGAATGGAGTAGAACCCCGGGAATTCAACACTTTTGGATCTAGACGTGGCAGTCATGAAGTCATGATAAGAGGAACCTTCGGGAACATCCGGATCCGGAACTTGTTATTAAATGATCAGGAAGGTGGTCGAACACTGCACATTCCCAGTGGAGAAGTAACCTCGATCTACGAAGCTGCGATGAAATATCAGTCAGAAGGAACACCCCTAGTAATTCTAGCAGGTCGGGAATATGGAACAGGAAGCTCAAGAGACTGGGCGGCCAAAGGAACTTCTCTTTTAGGTGTCAAAGCAGTCATAGCTGAAAGCTATGAAAGAATACATAGAAGCAACTTAGTAGGAATGGGGGTATTGCCCCTGCAATTTGAAGATCAGGTCACCCCAGAAACTCTCGGTCTTTCCGGAAAAGAAATCTACAACATTTCAGGTGTTTCCGAAGGGCTTTATCCCAGTAAATGCCTGACAGTTATAGCCCAAAAAGAGAACGGAGAACAAATAGAGTTTAACACTGTGGCCAGGCTAGATTCCGAAGCAGACGTAGAATACTACCAAAATGGCGGCATCTTGCAGACAGTTCTTCGTAACATAGCATCAGAAAATATCTGAAATCCTTTTCGCTCAAACAGAAAGGATGGTGGTTCCAGTTTCCATGAGGAAACTATTCTTGCAATTTTCTCATGGAAACTGGAGGGCCTAGCACTTCGGACAGGACTACTGCCCTCTGTAAATGTTCGACTTCTCCACTAGTTAAATAAGTTACAAGACTAGTATTTTTATCCCTCACATGCCTAACAGGATGGTCAATCTTGAAACTCGTATTTCTTAAATCTATGACTTGCTCTTCGACAATCGAATCTGTCTCCCACGGCTCGGACTGATCTTCCTCCAATTCTCCATAATCACTAAAATAGTTCTGCGCATTGCTCAGCAATCTTTCTTGTTTCCTGCTGTCTTGAGCAAGTTGCCTCTCTTCCATTTCTTCTGCTATGGCGGATAATCCCAATGCTTCTGCGAACCCTTGACCTTGACCTTCAACATTGATTGCATTTCCTTGCCTTTTCGTCAAGCCACGGGCTTGATTGAAAATCCAAAGGCCGACTAGGACCAGCCAAAATATGTCGCCGAAAAATTCCATTAATTTCTTCCTAGTTTATGCCAGCGGCTCTATATCTTTTTCCTCGCCAGTTGCGATAGATCTACGCATTTCGGTATCAGATTGCATGTTGTTGTAACGAACATAGTCCATGACGCCCATATGTCCCTGTCGAAAAGCTTCTGCTATTGCTGCTGGGACTTCAGCCTCGGCCTTCACCAGCTCCGCCCTCATTTCTTCGACCTTAGCCGTCATTTCCTGCTCTAGAGCGACAGCCATCGCCCGACGTTCTTCAGCTCTAGCCTGAGCCACTTGTTTGTCCGCATCCGCCTGGTGAGCCTGAAGATCCGCGCCAATGTTTTTCCCGACATCTACATCAGCAATGTCAATAGAAAGTATTTCAAAAGCCGTGCCGGAATCCAAACCCTTGGCTAACACACTCTTCGATATGGCATCTGGATTTTCCAAAACAGCCTGGTGATTTTCCGCTGATCCGATTGACGACACAATCCCTTCGCCGACACGAGCCAGGATGGTATCTTCCCCGGCTCCCCCTACTAAGCGATTTATGTTAGCTCGGACAGTAACCCTCGCTTGTGCAATCAATTGTATCCCGTCTTTGGCCATAGCTGCCACCTTAGGAGTATTGATGACTTTCGGATTAACAGAAACTTGAACAGCTTCGAAAACATCTCTTCCAGCCAGATCAATGGCAGCCGCCTGTTGGAAACCCAACTTAATGCTAGCCTTGTCGGCACTAATCAAAGCCCGGACCACTCTCATAACATCTCCACCGGCGAGATAATGCGCCTCCAGATCGTTGATGTCCAAAGGAATTCCAGCCTTGCTAGCCCAAATCAAAGGCCTAACTACTGCGGCCGGTGTTACTTTCCTCAAACGCATCCCGATTAAATAGGTGATCCTTATATTCACACCCGCAGATATAGCTTCAACCCACAATCGTACTGGAACTGCCCATGCAACGATAGAGATTAAAAGGAAGGCACCAACCATTACGAATATGCTGAAAATATCACCGTTCTGCATTATTTTATCCTTTATTTATGTTTTACATTCATGTCAGCCCAGAACAGGGCCAATAACTCTATCCAATTGAATTTTCACTAATAGTCCTAACAACGTGGCGAGATCCTTCTGCACTGACAATACGAACCGAAGTTCCTTCTTCTATAAATTCCGATTCCGAAACCACATCAAGTTTTTCCTGTCCAAAAATAGCAAACCCTGAAGGTCTAAGATCAGTCAGAGAAACACCCTCTAGACCAACGAGGTCTTCACGAGTTTTTGCCGATTCATAACCTTTTGACCGATCTTCTTGTGTCCCAAGAAAAATCCCAGAACGATATAAGCGTACATTTTTAGGCAAATATTTAATCATTGCCCATAACATGACCACGATAAGCACCATAGTACTAGCCAGAACCGCCCCACTACGGCTTATCTCTTCTGGTCCTGGAAGGCTCCCTAACATACTCATATAAACACCTCCAAGTATTCCAACTATACCGAGAATCCCAAAAACACCGAAACCAGGAATCACTAAGGTTTCTATTCCCAAGAACAGAATCCCGGCAGCGAAAAGTAATAAATCTTCTAGACCAGCTAATCCCAAGATAACATTTGATCCAAAAAAAAGAGATAGAGCTATCAACCCTGCCCCACCAGCGAAGCCAAACGTTGGCGTTCGAATTTCTATCATTAATCCGAGGAACCCCAATGACAGAAGGAACGGAGCCACGATCGGATTAGAAAAGAATCGTACCAATTTTTCCGCCCAATTTAGTTCGGCGGTAAGCACTTCGGCATCGCCCAATTCGAGGTCGTTGAGAAGAGCTGTCATATCTTCCACTTCAAACGCATAATTCAGGCCGACTGCCTCTTCCACCGTCAAAGTGAGAAGCTTCCCTTCTTCAATTATATCTGGAATTGCCAACGATTCATCAACCATAGCTTCAGCAACTTTAGGATCCAAATCGTGAGCTTCAGCCAACGATCTCATCTCACTTCGCATGGCAGAAACAATTTTTTCGGAAGCTTTTGTCCCAGAACCGTCCACGGGTGTCACAGCCCCTATTACTGAACCTGGCCTCATATAGATTTTTTCGGTTGCCAGAGAAATCAGTGCTCCAGCAGAAAAAGCCCTTCTGTTCACAAAAGCAAACACCGGCACCTCAGAATCGGATATGGCGTCGACAATCTGCTCAGCTGCATCTACTCGTCCTCCAGGCGTGTCAATATCTAGGATTACCGCACTAGCTTGCATGACTTCAGCATCCTTAATTGACCGCTGAATGAAGGGGGCAAGACCCATCTCTATCGTCCCAACAACCGGGACCCTCAGAACCTTAGAGTCTGTTTGTCCAGAAAGGATTCCAAGGCTTCCTAAACAACTACAAATGGTTAAAACTAGGATCCTGAAAATACGTAATAACATTTTCACCCTCCTTCCTTTTGACTAATTGCCAGATTTCCGTCCATTTCCAGGAAGTCTACTCAGATTCCAAGGTCGCAGTGAGTTAGCCGACTCACACTGTTTATGCTTTACGCTCACCAATTGACCACTTCCAACTCATAGTGTCGAACACAAGGACTTTATAATCTATGTTCAGCTACTACTTTCCGTGAGTCTAGAACTCGACTTCGACAGATAACAAGTCTGTCACATTTCAAAAGCAGACATCAGCACTGTGTCTCCTTTTTTATAAGGAGAACATAGTGCTAAAAAGTCTTAGTCATCGGCCAAATGTACCACGCGTTCAGGGAACCCTACCACCGAGACTACCTTAGTAGAACTGCCGACCGGAACTCTCAGTAAATAAATCTCCCCAGGTGGGGTAATCCCACGGATCAAGTGTGGGTTCAAATCCTCAATTACGGAACTGGGCATCCCA
>Ga0114999_10007270_pt1 | contig 12595 bp, 9 predicted proteins | sample ArcticOcean_MG_C_3_FD_89820 | JGI IMG/M metagenome (GOLD analysis project Ga0114999, IMG submission 89820) | Marine microbial communities from western Arctic Ocean - ArcticOcean_MG_CB8_126 | ecosystem: Environmental > Aquatic > Marine > Oceanic | place: Arctic Ocean: Canada Basin | collected...
CCATCGGAAGAGCCTCCCTTGCTCTTCCTTCTTTGAATCACACCCGGGTTAACAAAGATTCACCAGACTTATGCAACAGGTCTAATGACCGGGGCCGATGTCGCCAAGGCGCAAGACCTTGCCCGCGCCTGCATCATTAAAAATTTCAAGGGCTGCTGAACCGCACCGCCGGTGATTGCGCCAGCCGGGACGCTGGGCTACATAACGCACCGCCACCACCAATCATCAAACGCGGGAACCCATGGCCTCTTACCAATATATTTATACCATGCAGCAGCTCGGCAAGACCTATCCGGGCGGGCGCGAGTTGTTCAAGAATATCTCCCTGTCGTTTTACCCCGACGCCAAGATCGGCGTCTTGGGCCTGAACGGCGCCGGCAAGTCGACGCTGCTGCGCATCATGGCCGGCATCGAAACCGATTTCACCGGCGAGGCCTGGTCCGCCGAGGGCGCGACCGTCGGCTTTTTGCCCCAGGAGCCGGAGCTCGACCCGGATAAAGACGTGGCCGGCAACGTCATGGAAGGGGTCGGCGAGATCAAGGAGATACTGGACCGCTTCAACGCGGTCAGCGCCAAGTTCGCCGAGCCCATGGACGACGACGAGATGAACGCGTTGTTGGAAGAACAGGGCGAGCTGCAGGAAAAGATCGATGCCGCCGATGGCTGGGAGATCGAGCGCACCGTCGAGATCGCCATGGACGCGCTGCGCTGTCCGCCCGGCGACGCCAGCGTCGAGACCCTGTCCGGCGGCGAGCGAAGGCGGGTGGCCTTGTGCCGGCTTTTATTGCAAAAGCCCGATCTGTTGCTGCTCGACGAGCCCACCAACCATCTGGACGCCGAATCGGTGGCCTGGCTGGAGCGGCATCTGCACGATTATCCCGGTTCCGTCGTCGCCGTCACCCATGACCGCTATTTTCTCGACAACGTGGCCGGCTGGATATTGGAATTGGACCGGGGCCGGGGCATCCCATTCGAGGGCAACTATTCGGGCTGGCTGGAGCAAAAGTCGAAACGTCTGGCCCAGGAAGAGAAATCCGAAGTGGCGCGCCAACGCACCCTTGCCAACGAATTGGATTGGATCCGTGCCTCGCCGCGCGCCCGCCAGACCAAAAGCCGGGCGCGCATCACCGCCTTTGAAGAATTGCAATCGGCCTCCGCCGACAACGCGCCGGGCTCGGCGCAGATCGTCGTGCCGGCGGGCCCGCGCCTCGGCAATCTGGTGATCGAGGCGGGTGAAATCGGCAAGGCCTTCGGCGATCAGCTTCTCATCGAGGATCTGGATTTCAAGATACCGCCGGGCGCCATCGTCGGCGTCATCGGCGCCAACGGCGCCGGCAAGACCACGCTGTTTCGCATGATCAACGGCCAAGAAACCCCCGACACCGGCACCATCCGCCTCGGCGAGACGGTTGTTCTCGGCTATGTGGATCAGTCGCGGGATGCGCTCAACGCGGATAAAACCGTGTGGGAGGAAATCTCCGAGGGGCTCGACGAGATCGAGCTTGGCACGCGCACCATGCAAAGCCGTGCCTATGTTTCCCAGTTCAATTTTCGCGGCCCCGACCAGCAAAAGAAGGTCGGCCAGCTTTCGGGCGGCGAGCGCAACCGGGTGCATCTGGCCAAGGTTTTGAAATCCGGGGCCAACGTAATATTGCTCGATGAGCCGACCAACGATCTGGACGTGGACACCTTGCGCGCCCTCGAAGAAGCCTTGCTGGTTTTTCCCGGCTGTGCCGTCGTGATCAGCCATGACCGCTGGTTCCTGAACCGCATCGCCACCCATATCATCGCCTTCGAAGGCGACAGCAACGTGATCTGGTTCGAGGGCAATTACGATGATTACGAAGCCGACCGCAAGCGCCGCCTGGGCGCCGAGGCCGAGCAGCCGCACCGCATCAAATACCGGCCCCTGACGCGGGCCTAGGCGCGGGGTGAAGGTGACGCGGGCCTAGGCGCGGGGTGAAGGTGACGCGGGCCTAGGCGCGGGGCGAAAGTGACGCGGCGCTAGGCGCGGGCTTGAAATGTCTTAGAGGGAAACCGGGCCGCTATTTCCGGCGCTTGTTAAGGCTTTCGGCTTTATCGCGGAGCGCCGCGATTAGCCCCGAAACCTTGCCGCCGTTCTGGCGGATCACCGAGCCGAACTCGGAGCGCTGGGTCTGCAGCATGGAGATGCCCTCGACGATGATGTCGACGATCTTGTACTTGCCCCGGGGATAAGCGACGCGCCAATCGATGCGCACCGGCTTGTTCGATTCCCGGATCAGCCGGGAATGCACGATGGCCAGCTTAGCGTTGCGGCTGGTGGCGCTGGCCACGTCAATTTTTTCCGTGGTCAATTGCCGGAACCGCTTGGAATAGGTGGCGACCAGGAATTCCTCGAACTGGGTGAGATATTCGGACCGCTCAATCTTGGTGGCTTTGCGCCAATAACGGCCGAGGGCCCATTTGCCCAGCAAGCGCACATCGAAATTATCGTTTAGCATCTTGCGAAATCTGATTTTCTGTTCGGCGCTCGAATTTTTGTCGCCGGTCAGCGAGTTCACCGCCCGGTCGGCGAGGGTCTGGATAAATTGATGGGCGCCATCCGCAAACTCATCGCCGGCGGCTTGCGAATGACCGGGCGTTGATAGAATAAAAAACAGAAAAACGGTTAAACTAATGGCGCCGCGCGTTATCCGCATGGGGTCCGCACCTACTATTGTTTCGTTTTATCTTGATCCTGATCGGGCTCCTGATCCGGATCGGCAATTTCAAAATCTCCGGAGAAGCCTGGCGGCGGTTTGTCGTCCAAACCCTCGCCATTGGTAATTTCATCGTTGCGGCGTTGCCGGTAAAGGCTGCGGATGGAGGCGTAGAAATCGATCGATGATTTTTCCAGATCATCCAGCACGTCCCACAATTGATCGCGGGTATCGATGCCGGACATGACGGTGCGTCCCCAAAGGACCGAATCCAAACCTTCCTTGCTGGCCCACCAATTGATCGGATCGAGGAAGAAGTCGACGACCTTGCCGACCGCGTCGCGGGGATTGGACGGACCGAAAATGGGGATCATCAGATAGGGGCCTTCGCCGGCGCCCCATACCGCCAGGGTCTGGCCGAAATCTTCGTCATGCTGCTCGAACCCCATGGCGGTTGCCGGATCGCCAAAGCCGAGCACGCCAATGGTGGAGTTGATAACGAAGCGCATGGTGGTGTCGCCGCCCCGGGACGGCTCGCCCTGCAACAGATCGTTGGCGAGGATCACCGGCGTGCGCAAATTCTGCAGGAAGTTATGGATAAATTCGCGCACCGTTTCCGGCGCGATGGTGCGGTAGAGGGCGGTCACCGGGCGGAACAGGGCGCGGTCCAGAAACAGATTGAATTCAAAGATGCCGCGGTTGGCCGGCTCGATCGGATCGTTGATGGTGTTGTATTCGGCCAAAGCTTCCGGATCATTTTCCGGTGCGCTTGCGCAATTGGCTAGCACGAACATCGCCAGCACCAGCACGCCGATCCTTGCCCATCTCCGTAACCCGTTATCTGCCCACATGCCGACCTCTTAATTTTTTATCGCCCGTTCAGGCAAGGCCTAGTCTTCTGAGTAGCGCCGAAGCGATTTCCCGGCCGGATTGAAATGCAAAGTCCCCGCATCACAACAAAGCGTGCAACAGAGCGCCGCATCAGATCGGGCGGCCATTATTTTCTCTGTTGTTCGCAGATATCAATGGACGATAAGCATTCGCTCCCGGTTGGGTAACCACACGGAATAAATCCGTGCTTCTGAATATACATACGCTTCCCGGAATTACCAGTAACGTGAAGCGACTTGGTCACGTCGAAATTATTATTTGTTGTATTATTGCAACAATCGTTCCCGGATACGGTTGCGGCCTCTGTTCCGCCGCTGCCGAAGCTGCGCAACCGATGTTGCCCCTGGGTGAGCATGCAAGGCAACTATAACGCCAAATTGTTACCAAATGCTCAAGCCGATGCCCAAATATCAAATATATATAACGAAATCCTTATATGATTATGTTATAAAAAAAAGTGCTTTAAATTAAGCGATTTTGTCCCTATTTTCCTCTTATGGATGGTTTGATAGTTCAGTTGCGGGCGGCGGCCGATCCGAGCCGGCTTAGGTTGCTGGCGGTGTGCGCCAAGGGCGAGTTCACGGTGAGCGAACTTGTGCAAATTCTCAACCAAAGCCAGCCCCGGGTTTCCCGGCATTTGAAGATATTGTGCGACGCCGGTTTTCTGGAACGGCTGAGCGAGGGCAATTGGGCCTATTATCGCCAGGCAAGCGGGGTGGAAGCGCGCATCGCGGCGAATCACCTGTTGGCGTTGCTGCCCGGCGAAGACCCGGTTATCGCCCGCGATTTGGAACGGCTGGATGCGGTCAAGTCGGCGCGCAGACAGAGCGCCGATCAATATTTTCAAGAGGTTGCCGGTGAATGGGATCACATCCGCAGCCTCTATATGGGCGATCAGGGGGTCGAGCAGGCGATCCAGGCGGCGCTGGCCGGCACGCTGCCCGGCTGGCTGATCGATATCGGCACCGGCACCGGTCGCATGCTGGAAATCCTGAGCCCCTATATGGAAGAGGCCATCGGCATCGATACCTCACACGAAATGCTGACCATCGCGCGCGCCAAGCTGGACCGGGCGGGCCTGAATAATTGCAGCGTCCGCCATGCGGACATGTACCGGCTGCCCTTTGATGGCGGCGCCTTCGATGCCGCCGTGATCCATCAGGTGCTCCATTATGCCGATGATCCGGGCGCCGTGCTGGCCGAGGCGGCGCGGATTATCAAGCCGGGCGGGCGCGTCGTGGTGGCCGATTTCGCCCGCCACGATCATCAGGAATTGCGCGATGTTTACCGCCACCAGCGCTTAGGGTTTGATCAGGCCGGTATGAGCGGCTGGCTCGGCGCCGCCGGATTAACCGAACAGCCGCCGGTGCGCCTGGCCGGCGGCGCCCTGACGGTGGTTGTCTGGCCGGCGATCAAGGAACCGCGCCAGGCCGGTAAGCGCAATGGCTGATTTAGGAACATCGCGCCAAGTGCCGGACGGCCAGGCGGCCGGCGGGCTGGCCCCGGGCCTGGCCAAGGATGCGGCGGCCTCGTTCGAATTTTTTCCGCCCAAGGATAAGGCCATGGAAAAGGCGCTTTGGTCCTGCATCGAGCGATTGGCGCCGCTGGCGCCGGCATTTATGTCGGTCACCTATGGCGCCGGCGGATCGACCCGGGAGCGGACCCATACCATTGTCACCCGCATCCAGAACGATACCGCGATACCGGCGGCCGCGCATTTGACCTGCGTCGGCGCTTCCGCGGGCGAAATCGATGACGTGGCGCGCCGCTACTGGGATGCGGGCATCCGCCATATCGTCGCCTTGCGCGGCGATCCGCCCGCCGGCGATGACCGTTATTCTCCCCATCCCGGCGGCTACGCCTATGCCGCCGATCTGGTCGCCGGGCTGATGCGTCTCCAGGATTTCGAGATCAGCGTCGCCGCCTATCCGGAAATGCATCCGGAATCTGCCAGCGCCGAGGCAGACCTTGAAAATCTCAAGCGCAAGCTCGGCGCCGGGGCGAAACGGGCCATCACGCAACTCTTTTTCGAGCCCGAGACCTTTCTCAGATTCCGCGATACAGCCGCCGCCGCCGGCATCGGCGCGCCCATCGTGCCGGGCATATTGCCGGTCACAAATTTCAAACAGGCTGTGCGCTTCGCCGCCATGTGCGGCGCCGACGTGCCTAACTGGATGGTGACGCTTTTCGCCGGCCTCGATGAGGATGCGGAAACCCGCAAGCTGATCGCCGCCACGGTTGCCGCCGAGCAATGCCGCCGGCTGCACTTCGAAGGCGTGACCGATTTCCATTTCTACACTTTGAACCGCGCCGATCTGGTCTACGCGATTTGCCATCTCCTCGGCATTCGCGCCGGCAGCGGCGGGCGCGGCGAAACGGGTCCCCCGCAATGAATGACGACCAAGTGAGCGGCAAACGCATCAATGCCCTGCGCGCAGCGATGGCCGAGCGCATCTTGATCCTCGATGGCGCCACTGGCACCATGATCCAGGCGCAAAAGCTGGACGAGGGCGATTACCGGGGATCCCAATTCACCGATCACGGGCACGATCTTAAAGGCAACGCCGATATCTTGAACCTGACCCAACCCGATCTGGTGGCCGGGCTGCACCGGGAATATTTCGAAGCCGGCGCCGATATCATCGAAACAAACACCTTCAACGCCACCTCGATCGCCCAGGCCGATTACGGCACCCAAGAGCTGATCCACGAGATCAATTATGAAGGCGCCGTCATCGCCCGCGCCGCCGCCGATGCCGCGTCCGCAATTGATCCGGCGCGGCCCCGCTTCGTTGCCGGTGTCATGGGCCCGACCAACCGCACCGCCTCCATATCTCCCGATGTCAACGATCCCGGTTTCCGCAATACCGGCTTCGATGAATTGGCCGCCGCCTATGGCGAGGCCGCCGCCGGTCTGGTCGCCGGCGGCGCCGATCTGATCATGATCGAAACCGTGTTCGACACCCTCAACGCCAAGGCGGCGATCCATGCGGTGCTGGCCCTCGAAGAAAACCTCGGCCGGCCGGTTCCGATGATGGTCTCGGGCACCATCACCGATGCCTCGGGGCGCACCCTGTCGGGACAGACGCCGGAAGCGTTCTGGATATCCATCAATCACGCCAAGCCGCTGATCGCCGGCTTCAACTGTGCCCTCGGCGCCGAGGATTTGCGCCCCCATCTGCAAGCCCTTTCGCGCGCCGCCGATACCTTTGTTTCGGTGCATCCCAACGCCGGGCTGCCCAACGCCTTCGGCGAATATGACGAAACCCCGGAAGAGATGGCGGCCACCATCCGCAGTTTCGCGGGCGAAGGGCTGATCAATATCGCCGGGGGGTGTTGCGGCACGACGCCCGATCATGTGCGCGCCCTGGCCGCCGCTCTGGACGGCGCCGCCCCCCGCGATATTCCAGAGCCGGCAAAGGGCAGCCTGCTGTCGGGGCTGGAAGCCCTGCATCTCGACGCCGTGACCGGCTTCGTCAATGTCGGCGAGCGCACCAACGTCGCCGGTTCGGCCCGCTTCAATAAATTGATCGTCGAGGGGGATTATGAGGCCGCCCTCGACGTTGCTCGGGCGCAAGTGAATGGCGGCGCCCAGGTGGTTGACGTCAACATGGACGAGGCGATGCTCGATTCGGAATACGCCATGGACCGGTTTTTGAAACTGATCGCGTCCGAGCCCGATATCGCGCGCGTGCCAATGATGATCGATTCGTCCAAATTCTCGGTGATCGAAACCGGCCTCAAATGTATCCAGGGCAAATGCATCGTCAATTCCATCAGCCTCAAGGAAGGCGAAGATGTGTTCCGCGCCCACGCACGCAGCGTCATGAAGTTCGGCGCCGCCGCCGTCGTCATGGCCTTCGACGAAGACGGCCAGGCCGATAATTTGGACCGTATGAAAGCCATCACGGAACGCTCCTACCGCATCCTGACTGAAGAGGTGGGCTTCCCGGCTGGCAATATTATTTTCGATCCCAACGTCTTTCCGGTCGCCACCGGGATCGACGAACATCGGGGTTTCGCCGCCGATTACATCGCCGCCGTCGCCCATATCAAGAAGACCCTGCCCGGCGTACTTGTGTCGGGGGGCATCAGCAATGTGTCGTTTTCATTTCGCGGCAACAATGCTTTGCGCGAAGCCATGCATGCGGTGTTTCTCTATCACGCGGTGGCCGCCGGGCTCGATATGGGCATCGTCAATGCGGGCCAGCTGGCCATCTATGCGGATATCGAGCCACAACTTCTGGAGCGCATCGAAGACGTCATCCTCAATCGCCGCGAAGACGCCACCGAGCGGCTTCTGCAAGTCGCCGACACCGCCAAGGGCGCCGGGCCGGGCGCCGCCCCTGACCTGGCCTGGCGGGACGGCGATATCCAGGACCGCATCACCCACGCTTTGGTAAACGGCATCACCGAATTTATTGTCGAAGACGCCGAAGAGGCGCGGCTGCAGGCTGCCCGTCCTATCGATGTGGTCGAGCAAACATTAATGGCCGGCATGAACGTGGTTGGCGATCTGTTCGGATCGGGCCAGATGTTCCTGCCGCAAGTGGTCAAAAGCGCCCGCGTCATGAAGCAGGCGGTGAGCCATCTTTTGGCCTTCATCGAAGCCGACAAGACCACCGAAGCCCAGCCTAAGGCCAAGATCCTGATGGCCACGGTCAAGGGCGACGTGCACGATATCGGCAAGAACATCGTTTCCGTCGTTTTGCAGTGCAACAATTACGACATTGTCGATCTCGGCGTCATGGTGCCTTACGAAAAAATTCTGGAAACGGCGGCGGCCGAAAAGGTGGACGCCATCGGGCTATCGGGTTTGATCACACCGTCGTTGGAGGAAATGAGCCTGGTGGCGTCGGAAATGAGCAGGGCGGGTTTGGATATTCCGCTCCTGATCGGCGGCGCGACCACGTCGAAAGCCCATACGGCGGTCAAGATCGCGCCCGCCTATTCCGGCCCGACGGTCTATGTGACCGACGCATCGCGCGCCGTCGGCGTCGCCGGGCGGCTGCTGAGCGCCGAGGCGAAGGGCGCCTTCATGGCCGAGACCGAAGCCGAATACGCCGAGGTCCGGCGCCGCCACGAGGGCCGCGCCGCAGCCCAGCGCCTGCACGATATCGAAGCCGCCAGGGCGGCCAACAATAAGCTCGATTGGGACGAGATCGCCGCTGCGCCCACATTCCTCGGCGTTCGCTCCTTGCGCGAGGTTGATCTCGGCGATCTGGTGCCGCGCATCGACTGGACGCCGTTCTTCCGTACCTGGGAGCTCAAGGGCAACTACCCGGCCATATTGTATGACGCCGCCCAAGGCGAAGCGGCGCGCGGCCTGTTCAAGGATGCCGGCGCCATGTTGGAGCGGATCACCGGCGAAGGCTGGCTGCACGCTAACGCCGCGTTCGGGTTTTTCCCGGCCAATTCGGTGGGCGACGATATCGAAATTTACACCGATGCATCCAGGCGGCGGGTGCGCATGACCCTGCCGTTCCTGCGCCAGCAGATGATCAAGCGCGACGGCGGCATAAATCATTGCCTGGCCGATTTCGTGGCGCCCAAGGAAACCGGGGCCGAAGATCATATCGGGCTGTTCGCGGTCACCACCGGGCACGGCATTGAAGCCAAGCGCGCCGATTTCCTCGCCCATCACAACGACTATGGCGATATCATGCTGCAGGCGCTGGCCGACCGTCTGGCCGAAGCCTTCGCCGAGCGGCTGCACGAACGGGTGCGCAAAACCTATTGGGGGTACGCGCCTGACGAGGATCTTTCCAACTCGGATGTGATCAAGGAAGGCTATCAGGGCATCCGCCCGGCGCCCGGCTATCCGGCCTGCCCGGATCACTCCTTGAAGCCGTTGCTGTTCGAATTGCTGGATGCCCACGGCAAGGCCCGGATCGAACTGACGGAAAGTTTCGCCATGCTACCGGCGGCGTCGGTGTCGGGATTTTATTTTGCCCATCCGGGGGCCCGCTATTTCGGGCTGGGCCGCGTCGGCAAGGATCAGATCGCCGATTATGCGCGCCGCCGTGGGGTCTCGCTGGCCCAGGCCGAAACCTGGCTGGCGCCCAATTTAAGCTATGAGCCGAAACGCGCTAATGCGTGAGGCGCGCATCGATGCGGAAGCGGCTGATATCGTGGCCGTTGGCCAATAACCGTTCCAGAAGCGCCCCGTAATCATCATCGTCGGTCAGGTCTTCGCCGATCATGCGCGAAACCCGGCACAGAATTTCACTGCCGCGGTCGCGCAATTTAGCTGATTCGTATCCGGGGATGTCGTCGGCCTTGGTGATCAGAATTTCGGCCCACTTGATTTGCTCACTGACATAGTGAGTCCAATCGAATTTCCACATGGTTTCTGCCCGCCTGGTATCTGTCCGCCGCGCCATTTCTTGACGTCTGTGGAAGGGTTTGTCCCTCTAGCAACATCACCATAGAGCAGAGGCGTTAATATACTTTGAATCGCTATGCAGAATTTTAAAAAAATTTCAGGCGGGCCGGAGCAGGCGGCGCAGCCAGCGCACTGCGGCCTCGAAATCCTCGGCGATGGGGGCGCCGGCGGTCAGCGCCGCGCCGGCGGTGATGGCCGAATCGGCAAGCCCGAAATCCTCCACCGACAGCCCGTCGCGACTGGCAAGGCCGGCGCCGGATTTGACCAGATCCTCGTCGATCTCCTGAAACAAAAGCGCAAGGCGGTCTTTGTAGATCTGGCTATCCAAACTGTAGCCGACGACGGGCCGCCCGTAACCGGCCATGAGGCCCATTTCCAGGGCCGTCGCCGCATCGATGCCGGGGCCGCGAAACGGCGTCATGTTGGCGATCAGGGCGTCGCAGCCGGCGATCATGATGCGCGCCGCCCGGTAAATTCCAAGCCCGTCATCGGCGCTGCCCGAATGCGCCCGGCCGCCGTCGATATCCAAGGGCGTTACGCCTTCAATTCCATAGCGCTCGCAGATGGATTTTTTGTTGGCGGCAATCTCGGCGGCGCGCGGATGGTAGATATCGGGACCCGCCAGATAGACGCGGGGGTTTGCCTCGCCGCCCTCGCTCATGACGCTGCGGCCAGATTGTGAACTTGGTAAGCGCCCGCCGCGCCGCCTCGCATGCGCCCGATCAGCTCGGCCAGGGCCGGGCCCATGTCGGCGGCGGCCAGATGGCAGCGCCGTCCGTGGCCGGGCAATATCCACTCGAAGCGGAAATCGGCCAGAAGCTGCATGGACGCGCATTGCAGGTCCCAATCGTACCAGCACACCTGGCGCGATGCCCTGAGGCGGGGGAAATCCGCATCCCACGATAAATGATCGCCGGTGAACAAATACTGATCCTTATACAAAAGACAGGCCGAACCCGGCGTGTGGCCGGGCACCGGAATGACGGTGAGGTTTTGGCCGATGGAAATCGGCTCGGTGCCGGTCAGTTGGCGCTCGACGCCGCGCGTGCCGGCGCTGATATCATCGGCGTGGAGGATGCGGTCGCAGCCGAAATGGGCGGCGAATTTGTCGTGATCGGCGACATCGTCCCGGTGTGTCAGGAACATGGTTTCGATACCGCCCAGGGCTTCGATGCGGTCCACCAGGCGGCGCGCGAAACGGGGCGAATCCACCAATATATTGCCATCATCGGTGCGGATCAGGTAGCTGGCGGCGCCGAAACTGGCGGGCGAATGATAGCCGCAATAATAAACGTCGCCATGGATCAGCTCCGGATAGGGCTCGGGCCCAAGTTCGGGCCGGCTTTTGTCGCGGCTGCCGATGGCGCCGGTGGGACAGGCGATCAGCGCGCGCGCAGCATCGGTCCAATCGGGCGCCGATTTGGGTTGGCGGTAAACGCGGGAATAGCCGTCGGCGGCGCTGAACAGCTTCGGCGCGATCCAGCGGCAGGTGTTGCAATCGATGCAGTTCCCGTCGACGAACAGCGCGCCGTCCACATTGGCCGGTAATCGATCTGCATATTTTGCCATGCCGTAATTTATAACCGATTGGCCCAAATTGCACGCCTCGGCGGGACGCCGGATATCAAGAGTGGATTTCTCTGAATTAATACCCATTTGAGCTATTGAAGATTGGTGATCGAAATCGTATTTTATGTTTTCGTGTCATCGCGGTTTTCAGGCAACGCAGCAATTGCGGCGCTTGGGCATCGCACCAGGGAGCGAATGGCCAAGCCATGAGCGATGCAAATATTTCCGCCGAAAAGGCAATGGCCTGTATGCGCGAAAGGGATATCCCGGCACTGCCCGATAATTTTACGGTCTGGTATCACTATTGCGCCGGCACCTATCCCGATTTGCAGCGTACCGTCGATATTCTGGTCGATAACGGCCAGGAATTTTCGCCGTCGGTAAACGCCAATCTGTTCGAGCGTTTCTTCACCCACGATTCGGAAGAAAAGGGCGCCCATTCGGCGACCACCAAATTGGAAGGCGTGATCAAGCGCGCATTGGAATATTTGAACGAAGCCGGCGAGGGCGTCGCCCAGTTCGGCGAGCAACTGGCCGACGCCTCGGGCGCCTTGGCGGACGGCGCGCCGGGCAATGATGCGCGCACCATTATCGAAGGCATCATCGGCGCCAGCCAGCAGATGGAAAAGCACACCCACGCGCTCGAACAAAGGCTGGCCTCGACCTCGGACGAAGTTGTCCAGCTGCACAAGGAGATAGAGATCACAAGGCGCGAAGCCTCGACCGATGGTCTGACCGGCCTCGCCAACCGCAAGCTGCTCGACCTGACCATGCGTGAAACCGCCGCCCATGCCATGGAAAGCGGCGATCCTTTGTGCCTGTTGATGCTCGATATCGATTTCTTCAAGAAGTTCAACGACAATTATGGCCATCAGACCGGCGATAAGGTTCTCAAATTGCTGGCCCTGGTTCTGACCGAAAGCATCAAGACCCACGATGTGGCGGCGCGCTATGGCGGCGAGGAGTTTGCGGTGGTTCTGCCGGGCAGCCAGTTGGATGACGCGCTGGCGGTGGGCGAATTGATCCGCGACCGCATCGCCAAAAAGAACATCGTCAACCGCACCACCGG
>Ga0114999_10007272_pt1 | contig 12592 bp, 12 predicted proteins | sample ArcticOcean_MG_C_3_FD_89820 | JGI IMG/M metagenome (GOLD analysis project Ga0114999, IMG submission 89820) | Marine microbial communities from western Arctic Ocean - ArcticOcean_MG_CB8_126 | ecosystem: Environmental > Aquatic > Marine > Oceanic | place: Arctic Ocean: Canada Basin | collected...
AAGCGTTAAGTGATCTACAAAGATTATTTAAAATGTTATTATAAACCGAATATGAAAAAACAAATTTTCTGACTTTATTTAAATCTTTTAAATTTTTATCACCACCAAACAGTACTTTGAAATCAGAATTTTCAAAAGCATCAAAATTTTTTAGACACCAGTCGCCCAGAAAAAAATCTTTTTTTTTGTCTAAACTTTTAATCATTTTGTGATTAGAATTTATCCAAGGATTAAAAGTAATTAATTTCATTTATCGTTATTCATTTAATATTCGATTAAATTTTTTCTTTTTAAAAATAATGTAAGTTTTAAAGCTTTTGAATAGCTGATGTTGATTTTATTTGCTATCTCTTCTAATAAAAATTTTCCATTCGAATAACTTAAAAAATCTAGAATTGTTTGAGCTTTCTTTCTATTTAATCCTTTTATATTAATATGAGAGTATAAATTTCTTTTTGATAAATGAGGCTCACAGATTATTTTTGTAATAGGAATTATTGAATTTTCAAATTTTAAAATCACTTCTGTAAGCAATTTAAAACTTTGATCTAAAGTTTTTTTGGTTACAAATTTTCCTAAACTATCTTCTGATGAATGATATTCTTTAAATGTTTCATATTTAGAACGCATAAATGATCCAAGATCTAGCTCAACACCAGGTGAATTAAATTGTCTCTCATCACTACCTCTTTGTAACCATCGATAAATTTTTTTATTTTTCTTTGTTTTCATAACCTGAAGAGCAATTTTGTCAGATAATGAATTTTCAGATTTTGATTTTAAATATGAATATGTTTTGCCATCACCTAAACAAGTTAAGACGTATCCACCAATTACATTTTTTTTAAGTAAATTTAGTTTATCGTGTATATATGAAATAGTTCCAATTGTTTCAGAAGAAAATAATATTCTGTAAGAATATTTTCTTTTTTTTATCCTTTCTATCCATTTAGACAAATAAATTAATATAGATGGACTAGACAATTCATTACTCGCCATTTGAGGATGACATATGTATGTGGTCAAAAGAATTTCTTTTTTACTCTGACCTGGAAGATAAATCTCTCCAACGGGTAAACTTCCATTATAAAATTTAGAATTTATAAATATTTTATAAAAATTTTCTCTAAGTTTTTTTTTATTATTCTCTGGCATACAAAAAGCCCAATCTTTTTTATAATAAGATGTAACATATGGAGTTGCATTTGGCTGAAGTTTAAGAGAATATATTTTTTTCTTTAATTCTTTATTTGAGATAACTTTATTAACCGGTTGAGAGTAGCCCATAACACTTAAAAAATTCTCTTTAAAAGATATTATTTTATTATTAGTTTTTACACTTTTAATCCAAGCTTCTTTAATTGACCAAACTTTTGGAATTTTCCAATCAAAAACTTTTTTTCCACTTTTAAAATACAATATTTTGAGTTTAGGATTAATTGTTTTAAAAATTTTTAGGGTTTTGCTATTGCCTGTTCCAGTTATAGATCTATAAATGGGCTGAATTTTTTTGCACAAACTATAAATATTAGCATTTTTCATAAAACTTATTATTTTTTATGTGGAAAATGAGAAGAAATCAATTGATTTTTGTCTTTACAGTTCAATTATTGAACATTATAATGTTCAATAATTGAACATATGCTAGATAAAAATGATTATTTTGAAGTTTTGAGAAGACTTCAAAAAAAACCTAACTCATCCCAAAGAGAAATTGCGGAGGATTTAGGCTTTAGTTTGGGAAAACTCAATTATTGTTTAAAGGCCTTGCAGGAAAAAGGTCTTGTAAAATTTCAAAATTTTAAAAAACAACCAAATAAAGTAAAATATGCAAAATATTTAACAACTCCAAAAGGTATATCTGAAAGAACGCGATTAACTATAAAATTCATGAAAAGAAAAATGAAAGAGTATGACGAATTAAAAAAAGAACTAAAAAAAAAATACTAGATATGTGGACTATAATTAAATTTGATCCTAAAAAAATAAACATGCTTAAAGAAGATCTGAAAAAAAAATTAGGCTCTGATTTTATAATTTATAGTCCAAAATCTTTAATACAACAATATAAAAGCAATAAACTTATTAATAAAGAAATTAATTTACTTGGTAATTATATTTTTTGTTACCATGATAAATTCAATGATAATAAAACTATATTGGGACTAAAATATTTGCGGGGATTGAAATATTTCCTAAATGGTTTTTTGAATAACCAAACTGAAATAAAATTTTTTATTGATAAATGTAAAAATTTAGAAAATGAAAAGGGATTTATAAATAAAAATTTATACGAAACTCATTTAAATCAATATTACAAATTTAAATCTGGACCATTTGTAGAGGAAATATTTAAAACAATTGATCTTCAAAGAAATAAAATTGATATTTTATTGGGAAATATAAGAACAACTATTAAAACTAAAAATTTTTTATATTCCCCTATTTAAAAAATGGCAAATTCATATAATAATTGTAAAAACTATTTTTTACAAAGTGCGGAGCTTTGGATTTTTAAATACACTAAAAAAAAAAATGAAACTTAAAAAAATGAAATTTAAAAAACCTTTTTTGATAGGCGAGATTGGAATTAATCATAATGGATCAATTAAATTAGCCAAGAAAATGATAGATCTTGCCAAAGAATCCGGTTTTGATGCAGTAAAATTTCAAAAAAGAAATCCTGATATCTCTACTCCAGAAAATCAAAAGTCAAAAATGAGAAATACTCCCTGGGGTGAAATTAGTTATCTTAATTATAAAAAAAAAATAGAGTTTGGGTTAAAAGAATTTAAAGAGATAGATGCTTACTGCAAAAAAGTTAAAATTTTATGGTTTGCTTCAGCATGGGATTTAGATAGTCAAATATTTTTGAAAAAATTTAAGTTAAAATATAATAAAGTTGCTTCGGCAATGTTGACTAATTATGATTTAATTCATGAAATAGCCAAAGAAAAGAAATTAACATTTATTTCTACCGGCATGAGTTCAATTAAAAGTATTCAAAAATGTGTAAATATTTTTAAAAAAAATAAATGTAAATTTGTGTTAATGCATTGTGTTTCTACCTATCCTTGTCCTGAGGAAAAATTAAATTTAAATATGATTCTTACATTAAGGAATATATTTAAATGTGATGTTGGCTATAGTGGTCACGAATCTACTGTTTCCCCAACAGTTTTTGCATATTTTATGGGAGCAAATTACATTGAGAGACACATAACATTGGATCGAAGTATGTGGGGAACTGACCAAGCGGCCTCATTATCTAAAAGTGGGATGGAAAATTTGGTAAGCATATTACAAAAAGCCCCACTTATTATGGGCGATGGTATAAAAAAATTATCTGAGGAAGAAAAAAATATGTTGTCGAAGTTTAAATATTGGAGTTAATTAAGGATGAATTCTTTAAATCACATTAAAAATAATTTCCACAAAGATGGCTTTGTACATATTAAAAAATTATTTCAAAAAAAAGATATTAAAAGCATTTTTAGTCAGATAAATGAAATTAAAAATAAGTCGATACAAGTTAAAAATCCCAATATGCATTTTACTAGCGACAAAAAACTAAATACAATACATGATATTAATACCTTTATTAAATCTGGACCAATCATAAAAATAAGCAAAGATAAAAAATTAATTAAGATAGTTGAAACTATACTTGGAGAAAAAGCATCAGTAAGAAATATTGAGTTTTTTTTAAAACCTAAAAAAACAGGAATGAGATCACCATTTCATCAAGATAATTTCTATTGGAATATAGAAAATAAAAAAGCATTAAATGTTTGGATGGCATGCTCACCAGCTAATTATAGAAATGGAGGAGTGTGTTATTATAAATCTTCCCACAAAAATGGATTAATAAAACATATTTTATCAAGTGAGCCTGGGAGCTCGCAAAAGATAAGTGAAAAAATTTTGAAAAAAATTAAAAAAAACAGAGTCTTTCCTGAACTAAGACCTGGTGATTGTATTATTCATCATTGTGAGGTTGTTCATGGAAGTAAAAAAAATACTTCAAACTTGGATAGGATAGGTTTAGTTATTAGTTATAAAGGAAAATCTGCTATAATAAATAAAAAAAAACTTATAAGATATCGAAACCTTGTTAAAAAAAATCTCCGTTCATTAAAGAAAAAATAAATTGAAATTCATTTCTGTAATACCAGCAAGATCAGGCTCTAAAGGACTTAAAAATAAAAATATTTATCCTATAAATAATAAAACTCTAATAAGTTACACATTTAAACAAATCAAAGAATCAAAGCTTAAAAATAGTTATGTTTTAACTAATAGTAAATTAATTAAAAAAATTGCCTCAAAGTATAAAATTAACAATCAGTATGTAAGACCCAATAGTGTTTCCAAGAGCACATCCTCATTAATAGATACAATTTATCATTTTTTTAACTGGACTGAAAAAAAAAAAATTTTCTTTGATTATTTAATGGTTTTACAACCAACATCACCATTAAGAAGCTATCAAGATATTAATAAATCAATCGATATTATAAGAAAGAAAAAATGCAAAAGTCTTTTTAGCATTTCGGAGTCATTAGAACACCCATAAAAAACTATAAATGTTAAAAAAAAAAAATGGAAATATGTACTTAAAAAATCAAAAAATTTCTACCGTAGACAAGATTTTGATATCAAATCTTATTTTATTAACGGTGCAATTTATATAATACATAGAGACCTAATTAAAAAAAGAAAAACTTATGACAAAAATAACCATTCACTTTTATATATGCCAAAAAGTAGATCACTTGAAATTAATGATATAGAAGATATAAGAATTATAGAACCAATATTAAAAAAAAGATGAAAATTTCATGGAGTGGCAGATCCCACAATTACGATAAAAAAGATATTAAGTATCTTACCAATATCATTAAAAAAGCCGATCCTTTAACTCAAGGAACATTTTTAAAAAAGTTTGAGAAAGATTTCGGAAATTACATAGGAAAAAAAAATGTATTTGCTGTAAGTTCAGCAGCTGCAGCATTGGAAATCATAGCTCTTTTACTTAAATTAAAAAAAAATGATCAAGTAATTATCCCAGCTCATACATATTGTGCATCCGCAATACCATTTGCAAGAAATGGCGCAAAGATAACTTGGGCTGATATTAATTTTAAAACACGTGTAGTAGATGTTGATGATATTATAAAAAAAATTAATTCCAAAACTAAAGCTATAGTCATAGTGCACTTGTATGGATATGCATGCAATTTTAGTAAGTTGAAAAGTATTTGTAAGAGAAAGAAAATCAAAATTATAGAAGATTGTGCCCAGGCGATCGGAGCAGAAATAAATGGAAAAAAAGTCGGATCACTTGGTGATTTCTCATGCTTTTCTTTTCATGCGCAAAAAAATATTACTACCTTAGGTGAAGGTGGAATGGTTTATGTAAAGGATAAATTTTTATCTTCAAAAGTACCAGGACTGAGGCACAACGGCCACTGCGGATATTCCCACAAAAGAAAAAAATACTGGCAACCCGCAATGGGGAATTTAGATTTAGATTTAGAAAATACATGGCCTTATAAGTTTACTCTCAGTGAAATTCAATGTGGTGCTGGTATAATTATGTTAAAAAAACTTAACAAATTAAACTCAAAAAGAATACAAAGAGCAAAAATATTTATAAAAAAACTATCAAATTTTAAAGAATTAGAATTTTTGAGCACAGAAGGAAAGTTGAGACATGTCTATCATTTACTAAGCGCTTATTATAACCCAAGTAAAAAAATAAACAAAAATCACCTTATTGAAAAATTGTACAAAAAATATTCAATTAAATGCGCAGTTCAATACTACCCACTATACAAATATGATTTATTTAAAAAAATGAAACAAGGAGGAAAAAAACTTATTAATACAGAAAAATTCTATGATAACATGATATCTTTTCCATTTCACATCTGGATGAGTGATGTTGAGTTCAAATATTTGATAAATTCAGTCAAGAATTCTCTAATTGAAATTAGAAAATTACGAAAGTGATGAGAATTATAGAAAATGAAAAAAAAAAAATTCAAAATATTTTAAAAAAAATAATTTCTGCAAATAAATTTATCTATGATATCTGGGTATATGGAAATTTTACAGACAAAATATCTGATTTAGATTTAATTGTAATTTATAAAGACAATCCAATAGAAATTATTTTTCCCAATTTAATAAAAAAACTCGTTGCTGATGGAACGGTAATTTATATAGGTTATAAAAATAGAAATGATGTTTTTTTGTTTGAAAATATAAAAACATTTTCTATAAAAAAAAATAAATTATTAATATATAAAATTAATAATAATTTTAAAAAATTTAGATATCTTACATCTTTTATAGAGCGGTATTATGAAAGAAGAACTTTGCTGAAAGAAAAAAAAATTAGAAATTTAACAAATATTAATATAAGAAATATCAAGAGTATATTTTTTAGTTATGAAAATTTTTTAAGCTATTCTAAAAATTTAAAAGTTAAAAAAAATTATCAAAAAATTAATAAAATTTACAATACTGTTAGAAATGCTCATAATGAAAAAAAATTGAAGATAGAAAAATATAGAGATTTTATAAAAAAAATAAAAGCTTTTGATAAAAATTTTAATAATATAAGTCTATCGACTCTTGAAAAAAAGTTTTTGTATAAAAAAGTTCCAAATTTTGTGTTTAAGTTTAGAAAAAAAATCTTTTATTCAAAAAATGATATAACTAGTAAGAAAGTATTTAAGGTACCAAATATTTTTTTTTATATATTTTTCTTTTATGGTAAACAAAAATTTGAAATTTCTAAATTAATTTTTAAAGATTTTAGAATTCAAAAAAAAATCAATATTAATTTTACAAAAGTATTTAGTTCACAATTTATTAAATTTTTAAAAAAAAGAATTAAATTTTTAAATACAAATTTTTTAGTTCTAAAAAAAAATAAATTTAAAACTGGTTTGTATAAATTTGCTTGGTACCTAAATTAAGAATGATTTATAAAGAATATTTTTCAAAAAAAAAAATTAATCAGGTAATTTTTAATAGAAAAATTAATTGGTACTTCGATATAAAGTCCATCTTATATCAAAAAAAAGCAAATTTTTTAAAAGAAAGTAAAGATCACGCAAAGATTTTAAATAATGATTTTATCAATTTAAAAATTAGAAATCTAAATAAAAATCTGTACAAAAAAAAAAGTGTATTTACCAAAAAAATAAATTGGATCAAATTTACACAAGGTAAGGATCATAATTTTAGATCAAGAATAAAAAATATCTTTCTTTTTTTACATAAAAATAATATTCAAGCATACACTAAATTTTTTATAGTCCACGGGAGTTTAGCTTCAAGAGATTATATTAAAGGCTGGAGTGACTTAGATACGTTTGTAGTCATAAAAAATGAAGTTCTTAATGATGTTAAGCAAATAATTAAATTAAGAAAAGTTTTAAGGCAATTTTATTTAAAATTGGAAAAAATAATTCCATTTCAACATCATGGCCTAATTTTATATACCGAAAAAGATTTACAAAATTACCTCAGTGGCTTTCTTCCAATACAAGCTTTAGAAAAAAACTTCAATCTATTGGCAAATGAAAAAATACAAATGAAGTGTGTAGGAACCAAAAAAAATTTATCTTTATTAAGCTTGAAAGAAAGACTCAAATATTTAATTGAGGGAAATAAAACTGGCGTGTATCAACATCATGCTTATAAAGGTGTTGGTCTGAAAAATCCACTTATAGAAGAAAAAAATCAAATGTATCAACTTTTTTGTCATATTGGATATATGTTGAATATTCCTATTTTATATTTTGATGCCACGGGAAGAAGTTTACATAAAAAAAAATCTTTTAAAAAATTTTACCAAACTATCAAAGAAAAAAAAATTATTAATTTAATAAAAAATTCTGAAAAAGTTCGAAAATTTTATGGAAAAAAGAAAATTATAAATAATAAAATACCGAAATGGATCATAAGTACACTGGGAAATAAATACTTATTGGATTCACAAATAGTTATAAAAAGAACTATTTTTCTAATCAATAAATATAACAAAAAATGAAGCTACTTTACAAAATATCTAAATTAATTTTAAGTAGTAAGATCAAATTTCAAAACCCAGAAAAAACTGATTTATTAATATTTGATGAAGTGGGCAAGGATATTTTTAATAATATTTTATATTATAAAAATTACTCAATACTTGAAGCGAGATATGAAAATATAAAAAATATTTATATAACTTGGAAAATTATTTATTTAATGTTAAAAAATTTGCGAAAAAACTTATTTACTTGTTATTTAATTTCATTGATTAAAATTATTAAGCCAAAAATAATTATTACAACTATTGATAACTCTTTTAAATTTTCTGAAATTGCTAAGATTTTGTATAAAGATTTTATTTTTATAGCTGTGCAAAATGCATCAAGATATGACTTTGATAGAAATGAAAGGCTTTTTAAAAATGGTTCTTTAAAACAAAATGACAATAAAAAATTTTTTTTACCAAATTATTATTGTTTTGGAGATTTAGAGATCGCAGATTGTAAAAAATTTAACATAAAAGTTTTAGAATTTTATAAAGTTGGATCTTTAAGATTGGCCCAATACTTAAAATATCTCAAAGAAAATAATATTCAAATTGAGTCTAATAAGTATGACATTAGTTTAATTTCGGAGTCAAGCGCGGGAAAGGATAAATTATGGAAACAAGTAGGAGTAGAAGAAGGATTTGCAAAAATTGTTAAATTTACAATTAATGTTTGTAAAAGGAATAATTTAAACTTTACTTTTATAAGAAAAAGAAAACATAAAAATTTAGCTACTTCCGAAATGAGCTGGTATAAAAATTTTTTAGATGAAAGTGAATTCAATTTTATAAATGAAAATTCAACATTAGTTTCAAAAGAAAATTTTAATTCATATAAAGCTATTCACCAAAGCAATATTTGCATGGGAACTTGCTCTACATTATTAAGGGAGAAATTAGCCTTAAGAGGGAAAATCCTTGTAAGTAATTTTACTCATTTAGACCATTATGACTTTCCACTAAAAGGCCTTTGTTTTCTTAAAGACCCTTCTTTTGATGAATTTGAACAGAGGATATTAAAAATATTAAAAATTGAAAACAATGAATACTTGGCACAGATCAACGATGCTCAACTGATTGAAATGCATGAAGATAATACCCAATTTGATATTTTAAACAAAAATATAAGAAAAATTTTAAATTAATTATGAATACAAATTCAATTCAAAAAAACTTTTACTATAAAATGTGTTTTAAATATTATAAATAATTAAAATGTTTAACAATAAATCTATTCTAGTTACTGGTGGAACGGGAAGCTTTGGAAAAGCATGGGTATCTCATTTATTATCTAAATATAAAAAAATCAAAAGATTAGTTATTTTCAGTAGAGATGAACTTAAGCAATATGAAATGGAAAAAATCTTTAGTTTTAAAAAATATCCATGCTTAAGATATTTCATTGGAGATGTAAGAGACGGCGAGAGATTGACTACAGCCTTTATGAATATAGACTATGTAATTCACGCAGCTGCACTTAAACAAGTACCAACAGCTGAATACAATCCAATTGAAACTATTAAAACAAATATTATAGGTGCTCAAAATGTTATTGAAGCAAGTTTGAAAACAGAGGTAAAAAAGGTTTTAGCCCTATCAACAGACAAAGCTAGTTCACCAATTAATCTTTATGGCGCAACTAAACTGTGTTCAGATAAATTATTTATAGCAGCAAATAATATTAAAGGTAAAAAAGAAATTTCTTTTTCTATAGCAAGATATGGAAATGTAACAGGTAGTAGAGGCTCAGTGATACCTCATTTTCTAAATACAAAAAAACAGGGTTTTTTAGAAATTACCGACAAAAGAATGACAAGGTTTAATATTACTTTAAATGAAAGCATTCAAATGGTTGACTGGGCTTTTAAAAATTCTATAGGCGGTGAAATATTTGTACCAAAAATCCCAAGCTATAAGATAATTGATCTAGCTAAAGCAATATGCGCAAATTGTAATTTAAAATTTACAGGAATAAGGCCTGGAGAAAAACTGCATGAAGAATTATTAAATGTTGGTGAAAGCTTAAATACTTATGAATTAAAAAATTACTATATTATTCTTCCTGGTGACAAAAAAGAATATAAAAATTTTTATGAAAAAAAATTAAAAGCTAAAAAAGTTAAAAAAGGTTTTACATATCAAAGCAATCAAAATAAATTTCTTACTTTAGAGCAATTAAAAAATTTACTTAAAAAATATTAATTAACACTTTCGCCAATTTTTTAAAAAAATGATTCATAAAGTTAAAGTAATTTTACAAGCTAGAACTGGATCAAAAAGATTATATGGAAAAGTACTTTTGCCAATTTTTAAAGATGAATTAGTAGTTCTATGTTGGAAAAGAATAAAACTTTTAAATCATAATATAGTAGTCGCAATTCCTAGTAATCAAGAAGATGATTACTTAGCTGAGGTTTTAAAAAATAATAAAATTAAATTTTTTAGAGGAAGCACAAATAACGTATTTAGTAGATTTAAAAAAATTACTTCAAAAATGGGTCCCGAGGATATTGTGGTAAGGGTTACCGCTGATAATCCAATTGTAGATGGTTTTTTAATAGAAAGACTTCTTAATGAATATAAAGAAAAGAAATATAAATATTTATCAGCTCACGATAACTTAATTTATTCACCTTATGGACTGCAAGTTGAAATTTTTAAAGTTAGACATTTGAGAGAAAAATTTCCTAACAGCATATATAATCTAGAACATGTAACGCCTATAATAAGAAAAAGATATCTTAGTAAAAATAAATTTGCAATTTTAGGATTAAGAAGGTTTAAAAATTTAAGAATAACCATTGATAGTTTTAAAGATTTGCGTCGAGTCCGCAGTATATTTGAGGCGTGTTCTTACAATGAAAAAAAAAATTATTTAGAGCTTTTAAAAAATTATAAAAAAAGAGAAAAAAAAATTGAGCAAAAAAAAAAGAACTGTAATTTGGTGTTAGGAACGGTCCAATTAGGAAAAAGATATTACTCAAATCAACCAATTACACAAAAAAGAGCTAATAAAATTCTTCAATTGGCAAATAAAAGAGGCATCAATTTTCTTGATACAGCTTACGATTATGGAAATGCTGAAAAATTTATTGGCAATTTTAGTTTAAAAGATAAGATTTTTTTTTCTATAAGCACAAAGCTTAAGAAATTTAAAAAAAGTTTTAAAAAAAGAAAAATTAAATATGAAATTAACAAAAGTATTTTTACAAGTCTTAAAAACTTGAGAACTTATAATTTAGATACATTTTTAATTCATGACTCAAATATTTTATTTAATTCTAAATTTACATACAAGCACATAATAAAATTTATTGATTGTGGTATTATTAAAAATTTTGGGGTTTCAATCTATACCCCAAATGAATTTTATAAGTTAAAAAAATATAAAAAAATAAATTGTGTGCAACTGCCTTTTAATATTTTAGATTACAAGTGGAAAAGAATATTAAGTACTAGAAATAAAAAATTTAAAATATTTATTAGGAGTATATTCCTTAGAGGGAATTTAAAACAAAAAAATATTAAATTCCCAAGTTATAAGCCAAGCTATAAAAAATTAGTCTACGATCTTAATATTTTAGTTAAAAAATTTAATAAAAAAAATTTAATAGATATGTCAATAGCCTACGTGAAGTCTTTCAAGGGAATAAATTTTTATATACTAGGAGCCCAGAATCAACTAAACTTAATAAGTAGTCTTAATTATTTTAAAACAAAATCACTTAAAGAGAGTGAAAAAAACACCATTATTCGAACTGTAAAAAAATATTTTAACGCTGAAGATGCTGATCTAAGAAGATGGAACTAATTATCAATTTAGAATAAAATAAAACAATGATTATTATAAATAAACTATTTAATTTAAAAGGAAGAACCTCAATTATTACTGGAGCTAGTGGATTTTTGGCTGAAAAAATCTCTTTTATTTTGGCAGACCTAGGAAGTGACTTAATTCTTATTACAAGAAATAATAAATTTATAAATAATTACGATACAATAATTAAAAAAAAATATCCAAAAATAAAAATTAGGAAAATAAATTGTGATCTCTCTAAAGAGAAACAAAGAAAAGAATTAATTAAAAAACTCAATCATCAAAAAATTAATATTCTTATTAATAACGCTACATTTAAAGACAATAATCTTGTTGATTATGCCTCAAATTTTAAAACCCAAAGTATAAAAAAATGGAGAGATTCGTTAGAAGTAAATTTAACTGCAGTTTTTCATTTATCGCAAGGACTTAGTAACAATCTTATTAAATCTGGCAATGGATCAATCATAAATGTATCGTCAATTTATGGTTTGTATTCCCCAGATTGGAGTATTTATAAAGGTTCGAAATTAGGAAATTCCTCTGCATATGCTTCTGCTAAGGCAGGAGTGATACAACTTACAAAATGGTTATCTAGCACACTCTCTCCAAAAGTACGGGTAAATTGCATTTCACCTGGTGGGATAATTAGGAGTCAGCCAAAAAAATTTATTAGG
>Ga0114999_10007279_pt1 | contig 12587 bp, 12 predicted proteins | sample ArcticOcean_MG_C_3_FD_89820 | JGI IMG/M metagenome (GOLD analysis project Ga0114999, IMG submission 89820) | Marine microbial communities from western Arctic Ocean - ArcticOcean_MG_CB8_126 | ecosystem: Environmental > Aquatic > Marine > Oceanic | place: Arctic Ocean: Canada Basin | collected...
CAGAATGAGTGAGTTGGTGACGTTGTTGTGGATCCCTACGTAAACGAGTCGCACATCTTCAAGACGTCCGATCTTCTCCTGCACCGTCTGCAGATCACACAGTGCCTGCAGTGGATGATAGCGCTCACAGCATCCGTTCATCACGGGCACTTGCGCCGCCTCTGCGACGGTGACGACATCTGCATGGGTGAGAAACCGCAACAGAAGAAAATCGAAGTAGCGCGACAGAACCCGTGCCTCATCGCCGAGATCAGCAAGGCCGAAATTGGTCGAGCGCCAATCGAGAAACACAGCCTGCCCCCCCAGTTGGAATATGCCAACCTCACCCGAGCAGCGTGTCCGCGTAGAAGTCTTCTGAAACAGCATACCCAGAGAGCGGCCCTGAAGCCGGTCAGCATACACCCCCGGGTCGGCTTTCATCTGGATACCAGCGTCAACAACTTGACGAATGTCGGCGCCACTCCACGAATGCAGATTGACGAGATGGGTAGGGGCAGCACTCACGGCAGCACCTCACCGATAGCGGCGATGAGGCATTCGCGGACCTCATCGAGGCTGCCTTCGAGTCGACAGCCGGCTGCACGTGCATGCCCGCCGCCGCCGAAAATATGGGTGATGGCACTCACATCAACATCTTCGCGCGAGCGCAGGCTGATGCGGTAGAAGCCAACCTTTTCTTCTTTAAAGAGGGCAGAGACCTCGACGCCCTTGATCTGCAGACCATAGTTGACCGCTGCTTCAGAATCGCCATTGACCATGTCCTGCTGGGTCAGCGATAACGTCGCAAAGCGACCGTCATGATGTACTTGCAGAGAATTAATAGCCAGACCGATAATTTTTACTGACCCGAGGGTGGAGTTGTTATAGAGGCGGTCAGCGATTTGATCGAGACGGGCACCGAGCCGTACCAGGTCGGCTCCGACTTCGAGGGAAGTAGGTGTTGTAAGGGAGTAGCGAAAGCCACCTGTATCGAAGAGAATGCCCGTGTATAATTGCTCGGCAACGGGTGCATCGATCTTGAGGTTCATATGGATCGCCAGATGATAAATCATCTCACAGGTCGAACAGACGGCATTTGACGCCAGATTGACTGCACCAAAACGTTCATTGTCCTGGTGATGGTCAATGTTGAGCAGAGCGGCGCCGTTTTCCAGATGATCCTGAACCCGCCCGATGCGGTTGTAGTTAGGACAGTCGAGCGAGACGGCCCGGTCCCAACGGTGGTTCGTTGAATCTCCCGCAGCGACAATGTCACCAAACCCCTCCAGGTGAGCGTAGCCGTCTGAGGGAACATCCTGCAGAACGATCTCGGCGCGCACATCGAGCTGTAGCAGCAGGGCCGCCAGTGCCAGACTACCGGCAATGCTATCGCCGTCAGAATTGACATGGGAAGTGATGAGCAACTGCGGATGGGAACGCAGAAAATCTGCAGCAGCGTCGAGATCACTGACAGGAATGTTGGGAAAAGTTACGGGCATGAAAGTCCCTTACGTAGGGCGGCGCAGGACGAAGTGAACGCGATCAGAACGCTCTGAACCCGGGCGCAGGCTGAATCCATCCAGCGCTTCCAGCAGAACAAAGCGACTGGCGCGTACGCAACCTACCAATTTGTCATGCGGATAGATGCGTTGCACGTGGCTTTCCTGGCGGGACGATCCGTCCTCGAGCCGTATTTCGAATCTATTGAACTGCAGATGTTCGTCAGCGTCATAATAACTGTGACGGGAGTAGTTGAATCCTGGTCCTTGCTCCGTGTCACGAACATCACGAAAGTGCTGTACAGAATTCCGCTCCGTACAAACATCAAAGATAAAGACCCCACCCGGCGTTAGCACATCATATACCTGATCCAGCGCCAGGCTGACATCAGACAGCTCGAGCAGATAGTTAAAGCTGTCGTACAGACAGATCGCCCCATCGTAGCTGCCGACGTCGGACAGATCGCGCAAGTCGCGGACACCAAAGTCCAACTTGCCCTCGAACGCCGGTGCTTTGCTCTGCGCCACCGCGATCATTTCTGTCGACGCGTCGTATCCAGAAACGGAATAACCCAACTTCGCCAGAGCGGCGGCGACATTGCCCGTACCGCAGGCCAATTCAAGTACGTGGCCAACGTCTCCACTGTGGCGCCGCAGCAGCGATTGCACATGTTGCGCCCAATGCACGTAGTCCACGTGGCGCATAACGTGATCATAGATCGCCGCCAGCCCTTCGTAAGGTCTGGCCTTGGCCATTTCAGGGCTCGTCATTAAAAGATAGCACGGCCCGTGCCAGCTGCTCGCGCTTGCCCTCGGTGATGAACTTGTCTCGTTGACTGCGAGCCACCGTGCGCTCGGGATCTGCAAGAACCTCCACTTCGATACGTAGGCTGGCTGTATCGACTTGCAGCTGGGCCCCCACCTGTACGTTGCGGGATCCGCGGGAGACCTCGCCGTTCATAAGGACGCGTCCCTCATCGCAGGCTCGTCGAGCTTGGGTTCGTGCCTTGAACAGTCCCGTATTCTTGAGAAACGCGTCGAGTCGAGACATCAGATCCCTTGGGCAGAACCTAGGGCACCCCGATCGACGTGGACTCTGTGGTGGAGTCAGCGACATCCAACGGATCCCATAGCCAGGCTTCGCCCAATCGCTCTTCGACGTGAATTTCTTCGCGGTAATCTTCGATCAGACGTTCCATGCGGGTGCCGACCCGATCTTCGCGCACAAGGGATTCCAGCGTTGCGTAATCATCGTTGACCTTGAGAAGGTGCCCGCCGTCCTCAAGAAAGAAGGGCTGACTCATGTCACCCAATCCCAAACCGGTCAGATAGGGCACGAGAAAAGGCGGAATGGATTCGCGTTCGAGAACCTGCCATAGCCCACCTTGTCGGGCCGTGCCAGGGTCCTCGGAATGGTCTCGCGCCAGCTGCGCGAAGTCTTCCCCCGCCGCAGCACGCCGGCGTAACTCTTCGAGCCGTTGTTGGACCCTGTCGCCGTCGCCGTCGGTGGTTCGTGCTCGAACCAGAATGTGGCTGGCGCACATCTCGCTTTCGCGTTTTTCGTGCAACAGGATCAAATGGAAGCCGAAGGCGGTGAGCACAGATTCGCTGGTCTCACCCGGGCGTAAATTAAACGCTGCTCGCTCGAACTCGGGCATGAGCGTGCCGGGCTCAAAGCAACCCAGATCGCCCCCCTCGGTAGCTGTCCCCGGGTCCTCGGAGAATTGCCGTGCTACTTCCGCAAAGTCACGACCGGCGCCGAGCTCATTCTGAATCGTTGTGATCTGCTCGCGAGCACGTTCCAGTACGGAGTCAGCAGGCGTGACCTTCAGATTGATCTGGCTCACTGACAATTTTGGCGGTAGGGCAGTCGCAAAAGAGTCGCGAAAACTCTCGACGTCTCGCCGCGTAATAAACTGCCGGTAGGATAGCTCGCTAACCATCTGTTCATAGAGAAGGCGGTGCCGGATCTGCTTGCGATAGCGCTGCTTGAGTTGCCGCTCCGTCATGCCCGAGCGTTCCAGCATCTCTACCACCTCGACGTCGCCGATGCTGCGCTTGATGCGGCCGAACTCCACATCAAGGTGTTCCTCCACAAGGGTCGGATCGACCTCGAGACTGTCTTTCTGAGCCTTCTTTACGACGATGAGCTCATCGATCATGCCCGTCAGAACGCGCTGGTTTTCAGCCACTATCTCTGTTTCCGGCAAAAACATGGGGTTACGACCCTGCGCTTGCAGGTCCAGTTGCGTACGCAGGTTCAGTTCCGACCAGAGTACGACTTGATCGTCAACGACCCCGACAATCCGGTCGAGCAGCTCTGGCTCGGCGCCGGCTCGACCCGCAAGTAGACACAGGGCCACGAGAATCGGCGCAAGGTGGTGTCGGCGCATCACTGGGCCACCAAACGGGTCTCGTCGATCGACCAGGTGTGCTCCAAGCGCAGGCCATTAACCAGTTCTTCTACGCGGTTCTGATGTTTGTCGCGTACGAGGGACTCCAGAATGTGTTCCCGGACCATGGGTTCGGTCAGACCACGAATCGAGCCAGATTCTTTGCGTTCGGCGAGCCGCACAATGTGATAACCTCCGTTCAGGGGGACGTTGCTGCACAACTGCCCCGGGCTTGTCCCGGTGCAGGCCTCCCAGATTTCGGGCCGCTCGTCAGCGGTGAAGTAGCCCAGATTTCCTCCCACAGTGTTGGTCTCTCGGTCGATGGACAATTCTCGCACCTTATCTTCGAAAACTGCACCGCGCAGCAACTCGTTGCGCAGAGCATTGGCGTCGCGCCGAGAGCCGAGCAGGATATGTCGGGCCCGGATTTCGGCATTGGGACGACGGAAATCGTCCGCATGTAGGTGGTAGTACTGAGTTACATCATTTTCGCTAACGTCGATCTGGCGATCATCGAAGAGATCATCGAGGAACGCGGCAATCACAAGATCCCGTCTAGACTGTTCGATGAGTTGCTCAACTCGAGGCGTGCGATCAATCTCGCGCGTCAGTGCTTCCTGGTAGAGTAGCTGCCTGCGGACCCAGTTTGTGGTGAAGAGACGCCGCTGTTCTGCCGCCATCTCAGAATCAGGCACCTGACTGTTGAGTTGCGACTCTGTCAGGGACGTGTCCCCAACGCGGGCGACAACGGGACCCTCTTCACTCTGTGTCGAGCAAGCCGTACATCCCAGGACCAGGCCCATGGCCAGCAGTCTTCGGCCAACGCGAGCCATCATGAAGCGAGCCACGATCTTGTTTGCGGGATCACGTGGCATAATCTACAGCAACTCTTCCACAAGGTCTCGTGCCTTTTGCAAACGTTCCTGTTCATTACTGGCGCGCAGGAACGTCTCAATGGACAGACTTTTTCCAACATTGAATTCCAACTGAGACGAGGACTTCTCGACCAGTCGCTGGATGTCTGTGGGTGAGACCTGCACGCTGGGAGGAAAGTGCAGGCTGAAGCGGGATTTCTCCAGTTGCACCGATTCCAACCCCAGCTGCCGCGCCATCACCTTGATTTCCATGATGTGCATCAACGCCTTGGCCTGCCAGGGAGCGCGGCCGAAGCGGTCCTCCATTTCTTCCTTGATTGCAAGCAAATCAACGACCCGTTGCGCCTCTGCGAGGCGCTGGTAGAATTCCATTTTGAGGTCCCCATCCGGGACATAATCCTCCGGGATGTAGGCCGTCACTGCGATCTTGATGTCCGGATCGACCTTTTCTTCGACCTTTTCTCCCTTTAACTCCCTTACAGCTTCGTCGAGCAGCCTCGTATAAAGATCAAAGCCGACGGCGGTAATAAAGCCGTGCTGCTGAGCACCCAGCAGATTGCCCGCGCCGCGGATCTCCATGTCGCGCATGGCGATGTTGAATCCGGAGCCCAGATCGGCGAACTCCTCAACCGCCCGCAACCGCAGTCGCGACTTCTTTGTCAGCTTTTTGCCCTTGGGTACCAACAAGTAGGCATAGGCCCGCTCTTTGCAGCGACCCACCCTGCCACGGATCTGGTACAATTGTGACAGGCCCAGCATGTCGCAACGATTTACCAGGATCGTGTTGACGGAGGGTATGTCGATTCCAGACTCAATGATCATCGTACTGACGAGGCAGTCGTACTTCCGTTCCAGAAAGTCGAACATGATCTGTTCGAGCTGCTTGGACGGCAACTGCCCGTGACCGACGGCAAAGCGCACTTGCGGCATCAGTTCCTGCAGGAATTCCACCAGCCGATGAATCGATTGTACGCGGTTGTGGACGAAGTATACCTGGCCACCACGATCGATCTCGCGCTGGATGGCCTCCACGATCCGACCCTCATCAAAGGCGATGATCTCGGTATGGATGGGCAGGCGATCTGCAGGTGGCGTGTTGATCACCGACATGTCGCGCGCACCCATGAGAGACATGTGCATGGTACGTGGGATCGGTGTCGCCGTCAGCGTGACAACATCGATCAGATGTTTGAACTGCTTGAGCCGTTCCTTGCTTTTGACACCAAAGCGCTGTTCCTCATCCACTACCAGCAAGCCTAGATCCTTGAACTTGACGTCTTGGCTGAGGATGCGATGGGTGCCGATCAGGACGTCGACTTTACCAGCCGTCACGTCCTGAGCGACCGCCTTGAGCTCTTTGGCGGAGCGGAAGCGGGACATCACTTCTACCCGAACAGGAAAGGGCGCCATCCGTTCAGAGAAGGTCTGGTAATGCTGTTGAGCCAGAATGGTCGTCGGCACCAGCACAGCAACTTGCTTATGGTCACAAACCGCCTTGAACGCCGCCCGAACGGCGACTTCTGTCTTGCCGTAGCCCACATCGCCGCAGACGAGGCGGTCCATGGGGTGAGGCGACTCCATGTCCTGCTTCACCTCTTCCACCGTGCGCAGCTGATCGTCGGTTTCCTGGAAGGGGAAAGCGGCTTCCAGTTCCCGCAGCATCGCCGTGTCGGCGGAAAACTGTATTCCCGGAAGAGACTTGCGTTCGGCATAGAGCTGAATGAGCTCCCCCGCCATCTTGAAGATCTCTTCCTTGGTGCGCTCCTTCAGCTTCTCCCAGGTGTTGGAGCCGAGCTTACTGAGCAACGGCACGTCGCCTTCGTTGCTCGAGTAGCGGCGCAGCAGATCCAGCTGTTCCACGGGGATAAAGAGCTTGTCCATACCGTGGTAGGTGATCTCGAGGCAATCATGATCGCGGTTGGAAAAGGTCAGACGCTTCAGCCCGGTATAGCGACCGATCCCGTGATCGACATGGACGACGAAATCCCCTCTTTGCATGGCATCGAAGGAAGAAATTGGCTTGGCAGACTTGAAGCGGCGGTAGCGGTAGCGGCTCTTTTGACGCGAGAAAATTTCGTGGTCGTTGAGAATCGCAACCTTTGCAGCGGGAAATACAAAGCCGCCACTCAGAGCCCTCAGGCCGAAGGCGATACCGTCGCTCCACTCCGAGAAGATCTCCTGGAGTCGGCTCGACTGGCCCTTTGTCTCACAAAGGATATGAAGTTCGTAGCTCTCTTCATCGAGGCGACTGATCTCCTGTTTGAGCACAGCCAGTTCGCCCGGCGCGACACGTGGTTCCGAGGCGCCAAAACGAATGGCCGCATCCATCTCGCCTAACGGAGCAGGGCGCACACGTACATGTGACGCCAGCCGTTCGTGCAGCCAATCCGCGTCCCGGATCAGACGCGTCAGCGGAATGTGGGTGCCACGTTCTGCGTGTCGTTCCCAATCTTTCCGGGATGGTCCAAAGGCCTTGGCGAGATTGCTGTCGAGATCCTGCAACTCCTCGCTGTAGAGCAAGGCATCCTGACGCAGATAGGAAAACAGTCCGTCGTCCAGACCGTAGAGGATGGACATCACCGTCTCGATTCCATCCAGCGTCGTTGTGCCCAACTCAAGCTGATCTCTGAATTGCGTCATCTGCACGCCGGATTCCTTCTCCGCGCGTTCCAGATTGGGCACGTACTCATCGTAGAAAGGAGCGTGTAGAATCACCTCGCGAGCTGGCAGGAGCACCGCCTCTTTGAGGCTGCTGATGGAACGCTGGCTGGTTACATCGAAGGAGCGGATCGACTCGATTTCATCGCCGAAGAACTCCAGCCGGACAGGATTCTGCAGACCGACAGAAAAGATGTCGAGAATTCCGCCTCGGGAGCTGAACTGACCTACACCATCGACGATGGGGACACGCTCGTAGCCGCTGTCCGCCAAATGGGAGATTAGTCTGCCAGGCGGGTGTTCTTCGTTGACCTGCAGCTGCAGCGTTGCGCGCTCGAGCGCGGCAGCGGGAATCACAGGTGTCAGCAACGCCGCCGCGGGGGCGACGACAATAACAGGTTCGGAGGCTGCGAGCCGGGCAACGGCCTCGATTCGCAGTCCGGAAACATCAGGATCGGGGGAACGCCCGTCGTAGAGATCGATATCCCAGGAAGGGAAGTAGTGGACAATCTCGTTACCGGCGATTGCGACTAGATCATCACGCCAGGATTCAGCTTGGTTTTCGTCCGCCGCAACAACGACGATCTGAGGACCCAGTTGCCGCTGTACAGCAGTCAGCAGAAAGGCGCCAAGCGTTGTCGGCAGGCCGTGGACAAGGATGTCCCGGTCGGCGGCGGCAAGCCGCTCCAGTACTTGCTTGAAGGGGGGGCTCTGGGCCGTCTTACGAGCGACGGAATCGAGGGCGGGTGCGACGGTCATTTCGGCGGCGCGTGGACCCGGAGCAACGGTACTGCAGCGCCCGATAACGGCACGTATGTACCTGGAAATGATAGTGTTGCGGTGAAGTTTTGCAGCGAGAGCAAGACAGTGAAAGATAACCGGCGGCGTCGCTCTCTGTCAACGAGAACAGCAGTCGTCCGACCCAACTGTGGCGTCAACGTCGCCGCCGACCCTTCTTCTTGTCTTTCTCTTCGCGCGCCTGTCGGGCCGCTTCCAGGCGTGCTTCGGTTGCCAGTAGTCCCAGATCGCGAATTTCCCGGCTCGCCCGGACCCACAGCCAGAGGGCGACCATAGTCGAGGCGCCGAACATGATCATCAGTGCCAGACGGGCGTAGAACCATTGCTCCGGATGCCTTCCTCGCCCCGCAGCAGCAGGCCGCTCGTACACAGAACCAGAACGGCGCTCAGGGCTCCGATCAGAACATGGCGAAAGCGGCGCCACTGTTGCCGCATCCAGACATAGTCCTGTAGATCATGCATAGGTAACAGGCATCAGGCGCCGGCGCAGAAATGGATAAGACTCAAGAAGGATGTATAACCTCACGGTTTCAGCAATATAGCCAGTCCCCGCAAGTGCGGGAAAGGAAGGAACGACGTAGTGGACGGTTCCAGTCACTTTTTTGCCTATCTGGCGCGCATGAAGTTCATTCAGCGCTGGGGGGTAATGCGCAACACCCAAAGCGAGAATATTCAGGAGCACAGTCTGCAGGCGGCTGTATTGGCTCATGCTTTGGCCGTTATTGCCCGCGATGAATTCGATCGGGACGTAGATCCGGAACGTGTCATGGCTCTCGCCGTTTTTCACGATGCCAGCGAAGTGCTCACCGGTGATCTGCCCAGCCCAATTAAACATCACGACCCCTGACCTGAGTTCCGTCTACGGGCGCATCGAAGCGGCGGCGCGCACCAGACTCACGGCGATGCTTCCAAAAAATCTGCAGGAAACCTACAGGCCCCTGCTGGCAGGCGATGATCGCCCCGAGCATATGCAGTTGGTGAAAGCGGCGGACAAGCTCTGCTCGTATCTGAAGTGTCTGGAAGAGCTGAAGAGTGGCAACGAGGAGTTTACTTATGCGCGCGACGTGATCGAGCGTGAGATCGAAGCCATCGATCTGCCCGAAGTGGGCTGGTTCATGGATCGTTTCGTCGCGAGTTTCTCATTAACGCTGGATGAACTAAATAAATAGCGCGATGGAGCGGACCCGACTGCGTCGGGCTGCTCATCTTGCGGGCCGTGTTGGAGCCGACGACTCGCTGCGCTCGCGCGGCTCAACACGGCTCGAGGTTCAGCTCCGGCCTCCCAACCGCCAATACAGAGGTAAGTGAGAGTATGAGCATGGATCCGAGTTTGGTTGAATTGGGTTTTGCTGAGGCAGAGCCGGCTGCCAATCAAAAGGGGCAACTCGACGAGCAGGGATACACGATCCTGCCGAATGTTATCGATCCTGTGTGGCTGGTTCAGCTGCGCCAGGCTTTTGACGACATTCATGAAGCGGAAGGTGCCGACGCGGGCAAGGAAGTAACCCAGGTGGAGGGCGTGCGTCGCCTCGCGGACCTGGTGAACAAGGGCCAGGTTTTTGACGATGTCTACGTACATCCGCTTCTTCTGACGGCGGTGTGGCACGTATTGCAACGTCCCTTCAAGCTGCACTCTGTCAATGGCCACGAACCGTTGCAGGGATATGGACAGCAGGACCTGCATGCCGACTGGGGTGGCGAACGTGGTAGCTATCACGTGGTCAATTCGATGTGGATGCTGGACGACATGGACGCCGACAACGGTTCCACTCGTATCGTGCCTGGCAGCCATAAAAATCCGCACAAGCTGGCAGAACTGATCGAGGATCGCCTGGCGCCACATCCCGATGAAATCCGATTGACGGCGCCTGCCGGATCTGTGGGCGTGTTCAACGGCAGCGCCTGGCACAGTTGCACGCAAAACGACTCAGGCGCATCTCGGCGAGTGTTGCACTGCGCATTCATTACGCGTGAGCACAAACAACAGACCGACCAACGGGAACATCTGCGACCGGAGACGGATGCGCGGCTGTCGCCGTTGGCGCGCTACGTGTTGGATGTCTGAGGGGAAACCATAAAGACGGTACGTGACTTTTATTCATTGGCTTTCGGCCAGAAGCTTACCGAAATCGACCATGCCACCATGTTCCATTACCCAGAGTTTCTGGCCGCGAACGCCGATCTGCTCCCAATTGTGCAGAACGGAGAAGAAACCAGGGGGGTTGTAGCCACCAACGACGGTCACGTCGGCCACGTACACGTACGCGTGAAGCAGGACTTCGCTGAGAACCACAGGAGGCGCGTGGTGGAAACGAAGGTCTTCGCGATGGCGCAAGCCAAACCAGGGGTCGGGAAGAAGTCCCAGTAGCACATCCTGATCCTCTCCGAGATACTCTTCGATCCACGCACAGTAGGCAGGATAATCGGGATCGATTCCGCCCAGCGGGGGTGGATCGATGACAGTGGGGGATAACCGGACAAGGACGATGAAGATGACAAGATGTGGTCCCCGGCGAATTCGCACCGCCAGCGATGCCAGACCAACGGCTGCCGCCGGGGCGAGGTAGGCTGGATAGACAATCTCTCCGAAGAACAACACGACGGGCCACAGACTAGCGGCGGCGGCGAGCCACGGCAGCTTTCGCTGAGAATCGAGAAGTAGCCCGACCGTACCGCCCACCCAGAGCACAACCGCCATTGGCCACCAATCACCGCAGAAACCTATGAACCTTGAAATGTTGTAAACCGGTGAGTGAGGGATATCGGCCTTGCGCGCCCACTGAAGTCCCATCTGGTCCTCAAAGCTCACTGGATCGAGGCTGATGTAAGAGAGCCAGAGCAGGACCAGTGGCAGGGCGCCCACGATGAGGAGAACAAGGGAACGGGGAGCTCGAATGGCGATGGTCACGAAGACGGCGACACCTGCTGCTGCACCCAGGGGATGGGTCAGCATGGCCCCCGCAGCGAGCGCTCCAGCGGCGATGGTGTGTCTACGACCGCGCTCGGGGATACCGATCAGGACGATGGCCCCCGTAGTGAGAGCAATGGCCAGCATATCCATGCGACCAATCGTCCCGGCGTAGTCGAAGAACAGATCACACAGCAGTAGGGCCGAGGCCAACCAGGCGGCACGGTGCCGATGAAGCCGGCCCTCGTAGTAGAGCAAGCCAAGCACGGCGAAGGCCAAGACCGTCGACAGAGCACGTACGGACAGGAGACTGAGGCCCCAGAGGCCAAGCCAGCCAGCAAGGACTATATAGTAGAGTGGCTGCGTCCAGTACAGGTGGTGCTCAATGCCTGGAATGGCACCGGCGAGCAGATCAGTCCCAAGTCGTCCCTCGGTCCACAGGTTCCAGGCGACGGACGCAATGATGGATTCATCGGGATTTACAGCGTGAATGCCCAGCATCGTGAGGCTTTCGGAGTGGTCCCCGAAACGTTGCAGGGACGCTGGTAAGGAAACTACATAACAGATTCAACGAGAAAGCCCGACTACATGCAACAAACACTGTTGGCCATCGATGACGTATCCCTGCCACTGCGTAAGAACGTCTGCTTGTATCTGAACAAGCCTACGGTTCGTGCAGAGCCCGTGTTGCTGCCGAGTCCGGTGGACAGCGACGCACCGGACAACCTGGCGGCGCACTTCTACGGCACGGTGCTGCATGACTGCGACAGGTTTCGTATGTGGTACTACGCCTGTCATCGCGGTACCAATTTCGACTGGTCCAAGCATAAGAAGCAGCAGATCGCCAAGCCCGCAGACTGGCTCATGGATCTTCAGGAGGGCTACGAATTTTACGCGGGACCCCTGTGTTACGCAGAAAGCGATGACGGCATTTCCTGGAGCAAGCCGGCCCTCAACCAGGTCGTCTTCAAAGGCAGCAGCGACAACAACGCCCTCGATCTGCCGCACACGATCGTCAGTGGCGCCACCGTGATCCGTGACGATGAAGACCCAGATCCAGCTCGTCGCTACAAGATGATTTACCAGTTTTTTCCGGATCAGAGTGATCCCGATATCGATGCATACGGAGTCTTGCCCAGCATAGCCTGTGCGGTTTCAGCGGACGGACTGCACTGGGAGGTAACCGCCTTGCCCTTCGTTGGCCAGTTCGTCGAGCACTGTTCGTTCATCCAACATGACGGCAAGTTCATCGTCCACTCCCAGGTGTTTCCGGGCACGCCGTGGAGCGGCGCCTACACCGAAGGGGGCGCAGCCGGTGGGCGTACAGGCATAGCCCATACATCCTATGACTTCGACCACTGGCCCGACCTCTGGGAGTGGGCTTTCGCCTTGCCGGAGGAACAAGACCCGAGTAAGCGTGGCGCTGAGAATCCATACGACCAAGTTCATCTCGGCGTCGGCGCCGCCAGTTTCGGCA
>Ga0114999_10007280_pt1 | contig 12586 bp, 10 predicted proteins | sample ArcticOcean_MG_C_3_FD_89820 | JGI IMG/M metagenome (GOLD analysis project Ga0114999, IMG submission 89820) | Marine microbial communities from western Arctic Ocean - ArcticOcean_MG_CB8_126 | ecosystem: Environmental > Aquatic > Marine > Oceanic | place: Arctic Ocean: Canada Basin | collected...
CCCCAGACTGCTATGGATCCCCACCTCGAATTCGCGTATCTCTGTAGCGCCGGAACTACACGCTGAAATCAGGATCGTCAAAATCCCTAGTCCCAACCTGAATAATACCGCTCGCATCATCTTAGTTACTCCAGCATATCTAATCTTCTATTTTTAAAAACCATTCCACGATAAAGAAAATCAGTCACATCTTAACAGATTTGTTCCGAGATCTAATCCACCAGGCCAAATATCCCGAACCAAACACGAGTACCACGAAAGTGATAGCTAACAATGGAACCTTGGGTAGCTGAGCTTCTTCAAATACAAGCATCTTGCTCAAAGTATATTCTTTACCACTAATAACTAGATCAACTGTGAAAATCCATTCGCCGGACCTCTCAATAAATACATTAGCGTGATACTGTCCCAATGCACCTTTATAGAGTTTCAAATCTTCTATTTTTACTGCTAGTTCAGATCGAGATAACACTTGCCCTGGAGAAATAGTCAGCAATACAGGCGTATCTATCACAGCAATATCCCCATCATCAGAAGCAGGATCCAGTCGAAGAGCGATATGAAGAGGACCAGTAGTTAGGGGGAATGGGCTTGTACGCATTACCAAGGTTACTCCCGCTATCTGTTGTTCCCAAACAGGGCGCACAACCCCATTTGCACTCACTTGAGTGACCGGAATCATTAATGAAACAGTAGCGCATATTATTGATCCGAGTAGAAACCAAACCCTGAATATCACTTTTTACCTCAAGTAAATGTAGTAGGAACGCTACTGCATTTACTATGATCACATACTGAATGCAAAGACCGCCTTAATGAACCATCGGAACGCGAAAAGACAAATTAATCAACTGAGTCAAACCCTGTGGAATCATCCGGTTTCATCTTACTCTTCCCCTTATTTCTTTTCACTGGTTTAGCGATATTGCGAATCCTATCTGACCTCTTTACAGTCTCTAATCCGATCGCTACTGCTGTTTGCAGTTGTTCCACTTCACTGTATATGATCCGACGAAAGTGTCTACTATATGACCCAATACCCCTAAATTTTTCGTATCGGTTTTTCACCAACCTTGTGACTGTCATATTTTGGAGAACGGCCATTTGCTCAAGTACAGCCCTTTCCAAACGCCGAGTTGCCTGATCAATATCTTCATGGGCCCCATCATTGGGTTCCAATACAATACCATCAATAATCCCCATTTCGTAGCAATTAGCCGCGGTCAAACGCAAATCTTCTGCTGCTTCCTCTGAACGATTTGCATCAGCATAAAAGAGCACAGCTGCTCCCTCGGGTGATATAGGCGATAGGGTTGCATACTCCATCATTAGGATCTTATCAGCAGCAATAAGAGCTAGCGCTGCCTCGCTCCCGCCTTCTCCAACAATAACTGCTATAGTAGGTGCCTGAACATCTAACATTGCCGCCGTTGTCGTAGATAAGGCATGCCCCAATCCTCTGTGTTCAGCATCCAGAGTATTCGCGATAGCAGCGGTATCTACAAAGGTGATCACTGGTAAGCCAAACTTACTTGCTATCAGCATCATTCTTCTGGCCTTCCGCAAACCCTCTGGAGATATCTTATTAACCTCTCTTGTATCAACCACTGTATTTTTTTGGGTGCCGAATCCGATACTTACTACCCCCTGACCGGCTATTTGCCCTAAGCCAGTGATAACAGTTGGATCATCACCAAAAGAACGATCCCCGTGCATCTCAACAAACCCATGAATAATATGATTGATATAGTCTTTACTTGTAGGTCTAGCAGTATGCCGTGATACTTCTACGCTAGTCCAGGCTACTTCCCCACCAGCGATATTCTCACGAATTGCACTAGCTCCTCTTGATGTCAACAAAAACTCAGTGGCAAAAACTTCTAAAGCCATTGAAACTGTGTCCTTTAATCTACCCCTCGGAACTATCATATCTACCATCCCATGTTCATGGAGTTCTTCTGCTGTACTTGCTTGAGGTGGCAAAGGCGATTTATCTTCGTTTACCAATGATCCCAAAGGAGAAACGCCAATCAAAGCCCCTGGTTCGGATATCAAAACATCAGCTAAGTTTCCAACACTAGCAAAGATTTGCCCAATCGAAGGGTTAGCCAACACAGCAATAAATGGGAGTTTTTTGTCCGCAAATTTTTTAGCAGCTACAGTGGTCTTCGCCATTTGCATCAGAGATAAAACCCCCTCTTGCATTCGAGTTCCTCCACTAGTTATAACTGCTATCACTGGAATTTTTCGCTTTGCAGCCCTTTCAAATGCCAAAGCGATCTTTTCTCCGACTACAGCCCCCATGGTACCACCCAAAAAACTGAAATCCAGTACAACGATCATCACCAATCTTCCAGCGACAGTACATAGTCCGGTCACAGCAGCCTCACTCAATCCTGTCCTAGCCTGATCTTGCCGTAGCTTATCCCTATACATACTCTTGTTCGAAAAAGACAAGGGATCTAGAGAAGTCAAGGATGCATTTACTTCCTTAAATGATCCCCTATCTGCGAATTGTGCTATGCGCTCACGAGCCGTGAGTGTGTAATGAAATCCACAGGCTGTACAAATTTTTAATCGAATGAATGCTAGGTCCTCATTGAAAGATGCCCCGCATGCAAGGCAATGGGTCCGTACCTCCCCAGTTACACTTGCAGCAGTATTGTTATCTTGTCTCTTTAATCGTCGAAACATTGACCTAGGTATATCACGCATATCACCGATCCCCTATTCATTCTTCACTAGACTGCACATCACCTGTTCGTGAAAGCACTCCCGCTGTTTCAAGTTCATCTCGTAATCTTGCAGCTCTTGGGTAGCCTATTCGCAAACGCCTTTGCAACAAAGAAGTAGAAATTCTAGAATGCATCTCACTCAAAGCGACAGCCTCATCAAATAGTGAATCTCTAGCATCACTCGACCGACCGTCCAGCTGATCTGCTAAGGACACCTCTAAGTCTATCAAAGGTTCGTTTCTATACCCACTACTTTTCCAATACTCCACCAAGGCTTCAATTTCAGAATCTGAAATGAAGGTACCTTGAACTCGTTTAGGTTTAGGCAAATCTTGAGAAAGAAATAACATGTCACCATTACCTAACAACTTGTCTGCTCCAGGACCATCCAAAATGGTTCTGGAATCGGTTTGTGATGCCACCGCAAAGCTGATCCTACTAGGGAAATTGGCTTTAATTAATCCTGTAATGACGTCAACAGAAGGTCTTTGAGTTGCTACAACTAAATGAATTCCCGTTGCTCTCCCTAATTGTGCCAATCTGCACAATGCATGTTCGATGTCATTAGGAGCAAGCATCATCAAATCGGCCATTTCGTCAACCACTATAACTAATTTGGCCAATTTATCAGTTTCTATATTCATTTTACTGTTATAGGAATCAATATTGCGACTGCCCGTTTCTTCCAGAAGCTTAAGTCGAGACATCATTTCTTGCACTGCACCACGCAGTGCAAGCACTGCTTCCGACGGATCAACTACCACCTTTGCAGCCAGATGCGGCACGCCATTATACTGGGTCAACTCCACTCGTTTCGGATCAATCAGAAGCAATCTAAGTTCTTGCGGGGAAAACTGCATCAACAGTGAGACTAGAAGTGAATTCACAAACATACTCTTACCGCTGCCTGTAGCTCCAGCCGTAAGCAAATGTGGCATCAATGCCAAATCAGCCACTACTCGATCTCCACTTGCACTCTTCCCAAGCACTACGGGTAAAGAACCTTTCCCCTTTTCTAACACCAACTTATCGCGCTGTAGAACCCCTCCCAGAAGAACTACACTTGGGGTAGGGTTAGGTACTTCAATACCCACCAATGATGCGCCTGGAACCGGGGCTTCAAACCGCAAGCTAGGCACTGCTAAAGCCAACGCCAAATCCTTCTCCCGAGCTAGAATTGCATCAACCGTAACCCTTCGTCTCTTTTCAGGTGCTACCGTACTTCGGGTTCCTGACCAACCTGGCTCCAATCCATAAACGGTGACAGTAGGTCCAGGTTTTATATCACGTACTATCACCTCAATCCCATGTTGCAAAAGAGAGTTTTCTATCTCAGATGCTTCCTCCTGTGCCCTCACGATCATAGCATCAGTATCACAATACTCTGTCCCGTTACTGTGTAAAATTACCGAAGGGGGCAAAGAAAGCAAACCTGGTATTACAATCGACAAGGCATCATTATTATGGGGCAAAGTCGTATTAGTCCCTGTCTGCTCGTCGGGAGGCGGGATCAACAAGTCATCATCCTGGGTCGTTTGATAACCCTGCTTATTGACTAACCTAGTTTCGCCCACGGTATTATTGTTCACGAGCGGCCCAACTTTAGCTATCTTCTTTTTCAACATACGCTGAATTAAATGGAATAAGGGGGAAATAACCTGGTTCTGCAAGCGCATTATATTCGTTAGAATCTTAACTGCAGCCCGGTGGTAAACTAACAAAACACCTACTAAATACCCCCCCATAGCCACAGAGTAATTTAGTAATGTCGCTGACCAAGCAACTGTGTTGGCAAACAATGGACTGCCTAATCCGACAGAAAAACTCTGATTGCCAACAATAATCGGAACGAACAAGCCACTACCAAGTAAGGAAAGAAATACTAGAGTGCCCCCAACCATCAAATAACCCCGCCACCACCTAACAATCGTGGTAGAACTACGTAAAAGACTGTTACAAATCAAACCACTAAAAATCATTAGTAAGCTTCCGGTTATCCCTACCATGGAAATGGAAGCCTCAAAAGAAACCCTTACCGCTGACCTAAAACTGTCCTCAGGAATTTCGCCAACAGCAACTGATTGGTAAACCCCATCCCATATATCTAAGGCCTGCCAAGCCCCAAGTAAGAACCACCCCATGGCTGAAATCCCAAGTATTACTAAAGATCGCTTAATCATATTCCACACGCTAAAACCTTCCGAGGAATTTACCGATATGGATAGATTCGAAATATTGGCCATCGTAAGAAAAACTCCTTGATCCTAGTCCATTCATTGACGACAACCAATACTCAAAGCGACACTGGCATTTATGACACAACAACTGACGGCATCACCGTGGGTCTCTTACCAGTCTCATTGTACAGGAAATTAGCAAATTTCTCGCGAGCTATTTTGGCTATACCCTCACGAGTTAGAAATTTCTCATCACCCATTTCTAATTGGCGATTGATATCTTTCTCCACTAAATAGGATGCCTCCTCCAAATATTCGAGTTCATGAGGATCCTCAGTAAAACCTTTAGAAATCGTCTCTACACTAGACCGTTTATTCAATCCTTCCCCTTGGATATGAACTTGAAGAAACACCACCCCTCCGCTAGCTAAGCTTCCTCTTTCATCAAAAATCTTCCCAGTTGCACGCCAGACATGTTTGCCACTAACGAACACGTAATCTGCAGAAACGTGATCAGTCACTCTCCCAGATTCCCTTCCTATAGATAATACATCGCCATCTTGAAGCACAAAAACATTTTCAAGCTCAACCCCCAAGTCTCGCGCAATAACCGCATGTGCACTAAGGTGTCTACGCTCTCCATGTATAGGCACAAAATACTGTGGCTTCAATATACTAATAACAGATTTAAGCTCCTCTTTACTCGCATGCCCATGCACATGCACAGTTGCATTTTTATCATAAAATACAACTGCACCAAGCAACATTAGATTGTTCACTGTCCGCGTGACCAACCGCTCATTCCCAGGAATTGGGCTTGCAGATATAATAACCGTATCGCCACGACCAATCTTGACTTGACGATGCGCCCTGTTAGACATTCGCACTAAAGCAGATGTGGGTTCACCCTGACTACCAGTAGTCATTACTATTACCTGGCTAGGATCCAATCTATTAGCTCGATCGATATCAATCAAAACATTATTAGGGTCATTCAAATAACCCATATCCAAAGCAATCCGTACGTTGTTGACCATACTTCTTCCAAGAATAGCAACTTTTCTGCCATACCTTGATCCACTATCAATAGCCATCTGAATCCTAGATATAAGCGAGGCAAATGTAGCTACCAAAACCCTCCCCTGTGCCTCCCGAATAACATTATCCAATGATTCTGCCACTATTCGTTCTGACGGGGTATACCCCTCAGTTTCTGCATAAGTGGAATCTGAGAGCAACAAAAAAGCTCCTTCCGGAGCTAAGCGTGCTAGAGCTCGAAAATCTGACGGATGCCCATCTACTGGAGTATGATCAATCTTGAAGTCCCCTGTATGAACTACAACCCCTAATGGGGTCTTGATCGCTATACCTGTGGCATCTGGAATACTATGAGACACCGGGAAAAATTCCACCTCTAGAGAGCCAAATGTCATAGGATTGCCTACGTTAACCGCATGGAGATTATCTATTTTTGAAGGGGCCTTCTCTTTCATCTTGGGTCCTAAGAGTCCTTTAGCCAGTGGAGGAGCATAAACCGGCAAGTCAAATTCTCGAAGCAGATACGGCACTGCTCCAATATGATCTTCGTGCCCATGGGTTATAAGCACAGCCTTTATTTTCTCAATATTATCTGCGACATAGGAGAAATCTGGGATGATGAAATCCACTCCAAAGTATTGTTCTGATGGGAATAATATGCCGCTATCAATTATTACCAAATCGTCCCCGTAACCTATTACAGTCATATTACGACCAATCTCACCAAGACCTCCCAAGGGAACAACTGTCAATTCTCTAAAATCACCTTGCATATTAAATATAATTCTTCCTTTCAAAGTTACTCTTTACTTGCCACCTCAAAGTCGCTCGATGGAACATCGTTATTTTCAAGTGACCGTTAGGGGCCGGGTCAAAACATCGCTAACTGATCAGGCTTACTCTCCTCGGATAAACTTCCACTTACTGAAACATCAAACTCATCTAACAACTTACGCAATCTTGCAAAATCTTCCTTCAAAACATTTCGCAACTCTCCTCGATACAATGCTGCAGCGGGATGTAAAACCGGGAAAATTTTAAGCTGCCGAAACGATCGAATCTTACCCCGCGCTTGCATTATGCTTTCTCCTGGGAAGAACTGAGCAAATGCGTGCCTTCCTAGTGTCACGATAATTTGAGGGGAGATAATTGCGATCTGCTTCTCCAAATACTGAGAACAAGCGTTTATTTCTTTAAGCAAGGGATCTCTGTTATCTGGAGGTCTACACTTAACCATGTTGGTGATGAAAATATCTGATCTTGATAGGGAAATCTCAGCCAATAACGAATCAAGAAGCTTTCCGGCTGCACCAACAAATGGAACCCCCTGCTGATCTTCATTATACCCTGGAGCTTCTCCTATGAACAACAAGTTCGCGTTAGAAGATCCCATCCCTGGCACCACACGTAACCGAGTGCTGCCAAGAGGGCACTCTGTACATGTTTCCACGGCTTTCGCCACAGCTGCAAGGGATTTAGAGGAGGGCTGTGTCATACAGGGAACCCTTGTTTACGGGTCAATATTGACAATCTCAATCCGAAATAAAATATAGAGAAATTATACCACGTGCAAGCAACAGGGTCAATTCAGCCACCGTCCATAACAAAAAGCCCACCACGAATTGGGCCACCATAACTAATACCTATAAATCTATAAATCTATAACTACTCTGTGCTATGATCACTCTGATTTATCCAAAGAACCTACGGTGATAAAACTTGGCGAAATGGAAGATTGAGTCACACATTCTATCTCAATACTCCGAACTGCTCAACGAGCAATGGCTAATAGCTATTGCTCAATTTACGACTGAGTCACAGGAGTCCCTACACATTGATGATCCTAATGAATCCCATTTTTTAGTTGAAAATATTGCGAATTACGAAGTCAGCATAGTCATCGCAGATGATGAAACTCTCACTCAACTCAATCGTGACCATCTAGGAGAGGACTCACCGACCGATGTTCTAGCTTTCCCATTCTTAGTTCCCGTTATCAAAGCCGGAGGGTGGGGGTTAGAGCCATCAATGTCAGAATTTGCCAATGCCACAGCAATATCTGAAGATGATAACAGCTACCTGCACATGGGAGAGGTAATACTTTCGTACGAGAGAGCGATTGACCAAGCACGCGACCACAACCAAGAATTTAAGAATGAAATAGCCTTGCTACTAGTACACGGAATATTACATCTTTTCGGATACGATCACGCTGAGATCCAAGAACAGAAAACGATGTGGAGACTCCAAGAATCTATTGTCAACGAACTAGGAACCCGAGGCATAATATGACTACTGAAGTACTATATAGGAAATGGCGACCTTCTTTATTCCGTGACGTGGTGGGGCAAGAACTAGTTACCACCACGTTGAAAAATGCAGTATCGATGTCCAGAGTTTCACATGCCTACCTTCTGCATGGGCCAAGAGGAACTGGAAAAACAAGCACCGCTAGAATATTGGCAAAAGCAGTGAATTGCCTGGCTCCAAAAGACGGGGAACCCTGTAATAGCTGTCGATTATGTTTAGAAGCCTTAGCTGGTAGATCCTTAGATATAATAGAAATTGATGGAGCAAGCAACAGAGGAATAGCGGATATAAAAGGTATAATCGAAAAGATGCAATACTCCCCCACTCAAGGTCAATTCAAAACCTACATAATTGACGAAGTACATCAACTTACATCATTCGCAGCAGATGCACTACTCAAGACCTTAGAAGAGCCTCCACCACACGTTCTGTTAGTCTTAGCTACTACAGAACCTGAATCCATACCAATCACTATAATTTCTCGTTGCCAGCAGTTCTCGTTTCTCCCTGTTAGCACTACTGCTATAGCAAACAGACTCCAAATCATTTGTGATGCCGAAAATATTCCAGCAGAACCTATAGCACTAGAGAAAATAGCATATTCTGCTGCTGGTAGCCTCCGGGACGCTCAAAACTTGTTGGAACAAGCATCCCTTACGGTTGGAGCATCCCTAGACGCCACCAACATCTCAGCGAGTTTGAATATAGACACAGATATTGCTGCATTGGATCTTGCGACAAGCGCTCTAAGAGGAGATGTAGCCAGTGGGTTACAACTCATTCACGCCACGTATTCTCAGGGGAGAGATACACGTCGATACGAAAGGTCCCTAATCAACTATCTCAGGCACATAATGCGAATAAGCTCAGGAGCGACACATGACCAAAGCTATACTGAAATTGAACTGGATAGAATGAAATCAATCGCCCATGACTATTCTCTATCTGAAATACACTCCACGTTGCAAATATTTACTAACTCAATCAACGAACAGTACGAGGAATTCCCCACCTTAGGACTCGAGCTCGCGTTAGTATCCTCATCGCTACAATTATCTAAGGAAGATGAGCCTGCCCAGCGAATCCCAACGGTCACCACTACAATACCTAGCAATGATCTCAAGGCAAACTATCCCGGCCCAATCACTGAGTTCATATCCACTGATGAGGCTAACCCAGAGAGAGAGTCACGCACAGAAACTCGAGCAGATATCCCTGGCTCTTCCCCGCAACCAAAAATCACAGACACTTCTCAAGAAATAATAAATTCATGGAACTTGCTGACTGACGAATTCAAGGGACAAAAGGGGAAGAAAAAAGCAGTAGATCTAGGTGGACTTCTTAGAACTTCACAGAAACAAGAAATAATGAACGACGAACTAGTGCTGATCTACAAATATGCCTCGAATCGCGACTGGCTTTTAAGTGAGCTTAATGATCCGAGTACACGTGCAAAATTGGAAGAAGCTGCTGCCAGATTTTTTGGAGTGACCAAGGTAAAAGCAATTACTCTAGAGGAATTACAACTCCGGAAATCACATCCGCCCACTGCAGGGCATCTGGTTTCATTGGCACAGCAACTCGGTGGCCGGGTTATCAATGAAACACCAACCAATCACATCACAAAGGAATAATGACATGAACAAAAACTTACTAAAACAAGCACAGCAATTGCAATCAAGGCTAGAACAAGCGAAGAAAGAATTAGAGACTGCTACCGTGCAGGCCTCAGCCGGAGGAGGAATGGTAACCGTTATCGTCACAGGTGACATGGCCATACAGTCAATAAAAATCAACAAAGAAGTCATAGATCCCAATGAATCAGAGATGTTAGAAGATCTGGTTCTAGCTGGAATCAACGAAGGACTCACCATGGCACAAACCATGGCTAACGAAAAAATGAGTGCTCTGACAGGAGGATTGAACTTACCTGGTCTCTCCTAAATTCCTACAAGGAGTATTAACACCTATGGAACCGTCGCAGTTCTTACCAGGAGCTCTTTCAGTAAGTCGACTGATTCAGGCTTTTAATCGTTTGCCCGGTATTGGGCCAAAATCGGCACAACGTTTGACTTATCACTTAATAAGAATGGACGAAGATGAGGCATATGCCCTCTCAGAAGCAATACGCGATGTCAAAGAAAAGATAGACTTTTGTAAAATCTGCCAAAATATCACAGAAATCAACCCATGTGGTATATGCTCAGATTCCTCTAGAGACCCATCCAAGTTATGCGTCGTAGAAGAACCATTAGACGTTTTGGCACTTGAGAGAACAGGGGCATACTCTGGTCTGTATCATGTTCTGCATGGAGCTATCTCCCCAATGAACAATATAGGCCCTAATGACTTACGGTTAAATGATTTATTGTCGAGAATAAGCACACTTCCCCCCCAAGAATTGATTATTGCAACAAACCCTAACCTTGAAGGAGAGGCGACTGCCATGTACATTAACGGCCTGTTAGAAGGAACCAATATGGCCGTAACACGATTGGCAAAGGGACTCCCCATGGGGGGTGACCTTGAATATGCAGATCCCTCCACGCTCTATCAAGCATTCGAAGGTCGGAAAGCACTATAATGCCCCATACCTACTCCACTGAAGCGATAATACTACGACATTCATCAGTCGGAGAAACTGATCGTCTCATAACCTTGTACACCAAAGATTACGGAAAACTACACGCATTTGCCCGAGGGATCCGCAAACCCAATAGTAAGCTCACTGGATATTTAGAGCCCCTAAATCAGGTGAATATCTTGATTGCCCAAGGTCGCAATCTACCTCTCATTACACAAGCTGATATGATCAAAGGATTTTACATTCCATCAACCACCTTCGAAGCGATTGTTTCTGGATGCTATATAGCTGATTGCCTCGATGCATTTACTTTAGAAGGGGTTGAGAATAAGCTACTGTATGACCTAGGATGTAGTGAGCTAAAACAAATTCAAACCGTTAAGAACGGCCAAACCCAATTAAGATACTTCGAATTACAACTCCTTATGATTTCTGGATATCAACCCGAATTAGAAGTTTGCTTATATTGCCGGAAACTACCCCAACGACATTCGCTTTATTTTAGTTTTGAGGCTGGAGGCATTCTTTGTCGAGACTGCAAAAACCAATTCGATTGCTTCATCATATCAGCAACTAGCACCAAGGCCTTGAGATATCTACTCAAAACGGAAACACAGAACGCCCAAAAGATGCTGATGCCTGATGAAGTACATAAAGAGCTTGCCTATGTTCTGACCAACTATGTACAGTTCGTGGTAGATCGTAGACTCCAGTCTCTAACATTCGCCCGTCACCTAGAAAAATGGGAGTCCACGCTATAGTACACCCCACAATCGTATCCCATCGGGAGTAGAAAACTATAATATGTTCAGTAAAATTCTTATAGCAAACCGAGGGGAAATAGCCTGCAGGATCATAGCAACCTGCCAAAAATTAGGCATCCCATCTGTGGCCGTATACTCTTCTGCGGATAAAAACGCACTGCACACCCGTCTAGCTGATGAGGCTTTTGAAATTGGGGAAGCTGCTGCAAGTCTCAGCTATTTGAATCAGGATAACTTACTTAAATTAGCGGTGAATCAAGGAGTCGACGCCATTCACCCAGGCTACGGGTTTCTCTCAGAGAATGCCGGCTTCGTACAAAAGTGTGAACTCCTAGGCATATCATTCATCGGGCCTACTGCATCTGTAATCGAACAAATGGGCAATAAAATCAAAGCGCGACAGATAGCTAGTGATGCAGGGGTCCCCGTTATCCCGGGGTCCAAAGCTGAAGTTATAGACAGCGAAGCCGAGACAATCGCTAACGCTATAGGCTTCCCCATTATGGTGAAAGCCTCAGGTGGAGGCGGAGGTATAGGCATGAGTGTCGCGGAAACCACTGAAGAGTTACATGAAGCACTACGGAAGTCCCGTTCTCTCGCTCAATCATCTTTCGGTAGTGCTGAAGTATATTTAGAAAAATACCTTCCGGCATCAGCTCATATAGAAGTTCAGGTTCTCGGAGACAATCATGGCAACGCTATTCATTTATTTGAACGCGACTGCTCTGTACAAAGACGCAATCAAAAGATAGTAGAGGAAACCCCCACGCTGAAATTAAGTCAGAATTTACGCGAAGATATACTCTCTGCAGCACTAGCCCTAACTAAATATATTGGGTATAAGGGGGCAGGGACCATAGAATTCATAGTGGATTCATATCAAAACTTTTACTTCTTAGAGATGAACACTCGATTGCAAGTTGAACATGCTATCACTGAAATGATCACTGGAATCGACATTGTAGAGTACCAAATACG
>Ga0114999_10007285_pt1 | contig 12581 bp, 9 predicted proteins | sample ArcticOcean_MG_C_3_FD_89820 | JGI IMG/M metagenome (GOLD analysis project Ga0114999, IMG submission 89820) | Marine microbial communities from western Arctic Ocean - ArcticOcean_MG_CB8_126 | ecosystem: Environmental > Aquatic > Marine > Oceanic | place: Arctic Ocean: Canada Basin | collected...
AACGGTGGTACAAAACGATTTTTTGTGGTTAAAAATCTTAATGTAGCGCCCGAGTAGTTGCGAGCTTCTGCTAGAATCTCGTCATCTTCATTAGATGCATCTTGTCTTTCTTTTTTATTAGCCAATTGTACTAATACACTGGCCATGTACTGTGGACCGCTCCCACCAGATGCTGTTTTAACAAGTGTAGGGTGTAATGCACCTGGGTTTTCATATGTGTGGTTACTAAACAAAATCGTTGTACCTGATAGACCGGCTTTATATGTAAGTATTCTCATCATAGATTTGAGTTGTTTAGCTCTTAATCCCATATCCATGGCACTTTTATCTTTTGCGCAATCGTCTACTTCTTTTTGTGATGCTAAATTACCTAAAGAATCAATACTAATAATAAATTTACCTTGTAACCCCTTTTCGATAATGCTATCTAGTAACGTTACAACTTGATTTCGGCATTGCTCAACAGTATATACGGGGACGTATTTTGTTTTAGTTGCGTCTAACCCAACCCCTTCTGAGCTTTCTTTATCTACAGCAAATTCGGTATCAAATATAACAGGATGTAACCCCATTTTTTGAGCATTACCTAAAATCTTATTAATAATGTATGTTTTGCCAGATTGTGATGGTCCTGAAAACCCGACCAATCTTCCTTTTGGTACCCCACCGGTACGACATGAACCACCAACGATTGCGTTCAACGCATAACATCCTGTATCATACCAGGTATCCACATTTGATAGTGCATTTTCACTCAAATATGTCGCTTCGGGATTTAATTTATTTAAACTTGCAAATACGCTTTCTATATCATCTTTAGCCATTTACGTATTATAATTTACAACACATTATTTTCAAGTAAAAAAAAGCGCCCTTTCGGGCGCTTATCAATATATTTTTTTATTAATCGTCAAACAATTTTACCACTTCTGGTCCATCGTCTGATTCTGTTTGTACATCAGCTTGTTCAAAAGTAGTAATTATGGCGTTATATTGGTTAATTAACTTTTCATCCAGATGGTCAGCACAGGTACTTTGGACAATATTGTTTTTATTAAATGTCCAAAATGTGCCTGCTTCTCTACCTTCTACAGTAAGAAATTCTCTAAAAAACATGGGTACTGTTTGTACCTGTAATTGCCCCGTTTCGTTGGGTTGTACAAATATTGTACATGGGTTTTTAAGCACGACAGTTGCATCTGTCTCTTCAGACAATTCCCCAATAACCGTACGTCCAACTTGATCAACAAAAATCTTAAGATTCATACAATTATTTTATCTGTATTCAATCTAAGTCAACTGATATATTTTTACCGGTTGTTTGATGCATGTATTTTACAAAATCCTCTACAGTTCTTTTATTCCCTAATCCATAGTTATAGCTTGCTAATGCAGGTTCTTCTGTAAAAATCATTTTATTGTTAAAGAGGCCTTTTGAATCAAGATCGGCCCATTGTGTATTATTTACAAATTGCATTGCTGGGTCGGATTTTACGGAATCTTTTTTATAGTGATGATATACGACATGTTGTTTTGGACTAATTAAATCATAACCATGAGTAAAAGCTCTTAATGTGACGTTGTATTCTTCTCCTGAGAAAAAATGATCCGGGTCAAACTTTATCTTGTTATTAAATTTACCTTCAGTAAAAAGAAAATGTAATGAACACCATGGAGAAGGAAAAAAATCACCAATTTTATCATCTGTAATATTCTTCTTAGCCCGTTTTCCATCATAACTGGTGTATTTTTCTACATGTACATAACACCCTCTATTACTACCCCAATGATCAGCTATAGGATTACACCACTCTTTTAAATCACCTTCATATAAATCGACTTCATGGTTGTATATTAATTCAGGAGCGTAGTTTGTAATAAATGGATTATAACCACCAACTTTTAACTCTTTATACATATTTTTTAAAGTTGTATCCCAACCCTTTTCAAAACGCATATGAGAGTCAAGTGATAAAAAATATGTTTCGTTCGTATAAAAATTTTGTATATGGTTTCTTGCCCAACCCACCCCTTTTGTATTTTTAGGGTGGGTATGAAGATACGTTAAATTTTTTTTGTCAAATACATCATCTTTATTTGTAATCTCTGCTTGATCAAAAACACATACATGTAACTTCGTTTCATCGTCAGCTTTCAAGTACAAATCTTTAATGGTGGGTACTAAGTCCGTATCTTCATAACTAGGTAAACTAACAAAGATAGTTTCGTGTACGTTTTTTTGTTCTTCCATTTCATTAAAGAAGCCGGTTACCTCATTTGCCATTTCAGGGATAAGGTCCTGTAAACATAATCTATTTTCTGATTTACTCATACTGCCAAAATACTAAATAAGTCACACTGTACTGCTTGATTGGGTAAATAACATTTCCAATTTACCGCATTATAAAATCGTTCAAGAGGTGTAAAAATTAATTTTTCATATATTTTGTCATAATTAGGTTTAAAGTATTCGTTAAACTCTTTTGGCCATTCATATTTGTATGCTATAGCATCAATATTATACCGATTCGGTTTTTTAATGTAAAAATATCTTACTTTATCTCCTGATGCAATACTTTCGTACTTTTTATCAAGCTTATGTAGTTTCAACATTTTATTATAAAAATATGCTGCTTTACAATGTATGGGCATACCTTTAACTGTTTTCATTCCATCACATTGCCCCGCGTATTTTTCATACCCCCTAATACCCATAACTGTTGCTATTTCTGTAATAGGTAATGATTTAAATTTTTCATATACTTCAGCCATAGCTTCATTTGTTTTTTGATAATCTTGTGTTTTAAGCATTATTTGTATGACGTTTTTCATATAAGGTTTTAATGAATTAGGTAATGTGGTCCTTACAACTTCTACCCCTGTATATTTTGTTTTGACTACTTTTGCACCTTCATCATCCAAAATATTCATCACATATCTTTTTTTCTGCAAAAATATACCCACTTCTCCAATACATTCCCGTTTAAACAAAAATCTACAATCTTTACTATTAAATGTTTTCTTACCCCACGTTATGATTTCATCATTTAAATACTTTACTAACTCAATTTCCATTTTATAAATGTCATCATGAACTTCCCCTTTTTCGTTTTTAAAGGTTAACCCTAAATGTTCAATTAAAAGTTCAATTGATGCATATGATGAATCTGTATCATTGTAGATAATTGGATCATTTGCTTTCATCTCTTTGTCACTCAACCCGGTTTTGTTTTTAATATAGTTTCTAATAATAATATTACTTTGTTTGATTACTGCTTGCCCTGTTAATGTTACTGACGACGCTATATCATCATCACCAACTGGTGCGTTTTTATTCCCAAAGTAACCGTATATTGAGTTAATTAAAATTTTAACTGTAAGTTGTTTTGTACCTAAACGCTGTACGTCGACCCCGATTTGATTATAATCCGGGTCACCTTTTTTCATTACTGCGTGTTTCTTTTTTAGTTCAACATATTCATCTTTTACTACCAATCGTTTACTATAATAATAATCTAAAATTTCTGGAATAATACCCTTTTCTTGTTGATGGAATACAATATTTGCTTTTGATATCGTTAACTTATAATCTTTTATCATTTTTATGAATTTAGGTATTGTAAATTCCTTTACTTTACCGTTCACCATTTCCATCACCACTTGATTGTCTGTTTTTTCTAAAATTTTACCAACTTTAGTTTCTGGTGACATGTTTAATGATATCATTACATTTGGGTATAGACTATTTGCATCAAAAGATAAAATGTAATTTTGAAATCCTTGTTGAGGTTCACTAACATATGCACCCGGGTTCTTACCAGTATCTTCACCTCTAATAAATGTAGGTATGATTTGTTGTTTGTGTCTTGCTTGAGTACAAAATGCTCCGTTGATTACAGACAGTGCTCCCATTGCTGCATCAAATGTAACACACCCAACATATGCTAACATTCGTATTAATCCTAAATATTGAAGCTTTTCTTCCAATCTTACAAGTAAGTTTACATCCTGAATATTATAATCAATAAATTTGTTCCAATCTTTATCAGATAATGTTGCAAGATCCATTCCTTCAAATTCTAGTTTTCGTTCACCTAGTTCTTGTTCTCCAATTGCATCTAGTTTGTATGATTGTCTCAAAGGTGCAAATTTTTTGTATATATCCAAATAATCTAACAAAGCAACACCTTCAATATACCATCTTATCTGTTGTCTACCAAAGGCACCTTGAAGACTTCTAAAATATACATTTTTTACAGGAGATAACCTTTTCATCTGTTCTTCACCCATAATTCTTTCGCATCTTTTAACGATATAAGGGATATCAAAAAATTCAGAGTTCCAACCACTTAAAATATCTGGATAATCATTTTCTAAATAATCTAAAAATTTACTAAACAATACTCTTTCTGTTTCACAGTAAGTATATTTTACATTCTTTTTACCCTTACCTGTATATTCTTTAGTACCCCAAGTATAAAATTTATTTTCCAAGTTATCATGAACCGTTATAACGTTTATTGGGTGATTGGCGTTTTCAATATCAGGAAACCCATCAGGTGAATAAGTTTCAATATCTAGCAACAACATTTTTATGGGGTGTTTTGTAAATTCGTCTGTCTCGTTTACTTCCCAAAAATTATCTAACAAAAATTGTTGTTTGATTGGTAAGTTTTCAAATAATCTTTTAATTTGATTATTTCTAATAAATTGTCTTCTTTCTGATTCTCTTTTAAACGTAACTTTTCTTAGAGGGCTTTTGAATATAGACGTTGCATTTGAATGTCTTTTGTCTTTTGGTTCAATATACAAATATGGATTGTAACTTTGAACTACTTCAATTCTTTTCCCGTCTTCATCCCAAGTAAACAGCCTCATTTGTTCTAAAGACGGTTCATAAACTACATTTCTATACATGTGAGTTAATTATAGTCTACTCTGCGTATGTTTCAAGTAAAAAATACTGCAAATGCCGGGTATTTTAAGCTTTATTGATATCTAAAGTGTTTAAAAATTTGCGTTGTGGTGAACCGAATGGAAAATTATAAGATTCAAAAAACTTCCCTATGTTTTCTTCTTTTTCTAAAAATCTAGTTTCTGCAAAGTTTCGGCCACCTACTGATTCTTTAATAAATCTTCTTTCATTACCTAAAACTGCTTTTACTTGGTCTATCATTTCATCTCCGGTTCTGAATTTGATAGGAGCATTTTCATATGTACATATATCTTGGCATGCGACCGGTAATCCATAACAACTACCTTCAAGATGCTTTAAGTCGCTTTTAGATTTATTAAAATTGTTGTCAATTAAGGGAGCTATCATCATATTACCGTTAAGTGTATATATCTTTTCTGGGTAATTATAAAGATCACACCATGGATGAAATTCTATTTTACCAGATTGCACTAAGTCTGTTAGTTCTCGTGGAATGGCCCCTAAAAATACCCATTGAAAGTCGTTAATTGTGTCTCTTATAGATTTGTTTACATGGTGAAAGTCGTCTTTACCCTTAACTCTTCTATCAACATCTATATGAGCTCCGGAACCCGACCAAACAACTCTTGGTTTGCGTTTGTATTTTTCATAATCTGTTTCTATCTTGTCCCTATTGTAAAAATTACCCATCCAAAACTTGGGTACATAGTTGGGTATAACGGTAATATTAACGTCGTTTAATTTTTCTGAAAAATATTCTTTCATGAACGGACAAGTTACAGTCATTTCATCACACATTTCCATAATCTGTTGAATACCTTCTCTTATATTGTCATCAGTAAAAGCAAATTTATATTTGTTGTAGTCTGGGATATCTTCTCTGAATGGTATATCATCGATTTCATATATCATTCTAAATCCAATTTGCGAAGAAATACTTTTTAAATGATGTGCAAACTTTAAGTGGTCAGGAGATGCTTGTCGTTGTATTTTAAGTGCTTTAGCACCTCTGTAATGTTGAGGGTCTAATGTCATGCAAGTACTTGTATGAACCATGCATTTATTGCTTGCATTTAAAATATATTCTGGCCACATTACTCTCCAGAAACCACAGCCACCATAATCAGCAACATAATTCATAAACCGGGGGAGACCTTTTCCTTCCCCGGGGTTAGCGATCAATTGAGGTGGGAGTGGGCCGGGTGACCCCTTTTGATGGTTACCGCCTCCTACAGCAAAATTATTTTGAAACGGGTTTTGATTCCCGAAAGGTTGATTTGATTGAAACGGGGCTTGAAACATTGCTAGTATTTACTTTAATTTAGTTCTTTATCAATTTCTTGATACTTAACTCTTCGAGTAATACCATTACGTTTTTCTAGATATATTACTTCACCTGTAGCTGCTTTTACACTTTCTTTTCTATGACTAATTACATAAACGCATTCTTTATATTTTTCTACTCTTTCTCTTAATATATTTGTAACTAAATCTACGCCGCGTTCGTCCAAACTACTGTCAAAAAGTTCATCGTATATACTAAAATTAAATGCAACATCACCTTGAAGCCTTCTTATGTCCATAAAAGCAAATAAACATGCTAAATCTATATTTTTCCGCTCTGCTCCTGAAAAATTAAAGTAAGAACAAATTTTATTTTTTTCATTTATTATTTGTTCTTCAAAATATTCATTAAAAATACAAATACAGTTACTATCCATTTTTTTAAGATAGTATGCGAGCTTTTGATTGAACACTGTTAGTATCTTTTTAACAATATACGATTTAACCCCTTCTTCTGAAACAACATACTTAACAACGTCAAGCATATTAATTTTTATTTTTACTGTATCTAGTTTAGTTTTAATTTCTTTAACTTTTTTAAGATAATCGACTATAATATTGTCAAGATCAAAGTCATCGGAGTTTAATTCTTTGATATCTACTTTTAATTGATTTTGCCACTGTAATAATTGTTTTGCTTGTTGTTTTAAAACTTTTTGTTCGGTTAATTCATCGGTAGCTTGTTTAATCTTTTTTCTCAACTTTAAAATACCTCTTCTTAGTTTATCTTCATTAGAAACTAATTTATTAAAATTAGATGTATATTCTTTAATGTTATTTTCTAAATTTTGTATTTTATTTTTCTCGTTTTCAATTTCTTTTTGAATATGCCTTCTGTCGTCATTAGTTACTTGCTTTAAACAAGTAGGACATATTTCTTCATCTGTACCTATTATTAATAAATTGCTTTTATATTGTTTACAGTTTGTTTTAAATTCGCTAATTTTATCTCTTAATTCACTCTTAGATTCTGAAATTTGATTTATTTTTTCTTCAAATTTAAGTATTAATTTTTCATTTTCTTCAACTACAGCTGCTTCAATGTCTGTTAGTTTACTTCTTATGTCTAATAAGTCTCGTTTATTGTCTTCTTGTCTGTTTTTATATTTTTTTACTTTTTGCTTTCTTTGAATCAATGCTGTTTCTTTTTGTTGCTTAAAGTTTGTTAGTGTAGTGTTGTTTTCATCATATCGTGTGGATTCTATATCAAAATCTCTTTTAGTTTCGTTGTAATCATTACGTAAATTAGAAATCATATTACTAAAAATTTCTAAATTAAATATACCTTCAATAAATTTTCTTTTTTCTACCTTTTTCTTGGCCATAAACGGAACCGTATTGTTAACCGTCATTATTACACAATTTTGAAACACTTCTTCTGAACAGTTTATCAAATCTTTTATATACTCGTTGGTGTTAATGATAGAATCTCTTGTAATATCTTGTTCGTTTTTATATAGATAGCATTTAGATGGAGAAAGGGTTCTGTTTATTGCGTAAGAATTAGACTCTTGAGGGGTAATAACTTTAAAATTCAATATTACCGAACATGTTTCGTTAGTTAAGTTATTTGGGATTAGTTCTTTTTTTAAATCTCTTAGTGTAGACCCAAAAATAGCAAAATTTATAGCATCAGCAATAGTACTTTTACCTACACCGTTACGTCTATCTTCTTTATCCTTGTTAGAACCGGTTATAATGTTGAATCCGGTGTTAAATTGAACTTTTACGTCATCATTCCCTACCGATAAAAAGTTTTGTATGGTTACCTCTTCAAAGAAGATTTGTTTCATAGATTGTCATCTAATATTATAGTATAATTCTAAGAGGTTCTACTTTTGTTTTTAAGTTTAGATATAACGTCTTTTTTAGAGTATGTATTGATTAAATCTTGAATTTGGCACTTATATTTCATGTAAAAGAGCTTCATTCCTCGTATAATTCTGTCTTCCATGCTTTCTTCATACATAACGTTGTTATCACTTACGATTAACTTGTCATTTACCGATTTAACATGTGGAAACCATAAAAATGGTGTAGATAAGTTTTGTTGAGACAGTCTATATGAAAAATCTGACCATTCCACAGCAGCTCTATATCGTTCATCAAAGAAACCACACTTTCTAAACACATCTTTATGTAAATACACTAGTGATCCTGATGTTCCCATGTTTAATGTCAGTTCATTGTCACCCAAATCAACAGTTAGCCTAACATTATTGAATTTACCCATAGGATCATCATCATCTGTACAATAATACAGTGCTTTTAGCTTAGTTTTTTTATGAACATCAATATAATCTTGAAATAATGTGTCATCTAATATTTCTATTGAATCATTTATAATAAAAATGTGTTCTACTGAGTCATCTTTTAATAATTCTCTAACACCAATGTTATAACAAGCGCTTGGGTACTTTTCATACACCGTATTAATAAATTTTTTAATCTTTTTTTCTTCGGACACTCCCAATTTTATATCTTTACCGTCGTTAACCACTACCGTTTTATCTAGCACGTCGGTTAACCCGCGTAACGCTCTTTTTAAGTTTTTACCACCTAAAGTGAATAATACTATACCTATTCCTTGCATGATTTATATAAGTCTACTGTATATTGTATAACGTCGTGTTTATTATTAATATCTAACATGTTTACAAAGTCGGTAATTGCTGTTTCATAGTCTACCCCAGAGTATTCATATTCCAGTTCGCCTTCTACTGAAAATTTATTGAAGTTAATTTCGTAATCAACATTAATTGAAAAGGGTTTTAAGTTGTTTAAACAAATCATTATGATGTCTAAATCATCTGCTTGAATATTTTTGTCTATAACTAGCTTAATAATGTTTCCTTTTATTAATTCTTTTAATTCTGTCGTAACACCAGAGAATTTAATAAGGTCACTCAAAAGAAGTTTTTTATGAACAGGTGATATGTCATTTTTATAAAATACAGGGTTAGTTATGTCATTAAAATCTAAAATATAATATCCCTTTTCACTTTCAGCATCACCAAAATCCATTTGAAAGGGATTGCCAAGATATAATATTTTGCCTGTGTTAAAGTTACGTTCTGCTTTTAAGTGAAAATGGCCTGTTATAACCATTTTTGATTTTCTAAGAAGAGAGTCAGGGCTATCACCATGATCACATATTTTAAAGTTATTCATTTTGAAGTTCGTTAGTTCAAAATGTCCAAATATTAAATCAGATTTAGGAATTTTTTTAATTTCTTCACCCCACGGTACGAAAGTAACGCGGTTATCATATATTTCTTCTGTTGTAAGTGTATCGATAACTGTTATGTTTTCCCATCCACTAAAAAGAGATAAAGAATTAACACAACTTGTATCTTTATAGTAACAATCATGATTCCCGGTTATCATTACGATGTTATAGTCTGCAAGTATATCAAAAAATTGTTTTGCTACTTGAAGACTGTTAACGGCAATTTCGTCTCGGTAATGAAACAAATCACCACATATCATTATGTCTTTTATTCCTTTTTGTTTTAAGTTTTTATCTAGCCATCTTACCCAATCGAGAAGAATTTTATGCCAGTTACTGTTGTTTTGATGGACCCCTAAATGAACGTCAGAAATACAGCATATTTTTGATTGTTTTAATTCTATAGAAGCCACTATAAATATAATATAGTATTAACAAATGAGTACAACTCTAATAACAGGAATATATTATAGCGACAGAGAAGGAGAGCTCGGAGGTAGATGTTGGAGAGAACAATACTATTTTTCTTCTTTCCAAAATATATACAATTTTGGTTTACCTACGGTCATATATTGTGATAAAGAAGGTTACCCTAAACTGGAAAGGTATCTAAAGTATTTAGATTATATTGGTGTACCCAATAAGCATAAACTAATCCAAAGTGAATTAGGGGATTTCAAATATAAGAAGCAAATCATTACGCATAGAAAAAAAGTTATCAGGTGGTCAAAAGCAGAAACAAAAAAACGGCAAAAAGAAAATCCTGATGAACCTGGTTTTTTTCATGCAAGATGTGAAATTTTATGTCATAGAAAAATGTATTTTGTGAAAGAGATTGCTGAGCTCAATCCGTATAACACAGAAAATTTTCTTTGGGTAGATTCAGGTGTTACTCATTGGGGTCTCAACCCATTTAGTCGTGGTGGGGTAGAAATAAACAACTTTTTTAATAAGAAGCATTATTACCCATACAACAAGAAAAATATGTATACCCCTTCGATAGGAAAAGGTATAGATAATTTGATTAGTGAGCACAAGTTTGTAGGGGTAAAACATGGTAATTTGTGGTATAATCAACATCATGTGAAAGCCCTACAACAATTTTTACAAAGAGAATATAATTTATCAGAAAGTGAAAGCAATTTTTCAAAACAACTTGTTGGTGGTGTAATAGGAATTCACCCATCTGAATTTAAAGCGTTTTTTGAGTTTTATGAAAAGGCTTTAATAGAATTATGCAATACAAAACCACCTAATACAGATTTTTTCACAGAAGAAATAATTTTATCTGCATATTATAAAATTCGAAATTGGTTTACTTTAGATTTTCAAGAGTGGAATCATGATGTTAAAGGAGATCCTAGTTTTGTTGATTTTGGAGATGAAGATAGATCACATATAAAGTGTTTTTATAAAATATGGGATGAATTTAAAGGGTATGCTTAATCGTATAGCGCGTCATCTTCACTAATAGGTTTTACATATACTTTTTGTTCAGCTTCATCACTTGAGTTTAATGTTTCCTCATACACCCGTTCTTTGTACTCGTTCAAAGCTTCATGATGCCTTTTTTCTTTCTTAATTCTATTAATAAATGCGTGAAAAGCAATTGTAGTAAAATATGAAAATGGGTTGTACTTTTTACCATTTGAATCGCATGCATCTAAATTAAATTTTTTATTAAAAAGAGCAGTAAACATTTTAACTACTGCATCACCAATCATCTCATCTTTATAAGAGTAATTTATAAAATTAGGCGCATAACTTAAACCATGTGCAATTTTTGTGATCATTTCACCTAGATCTTCACCACAAACATCTGAATCGTAATATTTGGCAATGGCTTCTTTAAATTCTTTCGAATTGACATAATGCTCTTTACTTTTGGGTTTTATTTTTACCCCATTTTTTGGTTTCTTTGCTTGCATGGCTAACTATGATTATATCATTGTTTATAGTAAGTTCAACTATTTATTTTTCGTAAAAATTACTTATTTTAACGTTAATATTTTCTTCTGTATATAGTTGCATTCTTTTATCGGAATGAGCTTCACCATATCGTAGTTGGTCGGCTATATCAATGACAACTAATTTATCTTTACTTTCGTGCAAACGAAGTCCACAACCGATCGACTGTAAGATTTTAATTTTAGCTTTACCGCCACTAGCAAAAACAATGTAATGTAAATTATTAATGCTGATACCAGTAGAGAAAATCCTGCTAATAGCAATACAAATAATATTATTATCCCGCTCAATAAGTCTCTTAACTTTATCACGTTCTTCAACATCTACTTCTCCTCGTATGAAATATACTTTTTTTCCATCTTTGTTATTATTTAGTTCTTCAAAAAGTGCTTCTCCATGTTTAATAAAATCTACTAATATTAGTGAATTGTTTTTAACACCTGTAGTTAATTTTTTAATTACGTTGTTTCGAAAAGCGTTTTCAAAAAGAAATTCAAATTCTTGTCTATATCGTATCCCAGGGTCAGTTATGTCTATTGAATACTTTGGTTGTGTTTTGTAATGCAATTTAATTACATGGGCAATTGCCTTACTAACAAAATTTTCTAATCGAAGTTCATAGCTGTTTTTTTGATATATAACAGGACCTATTTTACCAATTATATTCCATTGATCTGCATTATTATCGGGTAAGGTTCCTGTAAACCCAAATTTATTTTCTGTTATTATTCTTTTTACCAGCTTATTTACTTTGTTAGACCTTCTTACTTTATGACATTCATCAATTACCAATACATCGACATGTTCAACCCAATCTAAATCTGTTTTTTCACTTTGTAGTATACCTAGGTTGGCAATAATGACATTATTTGTTAAATCTACTGGAGTGTTACCCGTCCATTTACAGAAAGAAAATGAAACACCGTACTTACTAAAATCATCAAACGTTTGATTTACTAATCCTAAATCAGGAACAACAATTAAAACTTTACATGTTTCTTGCTGTGTTTTTTGGTATGTTCTTTCTAACATACTGGCCATGGCAAGTGTTTTACCCCCTGCGGTTGCTAACATGATTACCCCCCTACCTTTATCTAAGCACTG
>Ga0114999_10007291_pt1 | contig 12571 bp, 13 predicted proteins | sample ArcticOcean_MG_C_3_FD_89820 | JGI IMG/M metagenome (GOLD analysis project Ga0114999, IMG submission 89820) | Marine microbial communities from western Arctic Ocean - ArcticOcean_MG_CB8_126 | ecosystem: Environmental > Aquatic > Marine > Oceanic | place: Arctic Ocean: Canada Basin | collected...
CGGTCTGGAAGTGATACTAAGATAAGAATGTTTGACGGGCAAATGGCGGTCTCATGGGTCGGGCTCCGACCCATGAGACCGCACGAGCAAGCAAGGCTTGAGTGATGCTTCCACGTATGAGATTTTTGTGGCAACTTCGAATCAAAATACATCACAAATTTTTGAGATAAATAGGAATATCACCCATGAATACAATCAATAATCTGTTTAGTTTTCCAAATCCAGTAAACGAATTCGCAGCAAGGTTTGTTGCAGGAATGGTCACAATTTTGACCATTGCAACCATTTTAACTGAAAATCAATTCGTCGCAGGATTCTTATTGTATGGATTTGTCGCAAGGGTGGCGACTGGTCCAACTTTGAGCCCGATGGGCCTGCTTGCAACGAGAGTAATTGTGCCTGCATTAGGCAACCCTACTAAATTGGTACCAGGGCCTCCTAAGCGCTTTGCACAAACTATTGGGTTGATTTTCTCAGCAACTGCTTTCGTCATGCTTATGCTTGATTTTATATTAGTATTTCAGATCACGTTAACAATTTTGGTTCTATTTGCAATGTTAGAATCCATAGTAGGATTCTGTGCAGGTTGTTTTGTATTTAGCTACCTTATGAGATGGAAAATAATACCACAATCAATATGCGAAAGTTGTTTTATAAGTTATGACCATGGAAGGGTTATCCGACAGTGATAGCCAGTGTTGTGCAGCTACCCCTGCATCATGAAGACGACAGATCCTTTACTTCTGAACTTATATGGAGGAAATATCAATTATGTATATACAACGAATGATCTTTTACCCGGGTCTAAACAATGGCGAAGAACTTAGGGAACTTCTCCAGTAACAAATTGAAGATTTTCATCAGAATGGCATGACTGCATCGCTTGGAGCGGATGTCCTGAATGGAGATCAAGGTGCCTCCTTCTCTATGCATATCTTACATAACACCCTGCAGGATTGGGAATTGTTCAGAAGATCAGGCAATCCCAGTCGCGCAGAGACGTTATCAAAGGCCAGGACTCTAATATCGAAACCAATTGCGGTGCGGTTGGATGAAATGGTCGTGCCGCCTTCCACAGACATCGAAATTCCAGCCCCACCATTCTGGAGGCAACGAGTGATTGGTGTTCGAAAACTTGGGAAGCGCCAAGAATTGAGGAAATTTATGGAAGAACAGGTCGCACGCTTGACGTCACTCGGAAGACGTAGTTACCTAGTGAGTTCCTTATATGGAACTGAAGAACCCTCATACAGTACCATTTCATTTCACCAAAACATGTCTGATCTGGACGAGTTACGAGCTTACAACCAAGAAGATCCAGAGTATGCAAAAGCTATAGCCCAGCTTCCTGAACTGATCGCAAAACCACCTACTTTCGAGCTTTCAGAAGTATTAACCAGACTACGGGCCTAAGAACGAATACCTCTCCTCAAGGCTGATCGGTTCATGCCCGGCATCAGCCTTGAGGCATCCTAGGAGGAGTTTATTTTTGAAAGAAACTCTGACTATTGGATAATAGGTTTAGGTTTTTTGGGTATATCAATCAAGGTAAATAGTTCCATCTTCCTTCTTCTCGGCATCAACATTGCCGAATGCCATATTCTCATCTCTTGATCTGTAGGTACATGTGAGGCGATTATTGTAAAAACTTGCTGTAAGTAAGTGGCGGAAACTAGAGAGGGAAAACGAGTAACATTCTGAGATGGGGAGTCACACGATGGTTATGCATGGTGTACATGTTTTTGGTATATCGGTTGGTAGAGTGATAGCAATCTTGGCATTCATAGCAGTATCTGCTTATTTGGATGTTGTGCACGTGTTAGCTGATGACGGCGGGTGGTATGTTGACGAAACGATGAAGTTCCTGGCAGATGACCCTGATGCAAAAAAGGAAGCCTGGAGTGTAACCTGGGCAATTCTCTTGGTGATACCGATAATGGTAGTCGTCGGGGCCTTTTTTGTAATGAGAATTCGACTAAGGAATCGTAGTCATGAGCAAACGCCATTGTCAGGGGCAAAGAAGTGATTTCTATTAGGTTATCGCCCGAGCGACCTCACTATATATACATAGGGGTGTCCGACTTCAACCGGTTTCACTGGTGGAGGGGGTACCAAATAATAGAGAGATTCGAGCTACATAAAAAACGAACGGGGGTCAAAGTGGTGGTCAACCTTGCCATAGGTGGTACCATTTGTCATAACAAAGGAAGCCACCAAGGGCTAAATCGTGCCTGAAGTAGGGAGAAAAAGTTGGCTGCCCCGCCAGGATTCGAACCTGAGTCAGCGGATTCAAAGTCCGCTGTGCTACCGCTGCACCACGGGGCACCTAGCTAAATATAGCTTATGGTAGCTAATCAGACAAGGATTTGCAGTGCTATCGCCTCTGGTGGCTTGCGTTATAGTTAAGCTCTACACTATTTTAGTATTAAATTCGGAGGGCGTAATGGTTTCAGGTAGGATTGCTATAGGGGTTATAGGTGCCAGTGCCCATTATGGTTGGGCAAAGAGGGCTCACATGCCTGCCTTGGCTGCTTTGCCAGAATATGAGTTGATGGCGGTGTGTACCGCGAATGCTGAGTCAGCACAAGAGTCAAAAGAATTATATGGAGCCCAGAAGGCTTACAGCGATTACAAGGAGATTATTGCGGATCCAAATATTGATGTTATTGACGTGTGTGTGCGAGCTCCTTCACACTACCTAATCGCACTAGAGGCCTTGAGGTCTGGCAAGCATGTCCTTTGTGAGTGGCCCTTGGGAGCCTCAAGTGCCCAAGCGGTAGAATTAGCCAATAGTGCCAGTCAACAAAATTCTCAGACTGGAGTGATTCTGCAGTCTCGCTATGCTCCTGGGTTCATGTATGTTCGTGAGTTGTTGGGAGAAGGATATGTTGGTGATATTCTATCGGTAAACATGACAATGTTTCTTCCTGGGCAAATGAGATCGAGGACGGAATCGTCGGCTTGGAGTGCAGATAAATCCAACGGGGCGCATGTACTAAATATCCACACAGGGCATGCACTGGATGTTTTCCTGTGGTGTATAGATTCGGAATTTAGCTCGATTCAAAGCTTAGTGGGAGCGCAGATTCCTACTGCCACCCTAACGGATACTCAAAGGGTGATCGATGTTACCTCGCCCGATAATGTATTGATTCAAGGTAGATTGCAGAATAATGCGCTTGCTTCAGTCCATATCGCGAGTATTCCAGCACATGGCAGTGCATTCCGAATGGAAATATATGGGACGGAGGGCACCCTTGTAGCTCAATCCTCACAGATGGTTGAGATGGTTGATCCCATTATTACTGGGGCACGAGCCGATGGAGGGAAACTGGAAGTTATGCCCCCTCCAGAGCACTTAAGACTCGCACCAGCGTCTACTCCCCCGGGAGTTGCAGTGAACGTTGCACAGATGTTCCGAAAGTTTTCTGAGTGCCTTAGAACTGGCCAGCCCTTTGCCCCGAGCTTTGAAGAGGCGGCTAATCGCCAAAGCCTCTTAGCTAGAATTGATAATGATGCACCAGCTTAGATCAGGTACGGAAGTGGAGGGTGGCTCGGGACGCATCAGATGTCGTTTTCTTAAATGCCGAGGGTTTGTAGTCCGCCTTTCATTAAGGTGATGAAAGAATCCCTTGGATGAAAAAGGGCTATCGCGCCAGTGTCTCAACTGTGCAGGAAATATAGTTAGTTGGTATGCTATCTGTTTGGACTGCATCCATATACGTGAAGACGCTACCCCACAAGAAGATCTAGGGCTTCTTAGGGCTGTTTTAGTATTGGCTGATTGGCTCCATGAAGGTATTTGTGAGGTTGTGGAGGCTCATTTGCCTGGGGTTACGTACCAAAGTACGGATATGTACCTTAGCTCCGTGGCCTTATTCGTGCACGTTGCTGGGGAATATGCTCACTCACAGGCAGGGCATATCGCCCAGAGTTGGTTGCTAGACCGGATCTCTCAGTCATTGGTTCGTGATACGGTGATTGACCTTCAATTGACCTTCACCTGAAGCCTGTCAATTATAGGATATCCACGAGTATCTACGGTAATGGTGATTTGAACACCCAGATTACAGGTTTTATTCAGCGCAGCGAAGAGGAATATGCCTCCTGTGAATTTCTGACAGGATCCCTATTGGAAGATATGCTTGATCAGCATACGCTTATAGGAAGTTTCCAAAAGGCTGCTTCAAGCTGTATGGAATTTACTGCTATTGAGGATGGGGCCGCTATCAGATTTATGGTGAGGCGTATTATTACAGATATCTTAGAGCAACCTTGGCTTCACGGGTCGGTTGCTGACGCAGTTATGGAGAGTTAGGTAGGGGCCTGTTGTCAGAGTCTGGTACAATTATCATGGTGGCTGAAAGAGGAACACCGGCGATTGACTGTCTTCTTGGTTCCATTTGTTACTCAATAGAGTATAGCTTTGTGATCTTTATGAGTCATCCAGGGATATAACTCTAAGCTTCCAAAGGGTTTGAACATATGCAAATTGGGATCATTGGATTACCTAAAAGTGGGAAGACCGCAACTTTTAACGCATTGACCAAAGGAGAAATACCTTTGGATATTTACTCCAACAAGAGCAATATTGGAGTGGCTAAGGTTCCTGATACGCGATTGAATGATCTGGCAACCATGTTCAACCCGCGAAGTGTCGTATCGGCAGAAGTTAATTACCTAGATATACCGACTGTTGCAGAGAACTTTGCAGATAGTAAAGGGATACCAAGAGAGTATCTGAATGGGCTCCAAGCGTGCGATGCTTTGCTGATTGTCTTACGTTCTTTTGATGATCCCAGCATTGTTCACTTAGATGGATCTATAGACCCATTAAGGGACGCTGAAAATATCCTTTTGGAGCTCACATTCTCTGATGCTGGCATAGTGACTAACCGCATTCAGCGGTTGGCAGAGCAGTTGAAGAGCGCCAAAACGGCCCAGCGAGATCAGTTGAAGAAAGAGCAAGCAATCTGGGAGAAGGTAAAGGATCAACTAGAAAATAATGTGCCAATAAGAGAACAAGCTTTTACCAGAGAAGAAGAAGATATTCTTGTTGGTTTTCAATTGTTAACTGGTAAACCAGTTATTTTAGCTGTGAATATTGACGAAGAACAAATAGAGAAAGCCGGCACAATAGAATTGGAAGTTGCTACCGCTTTTAATCAGCAGGGTATGAAGGTCATTGCGATATGCAGTCGGCTTGAGATGGAATTGGCGCAAATGAATGAAGAGAGTGAAGCTGAATTCCGTGAAGGGCTTGGAGCAGGAGAATCTAGTTTGGAGAAAATGATTCGAGTCTCATATGAGCTGCTAGGCCTCATATCGTTTTTGACTGTTGGGGAAGATGAAGTGCGAGCCTGGGAAATAAGGCGCGACACTGTAGCCCAGAAAGCCGCTGGGAAAATACATACAGATATAGAACGTGGATTCATTCGGGCTGAAGTCGTGCATTACAGCGATTTGTTGACTTGTGGAAGTCTCGCTGAGTGCAGGAAAAATGCGCTACTTCGGACCGAGGGCAAAGATTATGTAGTCAAAGACGGAGATGTCATGAATATGCTTTTCAATGTCTGATGGTACTTGGCAACAGATTATTGGAGCGCATATCAATTAAACAAATGCGGAGAGAAATACGATGGCTTTAACCCTGCAGGATAATTTTCGGAATGTTGCGATTGTTGCCCATGTTGATCATGGTAAGACGACGCTGATTGATGCCATGTTGAAGTATAGCAAGATTTTTCGAGAAAATCAGACGGTGGATACCCTTATCATGGATTCAAATCCTCAAGAGCGTGAACGTGGAATCACCATCTTGTCAAAGAACACGGCAATAGGATACAAGGGCGTTACACTGAATATCATTGATACCCCTGGTCATGTTGATTTCAGCGGGGAAGTTGAGCGGGTTGTCAATATGGCCGATGGATGCCTTTTAGTTGTGGATGCAGTCGATGGGCCGATGCCCCAGACTAGGTATGTTTTGAAAATGGCCATGCAACAGGGACTAAGACCTGTTGTGGTTGTGAACAAAATAGACCGTGCGAGTGCCGAAGTCGACTCAACAATTGAAGCTGTTAACGATCTATTTTTGGAGCTGGCTACTGAAGCTGACCAACTCGACTTTCCAATAGTCTATGCATCTGCAAAAGAAGGTTATGCCCTAGTTAACTTATCTGATGACCCTGACGATATGGCCCCTTTATTTGATGCGATTATCGAACATATTCCTGGGCCGACCGCCGATCCTGATGGGGAAGCTCAGATGTTGGTCACTTCTCTCGATTATGACAACCATCTTGGGCAAATCGCCATTGGTCGTATCTCTCGAGGGATGATTAGTAAAGGAGATTCTCTGGTACTGCTCGATCAGACAGATAGACCTGTCCCTTTTAGGGCAGATTACGTTTTTTCGTTTCGGGATCTGGGAAGACATGAAGTAGAGAAGGTGGTTGCTGGTGATATAGCCGCGGTAGCCGGTGTGAAAGGGGTAACTATTGGGGATACCATAGCCTCTCCTTTAGCCCCAGAACCTCTTGAACGAATTACTATTGAAGAACCAACGGTCAAAATGACCTTTGGGGTTAATACGTCCCCATTTTCTGGTAAAGATGGTAAGTATGCAACTTCCCGGGTTCTTTGGGATCGCCTTGAACGTGAACTGCAGACGAATGTCAGTTTGCGGGTAGAACGAACGGACAGTGCGGATGAATTTACTGTCTCTGGAAGAGGGGAGTTACACTTATCTGTCCTGATAGAGAATATGCGTAGAGAAGGTATGGAGTTTCAGGTATCAAAACCAGAGGCTATCATCACCATCATTGATGGTAGTTCATACGAGCCATATGAACGAATTGTTATTGAGACACCTCAGGAATTTGTCGGAGCGTTGACAGAGGAACTTTCCTCACGCATGGGGCAAGTTGAGGACATGCAAAATGATAGTGATGCGAATTTAAGAATTGTGTATGTGCTGCCTACAAGAGGGCTTATAGGATTCAGGAGTTTTTTCCTTAAGGCAACCAGAGGTAGCGGCATTATGAGCAGTGAGCTGTTGTCTCCACGGCGAGTTCATGGAGAAATGCGGTCCAGCAGGTTTGGAGCAATAGTTGCTTCTGAATCTGGGGTTGCGCTTTCCTATGGTATTCGTGCTGCCCAGGAGAGAGGTCAGACATTTATTGACCCAACGACACCTGTATACGAAGGTATGATCGTTGGCTGGCATAATAGGGATAGGGATCTAGAACTTAACATAGCTAAAGAACGTAAAATGACTAACGTGAGAACGACCGGCGCTGATATACTTGAAAGGCTTGAACCCCCCGTGAAGTTCAGTTTAGAAGAATCATTAGACTTTATTGCTGCTGACGAGTTGGCTGAGATCACCCCGAGTAATATTCGTCTTAGAAAACGGGTTTTGAAAGCAGATGAAAGACGCCGTGTGGGGCGATCAAAAGCAAGAAGTACTAGGTAGTATCAAAAGTTTCCTTAAATTGCGGTCGAGCTTGAAAGTATGGGGTGTCGGCATAATTTAAGCAGAGGCACCTAAATTTTCCAGTAGATCAGCAAGTGAGAGTGCTAAAAGAGGGGATATGTGTTCACAAAATCTCCTCTTTTTCTTGACACCTTCCGGAACTTTTTGGAGTTGAATGGGACTGAGGGATGGTCTTTTGACTCTTTTCATAAATTCTTTCACCATTTTAGCACTGTGCTGTATCTGGCTAATAGCAGGGGGCATTGGCATTTTTGCTATTGGCCAGTTGTTGAGAAAATGTGTTAGCGCTGGAGTGAATTTTGTGCTGCTCGATCGATAAAAAGGATTGGGCTTGACGTGGTAAGCCTTCCCAAATTGGATCTCCCCCAGTATCATAGTTCCAGTCGATTCAAACTCGTCCGGGGGCAATTTGGGTAGTTTATCACCAGAAGGGCCTACACTCTCTCATCGCTCACAGGGTAGATTTTTCTACGGCTGGTACATTGTCTTTATCGTTTTCATGACAAGCCTTATCACTGCAGGAATTGGTGGTTGGGGGCTTTCGTTCTTCCTGATTCCCATGAGTGAAGAATTTGGAATTTCAAGAACGGAGTTTTCAGCGATTACATTATTTAGGCTGGTGCCTCTCCCTTTCTTGCCTTTTCTAGGGTCCTTTGTAGATAAGAAGCACGGGGCACGAATACTCATAGCTGGGGGGAGTATTGCTGCCGGGATTATTCTCATTGCAACGTCGCAGGTTCAGAATGTATGGCAGTTCTATATTGTGTACGGCATATTTTTCAGTTTCGCTCAATTTACCATCGGAGGCCAATTAGTGGGCCCAGCTGTCCTTGCAAAGTGGTTCGTTAAAAGAAGGGGCAGGGTCATGGCAATCAGTGCCATTGGGATTTCTGGCGGGGGATTTGTCATATCTCCAACAGCTGGATGGTTTATTGAGAATTATGATTGGCGTGTGGCCTGGATATTCCTTGGGATCTTAATGATTGTTTCAATCACTCCAATAGGGGCGTTTTTCATGCGTCGTCAACCGGAGGATTTGGGTATGTTGCCGGACGGGATGTCGGCAGAGGAAGCTGCCACTGCCCGACTCACCCCTGGGGCGGCTATTGCGGAATATTCATGGACACGGAGCGAGGCTATACGTACGCCTGCAATGTGGCTGTTGTTGGGAGTTCAAACCTTCGGTGGAATAGCTCTTATGCCGACGTTGTTTCATCAAGTTTCATATATCCAGGATAAGGGTTTCGCTTTGTCCGAGGCTACAACAATAGCCTTTACTACTGCTGCGTTTGCTATTTTGGGAAAACTTGTTTATGGGTTTCTTGCAGAGAAAATTCATATTAGATGGGCATTAATTTGTTGTTTGATCCCCTCAGGTATCTCATTAGCTTTGCTGGTCATGGCAGGGAACATGGAATTATTGTATGTCTATGCAGTAACTCATGGGCTTACTATGGGTGGTTGGGCTCCTTTGATGAACGTGGTGTGGGCGGTGTACTACGGTCGTCAACACTTGGGAGCAATACGTGGATTAGTTACCCCTGTGGGGAATATTTTTGGAGCTATAACACCGATGTGGTGTGCATGGATGTATGATCGGATTGGAAGCTATGATCTGCCATTTTCAGCCCTTGCAGCGTCCTGGGTCGTAGGGGGTATCATTATGTTCTTTGCTACTCCTCCTAAACCCCCTATTCTGACGAAAGAAATGCTCAGGTAGATGGGCACGCTATCCAGCTATCCTAATCATGTGGCACTACTAAAGCAGTGCTCCAATCTATAGCTATCTTTGTAGGATCACCAATCTCTGGTAGATAGATGAAATCAAGATCCGCTACAAAATGTAAAATAGTGTCTTCTATACTCATCTGGATTCGGTAGCCGCCGTCTTGGAAAAATTTGCGCGATACCACTCCTTCAAACGCAGAGTCACTGGTAGCATTGGAAGGAGTGAACGAAATACTAGATTCCGGGATTATTAGTGTCCCCTCCAGAACCCCAGGTGATAGGTAATTGTGTTCTGGAGGAATGGTGATTAAGCCAAATGGGGTAGTGAAAGTTGAAGGACTCCCTTGGGCCAGGCCTACTTTTACTAGGTTTTGAAATCCCATGAATTGGGCCACAAAGGTCGTTTTAGGTTTCGAGTAAATCTCGTAGGGGGTACCCGTTTGGATTATACGGCCGTGGTTCATAATCACTGAATAGTCTGATACCGCGAAGGCTTCATTTCGATCATGAGTCACGTAGATTGCCGTAATTCCTGAACTCTTCAAAATGTCCCTAATTTGTATGTAAAGAGTTTGTCGTAGTTGAGAGTCTAGCGCTCCCATAGGTTCATCAAGCATAAGAAGTTTAGGAGCTGGGGCGAGAGCACGGGCTAGGGCTATTCTTTGTCTTTCTCCTCCAGAAAGATCCTGCACTTTTCTTTTAGCAAGTTGCGGCAGATTGACTAGCGAAAGGAGTTCATCAACCCTGGGTTTTGCTTGTTTCCTGGAAAGCCCCTGCATTTCCAAACCGAAAGATATGTTTTCAGAGACGTTAAGGTGTGGGAACAGTACGAGATCTTGGAACATTAGCCCGAACTCACGGGCTTCTGGAGGTAAATCGATTACTGAAGAGCCTTCGATTAAAATCTCCCCAGTATCTGAGGTTTCAAGCCCAGCAATGATGCGCAGGAGTGTGGTTTTCCCGCATCCACTTGGGCCAAGAAGCGACACAATAGCCCCTTTTTCTAAAGTGAGGTTGATATTGTCGAGGGCAGCATTATTTTCATAGGTTTTAGTGATGGTGTTTATTGTGATGAATCGATTGCTCATTTTAGATTCACTTTCAGGGTTGGTTCCCCATGTAACGATGACCTATTTTGGGTATTTGTCACTGTCTTTAGAAACCACCAAGGTTTCGAAAACGAAGTCGTTCAATGGTTATAAACCCAGCAGCACTGACGAACATTAGTACGCAACTCATACTGAGAGCTTGCAGCAAATTACTTTCTCCTGGCTGGCTGAGGTAGCGGAAAATAGCTACTGGCATTGTTGTATGTTCGGGTCTGTGTAGTAGTAAAGTTGCCCCGAACTCTCCAAGAGAAACTGCAAATGCAAACACTAAGCCGACAACTATGCTTCTCCATAATATAGGTAGATCAATTCGGATGAAAATACGTCTCTTTGATGCTCCAAGCACCTGTGCGGCTTCCCTAAGAGAGGGGGGCATACTGCGTAACACAGGTAAAATACTGCGGAGGACAAATGGGTAAGCAATGACTGCGTGAGCCATGACGATGATGGTCCAAGAGCCACTGAGGTTCCATATGCCATTGTTGAAAGCTATTAGAAAGCCAAACCCCATGGTTACTGCAGATATGCCAAGTGGAAGCATTAGGGCAGAGTCAAGAAAAGCCTTTCCCCAGTGTGTAGAGTTGCCCAGTAGAAATCCCGATATTATACCCATCGGGACTGCCAGGATTACCGTGCACGCACCAAATAGCAACGAGTTCGTAATGGCTTGTAAAGGAGAAACAAAAAAGAAAGAATCTCCTTGATTTGAGAAAATATGAGTAAATCCCGAAACAGTTATGTCCCCATTCGATAAGAGCGCACGCACAATAAGTGCTATAAGCGGGGAAAGGACTATGAGGACTATGAGGTAATTTGCTAAACACAGTAGCTTGTCAATTTTCCCTTGAGGAGTCATGGTGACAGCCTGATTCGGGACTAGATTGAACGATGTAGAAGTGCGCTGTTGGTATCTAGCGTAGACCGTCATAAAGACTATGGTTATAGCCATTTGTATGAGGGCCAAAACACCTGCTGCAGGTAATTGGAATAAATGAGCAGCTAAAGTATAAATAGATACTTCCAGAGTGGCATATTGCGCCCCACCGAGAATTAGCACTACGCCGAAACTGGTAAAAGTAAAAGCAAAAATAAGGCTGCTGGCAGCGATAATAGATGGCAATAGTAACGGCAGTGTTATTTTCCTAAACGCGTTCCATCGATTTGCTCCTAAGATTCGCGCAGCGTTTTCTATATCTGGATCCAGGTTTGCCCAGGCAGTGGACACGATTCTTACTACAATCGTGAATTCATACATTACGTGCGCAATTAGGATGGCATAAATAGTATTTATCAGCATGAGCGGTGGGGTATTCAACCTGAAAGTGGTTTGCAACAATGAATTTATTAGCCCTTTGTCACCTAAAAGAGCAACAAAGCCTAGTGCGATAACCAAGGGTGGCATGACAAACGGCACTGTTGTTAGCCCACGCAAGGTTCGCTTGCCTGGAAAGCTATAGTGGGCAAAGACGTACGCTGATGGAAGGCCTATTAATAGTGTCAGCAGTGTGGATGCGGTCGCCTGCCATGTCGTGAACATTAAAACATCCAGATAGTAACTGTCTGTTAGAACAGTATTCCAGAAAATATCGAAGCCATTGCGGAAACTTAGGCTAAGGATAGATACAATTGGGTACCCTAGAGTTAAAATTAGAAAGACTAGTAGTAGAAATATTGCCCAGAATTTCCAACTATAAAGCACCATTGAGGCATTCCTTTAGCGGATTACTATTTCGGTCCATTCTTTGATCCAGCGATCTCGATTCAAAGCAATACTCTGGGAGCTGAGTCTTGCGGGGATAGCAGGGTTTTCAGCGAAATCTGCAAAAACTCCACTAGTGACAGCGAGTTTATTGACCGGGAATACCCACATCCTGTTTGGGAAATCTTCCTGGAATGTTGTGTCCATGGCAAAATCTACGAATTGTTTCGCTAGTTTTTCGTGCGATGTTCCTCGTAGGATTCCAATTCCTTCAATTTGCATGAACGCTGACCCGGCACTAGTGATAACCCCACTTGGTGGTGTGGTGTGTGCGCCTTCTGAGTAAAAAACTTCCGCAGCCGGGCTTGTCGAGTAACTCACAATCAAAGGGCGATTGCCGCCATGTAGCGAAAAATCTCCATAATAGGAGTCACTCCAACCGTTTTTCACAAGCACGTCGTTTTCTTTCAGGTCTTGCCAATAATCCAGATATGTGTAGCTACCAGTTTCTCCAAACTTGCTGATTGTGCTATACAA
>Ga0114999_10007295_pt1 | contig 12568 bp, 12 predicted proteins | sample ArcticOcean_MG_C_3_FD_89820 | JGI IMG/M metagenome (GOLD analysis project Ga0114999, IMG submission 89820) | Marine microbial communities from western Arctic Ocean - ArcticOcean_MG_CB8_126 | ecosystem: Environmental > Aquatic > Marine > Oceanic | place: Arctic Ocean: Canada Basin | collected...
AGAGTGGCTTGCCGCCGACGCTGCTCATGACGCCACCTGCCTTCTCGATGATGATCCAGCCTGCCGCGAAGTCCCAGGGGCTGAGGATGAGTTCCCAAAAGGCGTCGAAGCGTCCTTCGGCCAGGTAGCAGAGGTCCAAGGCGGCCGCCCCAGCCCGCCGCCCGTGGCCGCCAAGACACGTACCAGTTGGCCAGCGTACTCCTCCAGGAGCGATTCGCTCTTGAAGGGGAAGCTGGTTCCCACGAGGGCGTGGCCACTATCGGAATTCGACGAGACGGAGATGGCCTGCCCGTTTCTCCAGGCGCCGTGCCCACGGGCTGCCCACCAACGCTCGTCAGTAGGGGCGCAGGACACTGCCCCGACAAAACCGGTACCCCGTCGATAGCGAGGGCTACCGAGGCCGCGTGCATAGGGTGGTTGTGGAGAAAATTCGCGGTCCCGTCCAGCGGGTCCACGATCCACACCTCTCCTACGTGGGGTGCGACTTCAGTACCAGCCCCGGGGTCCTCTTCGGCCATGGTGGCGTCTTCGGGGTGACGGTCACGGATGATCGCCAAGCACGCTTCTTGGGCGGCGAGATCGGTGGCCGACACGTAATCCGCCCGCCGTTTCTCAGTCGCGTCGGAGATCGAGGGAGATCGAGACCGAACTCCCATGGGAGCGGTGGACCTCGGCGTCGGCAGCGAGTCGGGCGGTCTTCAGGGCAGTCTTGAGAGATTCTGTCATCGGCTCGGCATCATAGGGGTGTCAGCATGGGTGGTAAGATTCACAATGTCCCGGACCCTACGTAAGTTACGCGATGAACGATCCTGACACGGCCACACAGCGTAAGCGCGTACTCAGCGGAATTCAGCCCACCGGCGGGGTGCACCTCGGGAACTACCTCGGGGCTCTTCGGCAGTGGGTCAAAATGCAGGATGAGTACGAGAGCTTCTACGCGATCGTGGACCAACACGCCATCATGGGGGGCGGCGATCCTGCCGATCTTCCCGCCCGGACGATCGACGCGGCGATCAACCTGCTTGCTGTAGGCCTCGACCCCGAACGCTGCACCATCTTCGTACAATCCGATGTGCCCGAGCACTTGGAGCTACAGTGGCTTTTTAACACGGTTGCACCTGTTGGGGACCTGGAGCGGATGACGCAGTACAAGGACAAGTCGGCGAGGTATGAGTCTATCCCGGCTGGGCTCCTCAACTATCCGGTCCTGCAGGCCGCGGACATCCTCATCTACCGCGCGGATGCCGTCCCTGTGGGTGAGGACCAGAGACAACATCTTGAGCTGACCCGCGATATCGCTCGCAAGTGGAACGCCCGCTATGGCGAATATTTTCCGGAGCCCGAGGCGATCATTCCCGAGGTAGGAAAGGTCGTCGGCCTAGATGGCGCGGCCAAGATGAGTAAGTCTCTGGACAACACGGTGCCGATACTGGCGGACGAAGAAGAGATCTGGTCCAGGGTTCGGACAGCGGTCACCGACCCCCAGCGTATCCGACGGGACGATCCAGGGCGTCCCGAGGTGTGCAACGTGTTCTCACTGCACAAAATGCTCACCGACGCCGAGCTCATCCCGGACATCGACGAGCAGTGTCGGACCGCTCAACGAGGCTGTGTCGACTGCAAGCGCATCCTCGCCGACAGCATCGCGACGGCCTTCGCGCCCATTCGTGAGAGGTCGCTCTATTACCGAGAACACAAGGACGACGTGCGCGACGTCTTGGTCACCGGCGGCGCGCACGCCCGATCGATCGCGAGCGAGACACTGTCCCATGCCCGCGAGAGCATGGGGATCAATTGGCCCTCGGCGGTCTAGTGTGAAGAGGGCAGGGTGCACCACATGGTGATTTCGCACGTGGCCTATGACTCGTACTTTGCGATAGAACTCTTATAGAAGTTCCAGTGGAAGGCTGACCTACGACCTGTCCAAGGTGATGTGCCGATGAATGAGACGTTCAAGAAGGCGATTGAGGATGGGGCCAGCGATATCCATATCAAGGCTGGTGACTATGTCAGGGCGCGCCTACATGGCGACCTGGCCCCGACGGTGGACGGAGAGGGTCGTGCCGTGGCCGCAGAAATCATGCGAGTTACCGGCACCATCCGCGATTGCATTCTGGACTCGGATCGTTTGGACGAGATCCACGATCTGATCGCCGACGGTAAGGAGCAGTACGGTTATCAGACCTTCGACCAGCATCTCATGCACCTAGTGAGCTCGGGGATGATCACGTTCGAGGTCGGCAAGGGGGCGGCGAACAGCCCGAGTGACTTCGATCTCAAGATGAACATTCTGGGTGGGCCGGGAAGCGGTCATGCAGGTGGAGTACCCGGTGGCGATCCCAACGTGATGTTCAGCTGATGAGCGTGGATCTTGCTGGAGTACTCATCCCCTGCACGACGCCGTTCGATCCCGTCACCGGCGATGTCGATCTGGTGGGCCTCCGGGCCAATTTCCGTAGTTGGTTGACCCATCCCATCAGGGGAATCCTGGTCGGAGGGTCGACAGGCGAGGCGCTCCTACTAGAAGAGGACGAGCGGGTGGCGTGCTTGGAGGGCGCTCGGGACGTAATTCCGGAGGATCGCCTGCTGATCGCAGGGACCGGTGCGGAGTCTACGCGAGCCACGGTCCGCCGCTGTAAGGTCGCTGCAGAGGCGGGCGCCGATGCCGCTCTGGTGCAACCTCCCGCGTTCTACAAGGGCGCCATGACCGATTCGGTTCTCCTGGCCCACTACCAAGCGGTGGCAAAGGCGTCGCCGATCCCGGTTATCGTATATCAGGTACCTCTTCACTTGAGCACGATTGAGTTTTCCACGAACCTGCTGGCCGACCTGTCCAATGTGGACAACATCATTGGAATGAAGGACTCGAGGGGGAGTCTTGAGCTGGTCGGCGAGGTCGTATCTCGGGCCCAGGACGATTTTCAGGTGCTCGTGGGGAGTGGCGCTGCCTTCTACGGCGGCCTCGAATTGGGAGCCGTTGGTGGCATCCTGGCCGTGGCCTGCATGGCTCCCGGTCGCTCCGCTGCGATTCACACGGCGTTCACTTTAGGTGATTCGGCCGGGGCCGGCCGCATTCAAGAGGTTGTCGGTCCGGTCCATCAGGAGATCGTGGGCGGTATGGGTGTCCCTGGTGTGAAGGTGGCCATGGACCTGCTCGGAATGCGCGGTGGTGATCCGCGCCCGCCGCTGCGGCCGTTGCCCGATGGACGGCATGACGACGTTACCAAGGTTCTTGATCGAGCCGGAATGACCGTGGCGACAGGCTCTTTGACGTAGTTACGCGGCTTGGCGTTCTCTACATCTCTTCGGATCCCGCCCGGGTCTCATGGCAGGGGCCCTCGTCGACCGAGGCCGCATACAGGTGCGCTTGCGGGGCACTCGTTGACCCGACCCCGCCGTCCATCTAGCTTTCACCAAAGGATCCGCCGCCGAGAGCCCATTCCCCCAAGAATGGGCTGTTTTTACGTCCAGTAGGCCCCGTACGGGCCTCCTAAATACAGAAAGTCCTACAGTGTCCGAAGGTGGTAATGAAGGCCGCTGCCTCGTGGTGGTTGGTTGCCAGTGGGGTGACGAAGGCAAGGGCAAGATCGTTGATGTCCTGGCCGAAGAAGCCAACGTCGTAGCTCGCTACCAGGGCGGCGCTAACGCCGGTCACACCGTCTACGTCGGCGACGAAAAGTACGTCCTGCATCAGATTCCGTCGGGCGTTCTTCATGACGAGAAAAGGTGCCTGCTCGGCAACGGTGTTGTCCTCGACGTGATCGACTTCTTCAAGGAATACGACGACCTGGTCGACCGCGGTATCGACCTTGGGGGACGGGTCGGTGTGAGTCAGCGGGCGCACCTTCTCATGCCGTACCATCGTGCGCTCGATCGAGCGCTTGAAGATCAGGCGAAGCAGAAGATCGGGACGACGGGCCGAGGAATCGGACCTGCCTATGAAGAAAAGGCGGCGCGGCGCGGCCTCCGTGTGGCAGATCTGGCGAACGCGCAACGCGTTCAGGGTCTCGTCGAGGACGGCGTCCAGCGGGCGCGAGACCGTATTAGCGCCATGGGTGGTACCTGCGAGGATGAACTCGACGCAGTCGTCGAGGCCGCACTAGCTGCGGGGGAGCGGCTTAAGGAGTTGGCCACCGACACCGGCTTGGAGATCATGCAGGCGATCGAGGCGGGGAAGACGGTGCTCTTGGAGGGTGCCCAGGGCACGGCTCTCGATCTCGATCACGGTACATACCCGTTCGTCACCTCCTCGAACACCACGGCTGGGGGTGCGGCCACCGGTTCCGGCATCGGTCCCACAGTAATCGACTCGGTGATCGGGGTGGTGAAGGCGTATACCACCCGAGTGGGGAATGGTCCTCTGCCGACCGCCTTCGACGAGGCGATGGACGAAAAGGTCCGAGCGTTGGGCGGTGAGTTCGGTGCCACCACGGGACGGCCGCGCCGGTGCGGTTGGTTCGATGCGGTGCTCGCACGGCTCGCGGCGCGAGTGAATGGATTGACTGGTTTGGCCGTTACCAAGCTCGATGTCTTGGATACTCTGCCCGAGGTGTCGATAGCGACCTCTTACCGAACTCAGGATGGACTGCTGCACGAGTTTCCCGCTGACACCTGGCAACTAGGCAGCGTGGAGCCGGTCTACGAGACGCTTCCCGGCTGGCAAGAGTCCACCGAGGGTGCTCGCTTGCTGAGCGATCTTCCCTCGGCGGCCCGCCGTTACCTTGATCGAATCGAAGAGGTCACGGGCACACCCGTCGAGATGGTCTCGGTAGGTACCAGACGGAGCCAGATTATTCGAGTGTAGACCGCTCGACCCGGCCCTTCGGTTGTCGGGTGGTTGAGGCCTTCCTGCGGAACTCGTATCTTTCAAAGCTTTGTCACATCCACCTCTGATGTACGCGGTTGTGAGGTGAACGGGTTGGGTCGCATAAGAGGAGGATTGGTCGCCGATGTTCGATGAACTCGGCAAGAAGCTGGACAGCGCTCTCGGCAAATTCCGACAGCGTGGTATTCTGACTGAGCCTATGATTAAGGACGGGCTCCGTGAGGTCCGGCGGGTGCTGCTCGAGGCCGACGTCAACTACAAGGTGACGCGGGAGTTCCTCGAGCGCGTGCAGACGCGCGCGCTCGGAGAGCAGGTCGTGAAAGCCGTGTCGCCGGGACAGCAGATCGTCAAGATCGTCCATGACGAATTGGCGAATCTGTTAGGTGAAGGAAAGCCCACGCTTGAGTGGGCTTCGTCGGTGCCCACCGTCTTTATGGTGGTGGGATTGCAGGGGTCTGGTAAGACGACCACTGTGGCGAAGCTTGCGAAGCGTTTGGCGAAGGAGGGCCGGGAGCCGCTGTTGGCGGCTTGCGATCTGTATCGGCCCGCCGCGGTGGATCAGTTGGTTACGCTGGGCGAACAGATCGGCGTACCGGTCCACCGAGGTAACGCTGCGGCTTACGCTGCGGGGGAGCCGGGCAGTGACCCGGTTGACGTGGCGAAGGCGGCCGTAGAGGTCGCCCGTCGGGACCGCAGGGCGGTCCTGATCGTCGATACGGCTGGAAGGCTGCAAATCGACGAGCCGATGATGGACGAGTTACGCCGGTTGAAGGGTGACCTCGAGCCCCAGGAGATTCTCCTGGTGGCCGACGCCATGACCGGGCAGGAGGCGGTGAAGATCGCCGAAGGGTTCGACGAGGCGTTGGGCCTGACGGGGGTGATCCTCACCAAGATGGACGGTGATGCCCGAGGGGGAGCGGCGCTCTCCATTAGGGGTGTGGTCGGAAAGCCCATTAAGTTCGTGGGCGTTGGAGAAACGGTCGACGACTTGGAGGTGGCCGATCCGGAGCGGTTGGCCGGGCGCATTCTCCAGATGGGCGATGTAGTGGGTTTGGTGGAACGGGCCGAGCAGGCTATGGACACCGAGACCCAGGAGACGCTTCAGAAGCAGATGCTTCGGGGGCGCTTCACGCTCGAGGACTTCTTGACCGCCATGAGGCAGGTCCAGAAGATGGGGCCGCTGGAGAAGGTTGTGAAAATGATACCGGGTGCCGCGAAGGCGATGCCCGCGGGGGGAGTCGACCCGAAGAGGATGAAGCATGTTGAGGCCATCATCCTCTCGATGACGCCGAAAGAGCGACGTCGGCCGGAGATCCTCGACGGATCGAGGCGGGCCAGGATTGCGAAGGGCAGTGGGAGGTCGGTAGCAGAGGTGAACCGGCTGATGAAGCAGTTCAAGGAAACGCAAAAGTTCATGAAGCAGATGAAGGGCATGATGCCCTTCTGACCATTGAAGGAAACGCCGGCTAGGCTGGCCTAGATGGACCGACTGGAAAAGAGCATATGTCAGTAAAAATCAGACTTCGCCGCATGGGCCGTAAGAAGCAGGCCCATTACCGCATCGTGGTAGCCGACTCCGCCGCACCGAGAGATGGCCGCTTCGTCGAGACGCTTGGGTATTACAAGCCTCTCACGGCCCCAGCCCGTCTCGTAGTGGACATGGACAAGGCCGACGCCTGGATCGCTAAAGGTGCCGAGCCGTCCGACACTGTCCGCACGCTGCTCAACAAAGCCCGTAGGGGTGGAGATGACACGGTGGCTCTTGGTGAGCTTGATCCGGAAGAGGCGAAGGCTCTGAGGGCCGCCGCCCTTGAGGAGCGTCGGAAAGGTGAGATCAAGGCCCGCGAGGAAGCTGTAGCAGCGGAAGCGGCCCAGGTTGCAGCGGCCGCAGCGGCTGCTGAGGTGGAAGCTGCCGAGGCCGCTGCCGCCGCAGCCGTCGAAGCTGAGGAAGAGGCCGAGCCCGAAGCTGAGGCAGCCGAAGAGGAGGCTCCAGAGGCTGAGGCCGCTGAGGAAGAGGCCGAGCCTGAAGCTGAGGCTGCTGAGGAGGAGGCTCCAGAGGCTGAGGCCGCTGAGGAAGAGGCCGAGCCTGAAGCTGAGGCTGCTGAAGAGGAGGCTCCAGAGGCTGAGGCCTCCGAGGAGCCTGCTGCTGAGGAAGAGGCCGAGCCTGAAGCTGAGGCTGCTGAAGAGGAGGCTCCAGAGGCTGAGGCCTCCGAGGAGCCTGCTGCTGAGGAAGAGGCCGAGCCCGAAGCTGAGGTCGAGGCTACCGAAGAAGAGGCCCCAGAGACCGAAGCCGCTGCAGAGCCTGCCGCTGAAGCCGAGGAAGAGACCAAGGAGTCGGAGTAACCCTCCGATCGCGAACCATGGGTAAGACGGACGCCCCCAAGCACCTAGTAGTGGGGCACCTCAACAAGCCGCATGGCATGAAGGGTGAGGTCTTCATATGGCCTCTCACAGACCACCCCGAGAGCATGTTCGCTCTCGGGGTGGTCTTGTATTTGGGCGATAGTGAAGGGGTCGTGGCTCCAGAATTAGGGACTCGTCGCATCGAGACTAGCCGGGCGTACCGTCGAGGCTACCTCGTTCGGTTCGAGGGTGTTTACGATCGGATGGGTTCCGAGGCGCTCTGTGGCAGGTACGTTCTGACCGAGATGGATGGAGTCGCGGACCTGGAGCCGGGAGAGGTCTTCTACCACGACCTACTGGGCATGGAGGTCGTTACTCTGGACGGAAGCAGCCTGGGTGAAGTGACCGAGGTGTATGAAGTGCGACCCGCAGACCTGCTTGAGATTCAGGGTGCGGACAAGAGCATCCTGATTCCGTACATCTCCGAGATGGTGAGTTCGGTAAGTGTCGAGGAGAACCGCATCGTGCTGGATCCGCCTGAAGGGCTGTTAGATGTCTGAGGATGGTCGGGCCCCTCTGACGATCAACATCGTCACGATCTTCCCGGATTTCTTCCGGGAGCCACTCGCGACGAGTATTCCAGCGCGGGCAGAGCAGGCGGGACTGGTTCGGTATAACGTCGTCGACCTCAGGGGCCTTACTCACGATCGACACCGGACGGTGGACGACACTCCCTATGGGGGCGGTGCGGGGATGGTAATGAAGCCGGAGCCGTTCTTCGAGGCTATCGACAGCATAGAGCCAACGGGTCCCGTGATTCTTCTCTCTGCTCGAGGGAAGGTCTTCGAACACTCAGACGCCGTGCGATATTCAGTGCAGCCCGATGTGACTCTTCTCTGTGGTCACTATAAGGATGTCGATCAGCGAGTGGCCGATCACTTGGCCACGGAGGAAATCTCGCTCGGGCGCTTTGTCCTCTCCGGTGGTGAGATTGGCGCGTTGGCCGTGGCCGACGCCGTGGTCCGTCTACTTCCGGGTGCGATGAGTGATCACGACTCGGCATCGACAGACTCGTTTTATGACGAGGGCCTGCTCAGCGCGCCCTCCTACACGCGTCCCGCAGAGTACCGCGGACATAAAGTGCCCGACGTGCTGCGAACCGGAGATCACTCAAGGATCGATATGTGGCGCGAGTCTGAGGCGGCGCGCTTGTCCCGAGACACGACAAGAGAGTAGGTGCTTTGGGCACTAGGTCGATAATGTCGATCTAGCCTCTTCACCCCCGCCCGGCCCGGCATTAATTTAAGGGTCTCTGATGAACAGGGTGTTGGCCTGACCCATGAGGACCGAAATGTCTGATCTGATACAAGAGCTCGAAAAGGCGGAACTGCGGGAAGACAATCCCGACTTCGCCCCCGGCGACACGATCCGCGTACTGTACAACGTCCGCGAAGGGGTCAAGGAGCGCATCCAGGTCTTCGAAGGCGTCTGCATCGGTCGCCGCGGTGGTGGCACCGGAGCGACGTTTACCGTACGGAAGATCTCGAGCGGCGTCGGCGTCGAGCGTGTGTTTCCGCTGCATGCCCCCACGGTGACGGGCATTGAAGTAGTCCGCCGCGGGCGCGTACGTCGGGCGAAGCTCTACTACCTGAGAGGTCTGCGCGGTAAGGCCGCCCGGATCCGGGAGAAGCGGGCCCACTAAGTCGAGCCGGACGCTATGAGCGCACCGGCGAACCCGCCGGAAGAGTCTGGGACCGAACGGCTCCAGGACCCCCTCGACTACGAGAGGCGGTTCTGGAGCCGCGGTCTTTCAGGGGTGGCTGGCGTGGACGAAGTCGGACGAGGGCCACTCGCGGGGCCGGTCGTGGCGGCCGCGGTGATTCTTGATGAAGGGACTATCGTCGAAGGGGCCACTGACTCGAAGGACCTCGACGCCAAGACCAGGGAAGAGTTGGCCCAAGTGATCTTCGATCGCGCGCGCGCCGTCGTTCTCGGTGCCGCCTCCGTCCGCGAGATCGATAGGGCCAACATTCTGGTGGCTACCGCATGGGCTATGAATCGAGCGTTGGCACGGCTGGCGGAGCCGCCTGATCACATCGTCGTCGACGGACTTCCGATGAAGTCCTTACGCTGGAAGCATGACGCCGTGGTGGGTGGAGATGGGCTGGTGCACTCGATCTCGTGTGCGTCTATCGTCGCGAAGGTCTGCCGTGACCGGCTCATGACCAAGCTGGCAAAGCGATACCCTGGGTATGGATGGGATCACAACGCAGGGTATGGGACGCAGGAGCACCGGGATGCGTTGGAGCGCCTGGGTGACACGCCGCATCACAGGCAGAGCTTCTTGGGGTTACAGTACGGCTTGGACCTGTAGCTTAGCGCCCGCTGGCGGGGGCAAAAAACCGGGGCGGTCTCCCAGTGGAAGACCGCCCCGTTACCACGGGTCTCTTGATTCCTGAGGTTACTCCGCTCAGCCGCCTACGATGGTGACGGAGTCGCAGCCAGTGATCTCATCCCCACCAACGGTGGAGCCGCTCCGGCAGAGTTCTTGCGTGCTCTAAGGACTCGGGATGTGTGTCGGCGTATGTATTGTAATGGAGGAGCTGAGGTCGTTTCGGAACCGCGCTTTAAACCAGATGTTGGTCCAGAAAGTACGGTTGTAAGGCCAATACGCGGTGGTGCCGCAAGGTTCACGGGGGTCTCCCACGTTTCCGACAATGCGACTGGAGATAGGCGGGCGTGGAGCTTGAGGGTGCTAGGGGCTAGTTTTACGCCCGGAGCCGGTAGCTCAGCTGGTAGAGCAACGGACTTTTAATCCGTAGGTCGTGGGTTCGAGACCCACCCGGCTCATTAGCCGGGAGTCTAGGAGTTATCTAGGCTTCCGGCTTTTTGGTGTCGACATGTTGAGGGCGGAAGAAGGCCGACGTTAACCCACGGGGCAACCCAAAAACTCCGGTTATCTGACGGGCACTGGGCGGTAGGGGAGGGGACTCGACGGAACTCCGCAGCTCCTCCCGGCATCGGGAGACCGAGTAGGAACGGATACTTATGGAGTGCCGTCGTCGCACAGAAGAGCCGGCAGCGATCCTCCTTAAATCGTCAGCTCTCTCCGCCGAGCGCCTTCCGTAGTGCCCGCCACGGGCCGAAGTCGGGATCGTGGTTGGGGATCGAGGACGCTTTCGCCCCCTCTACATACCAGAGCATCTCTTGCACGACCTTAGGGTGCTCACGATGGATACGTATTCGGCGCTTAGGGGCGGAGTCGAGGAGGACTGGGCGGTTGCCAACCGCTGACGGGTACGAACGGCCTCGACGGCTTGACGCGCTCCGTATGACCGCAGCGATTCTTCCGTTTCCATTGGCTTACCGCGGACTATGAGCCAGCCCGTCGCCTCAGTTGGCCACTGGAAGACCGCTGGGCACGCGCCGGGGGACTAGGTGCGCGAGGCTCTGCGCAGACGGGTCCGTGAGGCTCTCGAGGAACGCCACGATATCGTCGATGTCCTGATCGGATAGCGAGAGCGGGGCCAACTCGTTGGCGGCCGCGATACGTCCGCGTAGCGCGGCCCGGGTCTGGACCCAATCGTCACGCATCAAGAATGCCCGGAGCCGATGCTGGTTCAGCCAGCTCTGGGTCAGCTTCGAGCCCACGGCCGTGAACTCGAGCACCCCATCCAATGGGGGCAGCAGACTCCCGTCGAGCTCGTAGGCGTCCAGTGCCGTTACGGGATCGGCGTGGTGCCGCACAACGTCCTCCAGTGTCTGGTACGTCCCGTCGTGACCCCAGGGGCCGGTGATAGCGACGTTGCGCAGAGATGGCGTACGGAACTTGTAGTCGTCCTCAGGGCGTTCGCTGACTCTCCCCCTTCCTAGGTCCTCCGGGAAAGCCCTCTCACCCGTCACCGCCCAATAGTCGGTGTCGCCATTGTCGGACTTGCCGGGTCCGATCTGGGGCATGCCGATGGCGTGGAATTCGTGGTCGGTCTGGAACTTGCCCGAGTGGCAGCTGCGGCAGCCGGCTCTTCCGTAGAAGAGGTTGGCCCCGCGTTCCGCGTTCCGGCTGAGAGCGCCTGTCTCGCCCCGCTGATACCGGTCGAACGGACTGTCGTCGGCTCGGAACGCACTGGTTTCGAAAGCCGCGATGGCGTTGGCGGCCAGTACGTAATTGACGTCCGCGGCACCGGTCACACGCTCGGGGAACGCGCTCTTGAAGAGCTCGACGTACTCCGGGATGTCCCGCAATCGCTTCCCGAGCTCCTCCCAAACACCGCCAGAGCGAGCCAGGTTGCCGAGCGATACGGCATCCGCGATGGAGTTCTCGCCCTTCTGGCCCGCCATCTCGACGGGTGCGCCCACGGGAAGCATGGCCTGTGCCGCCAACACGTTGTCGAGCCCCCTGGGCAGTCTCCACCTGGCAGGAGTGATGAACCCACCCTCGTAGAGCCCGTCCGGGTCCGTCTCGACCCGTCCATCGTGGAAGAGCCTGGTGAACTCTTTCGCACCGAGGTTGAACAGCGCCGGTGAGTTTCTGGGCACGCGACCGTGGACACCGGCGGCCTTGGCCGATCCCGCCCGGCGCTCGGGTCCCAGCCCCTGCAGGCCTTCACCCGGTCCGAGGGCCAGCCCGTCCGTGGTTCCCAGGTCAGGGTGGTGGCACGTGGCGCAGGCGATGTTGCGATTTCCGCTGAGGATCTTGTCAAAGAAGAGCATTCGTCCCAGCTCGACCTTGGCCGAGGACGGCGATCCTCCATCATAGTAGTCGCTGTCCACAACGACTTGGGGTAGCTGGGCTGGCGGCGTACCGCTATCCGTGCCTCCGGAGTGTAAAACGATGACGGCGGGCGTCACCAACACAAGTGCGGCGAAGGATTTCATTCACCTAGATCCAAGACTGTGTGGGCAGGCGGGCGGAGGCGGCCACGCGCTCAATGTAGACGCACTGTTCAGCGTAACAGTAGCATGGCGAGGCAAATGGCGCGATCCATCTCTGCCTTCCAGTAGCAAGGAGTGACCTCTCGATGAAAGGGGGCGACTCAGCGGTATGAGGTGCTCGCTTTTCTCATGGAGGAGTTGAAGAATGGCCGCCAAGCCCGCGCGAGCGAGCAGAGCTTCTGTTTCGGCTATCACTTCGTGTTCTTGTGTCTCTTGCGACCCGCGTCTTCCAGTCTGTTCTGGTGTCGCGCCGACCGATACAATACGACCCGTCCCCACGCCGCCGCTCCCGCCCCTCGCCCGTACGTTGGGCCTGCGACCATCGCCGTGACTTTACTTCTCGAATCCCGGAGGGACCTAGGATGACGACGCGCTATTCTGCCTCACGAGGCTTTTGCCGAGGGTCCATCCTCGGCCTTCTCGTGCTTGTAGGAGCGGTCGGATGTGCGTCGGAGCGCACCGCGGACA